>Ga0163108_10001503_pt1 | contig 17072 bp, 15 predicted proteins | sample Fk1155metaG_FD_109644 | JGI IMG/M metagenome (GOLD analysis project Ga0163108, IMG submission 109644) | Marine microbial communities from the Central Pacific Ocean - Fk160115 155m metaG | ecosystem: Environmental > Aquatic > Marine > Oceanic > Photic zone | place: The Central Pacific Ocean...
AGAATTAAGTCAGTTTGATTTTTTCAATGAAACTATTCGAGTCAAAGGTAAAGGGTCAAAAGAAAGAATAGTCCCTCTTGGTTCACATGCTCTGAATGCGTTAAAGAAGTATTGTGATATTGCGAAAGTTAAGGTTGGACCATTATTTATTAGTAAATCTAAAAAACGAATTTCTACTCGAGCAATTTCAGATATCGTTAAAAAATATACGAAACTTGCTGGATTACCTGTTGGCGTTAGCCCTCATAAGCTTCGACATAGTTTTGCGACACATTTACTAGATAATGGTGCTGACCTTCGCAGTGTTCAGACTTTACTTGGACATGAGAGCCTTTCAACGACTCAGATTTATACTCATGTTAGTGTAGATAGACTTAAGAAGTCATATCAGAAAGCTCATCCCCGTGCATAGCTAAAAATATTTATAACTGTCTAGCAATAAAGGGAATGCAAGTCGCATTACTTTATTTTTTATATTTCTAATAAAACTTGGCACGGGCTTTGCTAAATAGAGTTTTGAGTGATGTCATCAATGATGATCTATTCCCTAAAGATAAATAAAAAAAATATTAATAAATTAACTAAATAATCATATGAAAATAGAAAATAATATAACGAGAAATTGGAGCATTTTTGTTTTTATTTTTCTCTTGCTAGCCATGGTTTCATCCGCAGCGCCTCCGGAAACACCTGCATGGGATGCCTACGTGAAGCTTGTTGCAGAGAAGGGTGAATTTGAGGGAGATGCAAATGCAGTTTTTACGGATGCCCAAACTATTCTTGAGTATAATTCTGGCGCTGAAGAGGGTGGATATGAAGAAATAGCTTTAGATCATGATGCGGATGCTGCATTCGTCGCAGATCTTTACCCCTCTACGTCCGGTTACGGGACATTCTTGGTAAACAATCTATGGCTTTTAATTTCGGCTTTTCTTGTGTTTATCATGCACCTCGGATTTGCGACTTTGGAATCTGGGCTCACGCAATCTAAAAATACTGTAAATATTCTCTTTAAGAATGTTTTCATCATTTCGATTGGTTTATTAACTTACTTCTTCTTTGGTTTTAATACTCACTACCCTGGGGATTTTAATGGTTTTTTTAGTTGGGGAGGAATGTCATCTGTAGACCCGGGGACAATGATAGCCAATCAAACTGAACTTTATGCCGGTTATACTTGGTGGACGGATTTTATCTTTCAGGCCATGTTTGCTGCGACAGCTGCAACAATTGTTTCCGGTGCAGTTGCAGAACGAATTAAGCTTTCGAGCTTTATGATTTACACCGTTCTCTTAGTTGGATTTCTTTACCCTGTAGTGGGTTCTTGGCACTGGGGAGGTGGATTTTTAGGTGATTTCCTTGGTGGTGAATTCTATGATTTTGCTGGATCAACAGTCGTTCACGCATTTGGTGGGTTTGCGGCGCTTGCCTGTGTTATTATTCTTGGGTCTCGTAAAGGGAAATACACGAAGGAAGGTATTAAACCAATCCTTGGAAGTAACATGCCATTAGCAACAATTGGTGTGTTCTTGCTATGGCTTGGATGGTTTGGCTTTAATGGAGGTTCTGTATTGAATGCAGATGCAAATCTTGTTTCATTCGTTTTTGTCACTACATCTCTTGCAGCAGCAGCAGGAGCACTTGGAGCTATAATAATTTCATGGCTTTTCTTAAAGAAGCCAGATCTATCGATGGCCTTAAATGGTATCCTTGCTGGATTAGTTGGAATTACAGCCGGCGCTGATGCGATGAGTATTCCGTCAGCAATTCTAGTAGGGCTTATAGCGGGAGTAATTGTCGTATTTGCTATTATTGGTCTTGATAAGGCTAGAATCGATGATCCAGTCGGAGCCATATCCGTTCATGGTGTGTGTGGTCTTTGGGGTACATGGGCTGTGGGAATATTTGGTGAAGCAAACCTTGTTACACAAATTGGCGGAAGCCTAGTAGTTGCAGGCACGGCATTTGGTTTCTCTGCAATAGTATTTACTGTTCTCAAAGGAACTTTGGGAGTTCGTGTAGATGAAGAAACTGAAGTCATGGGACTCGATGTTGAAGAGCACGGGGCGCCGGCATATGCCCAGAATTCTACAATCTAATCTGCCCCAGAACCTATCGGTGCAACAGTCCAAGCATAATATGCAGTATTAAATTCTCTTCAGGACTCTGGCTTTGCCAAAGTCCTTTCAGTGGGGTTAGAAAAGACAGAGCGGCGAGGCATCTAAGTGCTTCGCCGTTTCTGTTATTAGCATTTGAGCAGATTTACCTTTGCCGTTCGAGCTTGTTCGGTTCAGCATATTTATTAATGCCTCAAGAATTTGATTATTTGCTGATTGATATTAGCAATTCATTTACAAAGATTGTTCCATCTAGTGCGGAGAGTCTTGTTGATAATATTATTTCAATTCCTACAAATGAGATAAATGAAAGATGTCTTAAGAACTTATCTTGGAATTCGGATCTTTCTGATTTTAGTGTAATATTATCTTCAGTGGTTCCAAAACTGAATACTAAAGTCGAAAGCGTATTTGGTAAGGAAAGAATATTGGAGATTTCAAACTCTGTTAATATTGGTTGTGAAATAGATTATCCGGAACCTCAAAGTATAGGAGCTGATCGCTTGGCTAACGCAGCAGCAGCCGTTTCCCTTTATGAAGCGCCGGCAGTGATCATTGATTTTGGAACTACCGTCACTTTTGATATTATTTCTGCGGCAAAATCTTATGTTGGTGGGGTCATCGCTCCGGGCTTAGCTTCGATGACAGATTACATGTTTGATCATACGGCTCTTTTACCAAGGATTGAACTCAATGAACCATCTTCAGTGATTGGTAAATCGACTGAAGAGGCAATGTTGTCAGGGGCCGTCATTGGTTATCGTGGGTTGGTAAAAGAAATAATTGCCTCAATAATGGATGAGCTTGATGAGTCTTCTGTTCAAGTCATTGCTACTGGAGGCTATGCCCAATTGATTTCATCTGGTCTAAACGAAATTAATATTGTAAATGATTCTCTGACACTTGAAGGTCTACGTATTATTGCTGGCCTCAACCCATATCATGAAAGCTGATACTTCTCAGAAACCTTGTTCCATTGGAATCGATTTTGGCGGAACTTCTGTTAAAATTGGATCCTTGTTCGAGATGTTATCTGATGAAAATCAGGAACCCAAGGTTCTGATAACATCGGATTATGATTCGGTACAATCCCTCATAACAGCGATGGTTAATGTTGTTAATGGATTTAGGGAAGATAACGGAAATATAGTCACTTTAGGTTGTGGAGTTCCTGGGCTAGTAGATTTTGAATTGGGGCACATTCATACTCTTACAAACGTTCCAGGTTGGAATGATATTCCATTCAGAGAAATACTTGAAGAGAGACTTGAGATTCCTATTTTTGTTGATAATGACGCGAACTGTATGGCCTATGCTGAATACAGATATGGATCTGCTCAAGGTTGTTTAAACGTGGTGGCTTTAACATTGGGCACAGGGATTGGTGGAGGTCTCATTATTGGAGGAGAACTTTATAGGGGAACGGACTTTGCTGCCGGGGAATTAGGTAATCACTCTATTGATTATCAAGGGCCAGAGAATACGTACGGGTTAAGGGGTGCTCTTGAATGTTATATGGGCAACCGTCAAATTTGTGAACTTGCGAGCATACGTTTTGAGGGGAGGCAGGTGCCAGAAGGTGGTTGGAATCCAAAATTAGTTACTGATTTGGCTAGAGAAGGTGATCCGATAGCTATTGAAATTTGGGATCAGGTTGCAGAGTGGCTTGCTTCTGCTCTTGCTAGTACTGCTTGGCTTTTGAATCCTGATGCATTTGTTATTGGTGGAGGAATCGCTTGTGCGGGTGATTTTCTTTTTGAGCCATTAAGAAAGAAAATTAATAATCAGGTTTCTGATGTCATAGCAAAAGATCTAAAGATTTTACCAGCTCATTTTGGTAAAGAAGCAGGCATTATTGGTAGTGCAGCTCAGGCCTTAGACAAATATAATCAAAGCTGAATCGGCTCAGTTATGATTATTTTTTGCTAATAGTTTTTTCTGAAACTTATTTTGAACTATGTCTATGAGCACAAGAATAGCGATCACAAAATAGAAAGTAGTTTTAGTCATGGGCTGTATTTCATTACCAAAAATTTTCAGATGTGCTTTGTGCGCTCCTTCAGAAATAAGCATGATGCCTACGATAAATAATATGAATAGACCTAGTATTTCATATAGCCTATTTTTCTGTAAGAAATCGGAAACTTTATCGGCCAGTACTATCATTAAGATTCCGCTTATTATGATGGCAGTTGCCATTATCCACATAATGTATCGAGTCTCTCCTGTCGGATTTCCAGCTGAATCGAGTACAGGCTCCTGAGCAAGAGCCATTGCGCTCAATATTGAATCAAAAGAAAACACAAGATTCATAAAAACGATTGTTAATATGACCCTCGCAGGAGACTTGAATTTTCGATCCGCATGATCGCTGCCTAACTGATCGTTACCGATCATATGGAAGATTTCCTTTACCGCTGTATAGAGTATAAAAATACCTCCAAACAGAACAATGATACTTTCCAAGTTTAATTGGCCTTCGATCCACCCTTTCCAAGGCATGACAAAAAAGGGATTTGTAAAAGCTGAAATGATACTGGTAAGAAGAAAGAGAAGAATGATTCTTGCTAGGACCGCTATGCCGATTCCCAATTTTCTAACGTATGCTTGTTTATCTTTGGGAGCTCTTTTGGATTCAATAGAGATATATAGGAGATTGTCGAAACCGAGTACTGCTTGAAGAAGTAGCAGCATTATGAGAGTGAATAGTTGTCCTATGATGTCCATTATGAATATTTAATTAATTTAAAATAGGCCTGATAATTACGCTATATTATGTCTCTTTTTTTATTTTTTCCCATGTTTTTTCCATTTTATCGATGTCTGCTTCAACGATATTGGTCCCTTCATTTTCTAAAACATTCTCAAGTTGATTAAAGCGTCGAGTAAACTTTTCATTGGCAGCTGCTAGTAATGCTTCAGAATCCATGCCGAGTTTTCTTGTAAGGTTAGTTACTGAGAATAATAGGTCTCCAATTTCTTCTGCAAGATGATCATTACTAATTTTTGCTCCTCCTTCTTTGAGTGCCTCTTCGACTTCATTCAATTCTTCTCTAATCTTAGGGATTACTGAATCCGCATTAGGCCAGTCAAAACCAACTCTTTCTACCTTCTTTTGAATTTCATGTGCTTTTATGAGTGAAGGAAGCCCATTAGTCATACCTTCAAGAACTCTTTGATTTAATTTTCCTTTTTCCGACCGTTTAATTTCTTCCCAGCGGTTCAATACTGTTTCGGTATCATTAGCCTCATCATCTCCAAATACATGAGGATGACGCCTTATTAATTTCTCTGAAACTTCTGTTGCAACATCTTCGAGTACAAAGTGTCCTTTTTTTGATTCGGAAGCAATTTCACATTGCATTACTACTTGCAGCAGCAAATCACCAAGTTCTTCAAGCATGTGTCCTTTATTACCTGTACGAATTGCATCTGCAGCCTCATATGCTTCTTCTAAAATATTTGGAATTAAGCTCTTTTGAGTCTGTTCAATGTCCCATGGGCAACCACCAGGACCTCTCAAAATATGTACGATGGTTCTGAGTCTATCCATCGGGGTTGCTGATGTGTCAGGAGGCTTAGGCATTTTTTAATGGATCTGTTTTTAATTAGAGTCGGTTTTTAAATCGGAATCATTTATTCTAATTAGCACCTCATTCCGACGAAGAAAAACTGGTATCCAGGGAGGATCGTAATAAGCGAATATTGGTTTAGAGGTCTTATGTACGCTAAGGCCTGCTTTATTTATTTTTGCCTGTAGTTCCTTGGATACAATGATTTCTTTTTTGGACCTTCCCCTGAAGCGCATTGCAGCAAATGTGCCAGGTTTAATCTTGGCAATGTAAAGTGAATCTGATGAAGGAAGTGGTGCACCTTGCTGGGCAATTTTTCTAGGTAGAACAAAACTCATTTCTCCTTCATTACCTTTCATGCCCATAAATACAGGTGTTGTCATGGCGATTTTTTCACCTTTCTCGTTGGATTTATCGATGTACCGAAATAGCCTCATGAAACGAGAGTCTTTCTCTTCATCTTTCTTGGATTTTGATTTTTTAGTACTGATGACTGTCATCTCGTCATATTTGCGAATTTCAAATCCACCAGGATGTTTTGTTGCGGTATATTCTGGAGATTCATAGCCACTTCTGGTCAATTTAATGCCAGCAAATCCAATGACTGAACTTGCTAGAATGATAAGAATTAGACCAATATTGATTTTCATATTCATTTTTTGTGAGTGATTTATGGAATATTTAGTTATCTTTTGAATCAGCAACTTGCGTAACTAGGAAATATGAACATTTTTTACTGATTATGGGAAGAGCATTCGAGTATCGCCGTGCATCAAAGGAAAAGCGTTGGGATAAAATGTCCAAGGTTTTCCCCAAGCTTGCAAGATCAATTACTATGGCTGCTAAGGCTAGTGGACCAGATCCTGAGACTAATAGTGCTCTTAGGACAGCTATCAGCAATGCGAAGGCGGAGAATATGCCTAAGGATAACATTGATAAAGCAATTAAGCGGGCTTCGGGAAAAGATGGTGCTCTTTACAATGAAGTGAATTATGAAGCGAAAGGGCCTCAGGGTTCATTACTCTTTATAGAGACAGCGACTGATAACACGAATCGTACAGTGGCTAATTTAAAAATGATTTTGAACAAGAATCATGCAGAGATGGTTACGACTGGTTCATTGGAATTTATGTTTTCCCGTAAGGCAGTTATCCAGTTCCAAAAGCAAGATGATATGGATATGGATGAAATAGAACTTGAATTAATTGATCATGGCCTAGAAGAGCTTTCAATTAATGAAGAAACAGTTTATGTGCATGGAGATTTTAAATCTTTTGGTAGCCTCACTGCAGCGATTGAAAGTCTTGGCATCGAAAACGTTAAGGCTAATTTGCAAAGGATTCCTAATTCTCCTGTTCAAATGAATGAGAAACAAATTGAAGAAGTTGAATCGCTGATTGATAAGATCGAAGATGATGATGATGTCCAAGCTGTTTTTACAAACATTGCTTAACTGAAATTAACATGGACTAGCGCATTAGTCTTCGATGATTTCAGCATCAATTACGGATTTATTGTTTTCCCAATTGCTTGCTGTTTTATTTTGATTAAACCCTGCGCTTGTTCGGACAATCATTTTATTCTTCAAAAAGTTCTTTAAGAATTCTCGTAAATATGATCTTAGCTTTGGGATGAGAAGACAGAATCCAACAAAATCGGTTAAGAACCCTGGAGTAAGTAGAATTGCTCCTGCGACTAGTATCATTAGACCATCCAAGACTTCACGGTGTGGTATTTTCCCCATCCTAAGGGCAGATTGAACGTTCCTGATTGTTTGAGATCCCTGTATTTTTGTTAGCCTTGCTCCAATGATTGCTGTTATGAAAATAATGAGAACAGTTAGTTCCCAGCTAATTTTTTTGCCTACCTCGATAAGAAGAAACAATTCAATAATTGGAACACTAATGAACAAAATGAGCAGTCTGAAAAACATATGGTGCTTAGGTTCTTATCATTTTACTGCTTCAACCATTAGTTTCTCAAGCTCTCTTATTTTTTTCGGATATTGGGCTGATAAATTCTTAGTTTCTCCAATGTCAGTATTTAAGTTATATAATTCCAGTCCATTACTTTTAGCATTTCGAACAGCTTTCCATTCTCCTTTTCTTATTGCTGTCTTGTTGCCGTATTTCCAAAAAAGGTAAGGATGTATTTGTTGCTGGTCGGTCTTTCCTAGGAGAGTCGGTGCAAAAGATAATCCATCCAATTCAGCTGGAGGAGTAATTCCTGCTAGATCACATGCAGTGGGTAACCAGTCCCAGAACGCAAGAGGTTGATTGGACTCTGTTCCAGGACTGATTTTGTCCGGCCAATAAGCGATTCCAGGCACCCTTATACCACCTTCATAAAGGTCTCGTTTATATCCTCTGAGGGGGCCATTAGCATCAAATGTTTCATGCTTATGCCCTCCTTCAGAGTGAGGTCCGTTATCTGATGTGAAAAAAATCATAGTTTCATTTTGAATATCCAATTCTTTTAATAATTGAATAATCTTTCCAACATCCTTGTCCATTCTTGTTATCATTGCGGCTGCACCTTTTTTTGTATTCGGCCATTTTTCTTTTGCGTATATTCCATAGTCAGGCACTTCCATGCCATCTCCAGTCGCTCTTCCTCCTTCATTATTTGCATGTGGTATAGTCCAATGAACATGAAGAAGGAATGGTGTATTCTTATGATCTCTTATAAACTCCATTGCTTGTGTTGTTAAAAGATCATGGGAATAAGTATGACGTTTTTTTGAAACACGCCCTCTATCTTTTGTTGAGCCTGTGAGGACATTTCCTTTCAATGTAACTTTTTCAGTATTTTTCCATAGGTGAGTGGGATAATAGTTATGTGCTTGTCCCTGATCTAAGTAACCAAACCAAAAATCAAAGCCATTCTTGTTTGGGTGCCCAGTTGTTCCGATGCCTCCCATTGCCCATTTCCCAACGCCTCCTGTCGCGTAACCTTTAGATTTTAAAAGTTCAGCTACCGTAATATCAGTAGGCTTAAAATTATAATTAGCATTTGAAGAAATGGGCGTATGCCCCATGTGCATGCCTGTCCATAGTGATAGTCGTGAAGGTCTGCAAACTGTGTTTCCCGAATAATAAGATGTGAAACGAAGTCCGTCTTGAGCCATTTTATCTAAGTTGGGCGTTTTGATAGTTTTTTGCCCAAAGCATCCCAAGTCTCCATAACCAAGATCATCTGCCATAATATAAATCAGGTTTGGGGGCAGTTTTTTATTTCTTGGTGATGCTATTGAAAAAATTGATAAGATGAAAAATAGTAGGCCCGATAAACCGATTTTAAGAGTTGGTATCATATTTGACTGATGGATGATTTTATTGATGAGCGATTTAATCATCTTAATCTTCTAATCTAATTTTTGATAGGAATTCGTATATAGAAGAAATGACAAAGGATTTACATTTCATTTCATTTTTGTTTAACTCATTAATTGTCAATAAGTTAAGTTTAATTAAATACTAAAAAATGCATAATAATTATAAGTTCGCTTTGCTATTTACTAGAATTGGGGTTTTAGAAGCAACTTGCCCACATAAAAATCAAAAGTGCAAAAGGAAAATCAAAGTTCAGAATTGTCAGAGCCTAGCAGTGAGGATTCTATGAATCTCGAAATGGCTACTTGGAAAAAAATTGTAGCTAAATATGAAAAACCATCCCTGGTTCGTTCAAGTTGGCAGTTAATAACTACCCTTAGCCTTTACTTAATTGTCTGGTTTTTAATATATCTGAATTTCAAAAATGGAGGTTCTTGGTATCTGTACATACCTCTTGTTATTTTGGGAGCAGGTTTATTGGTAAGGATATTTATTATATTTCACGATTGTGGACACAATTCATTTTTCAAAAGTAAGAAACTTAATAAGTGGGTAGGTTTTATCACCGGAACTTTAGCGTTTACACCCTTCAAGCATTGGACATGGGAGCATTCGGTTCATCATGCTACTGTAGGAGATATTGATCGAAGAGGCGTTGGAGATGTTTGGACACTTATGGTTGATGAGTATTTGGCTCTTTCCAGATTACAAAGATTAGGTTACAGAATATGGAGGCATCCTCTTTTTCTTTTTGGTTTTGCCCCGAGTTACATTTTCTTTGTAAGAGAAAGGGTTCCTGCAGAAAAAGCAAATTCCTCTCAAAGGAGAGCAGTAATTTTCACTAATCTGGCGCTCCTGTGCATGCTTTCTTCAGGATGCCTAATCTTCGGTTCATTTTATTTTATCATAATACAAATGTTGATAATGTCTGTGGCAGCCACTCTTGGTGTTTGGCTATTTTATGTTCAGCACCAATTCGAAGGGGTTTACTGGGAAAGGCATGAGCATTGGGACTATACATCAGCTGCTTTGGATGGTAGTTCGTATTACAAATTACCAAAGATTTTACAGTGGTTTACAGGAAACATTGGATTACATCATCTTCATCACCTTAGCACCAAGATCCCAAATTATTATCTGCAGGCATGCCATGATTCACATCCGGCATTTTCCAGAGTTAAGCAGCTGACATTATTTGGAAGCCTCAAGTGTATGAATGTTCGTTTATGGGATGAATCTGAAAAGGTTTTAATTGGTTGGCGTCGATTGCGCGAAATCCGGAGTGAAAGAGAGGCTGCTTTAACATCGGGTTGATTCAATTTATTTTATTATCCTTTTCTTGTATGATCACAAAAGGGGAGACTACTAAAGCAGTGAAAATTGAATTAGACTCTTTCCAATACTTTACGTGAGCTTGTCCAGGCTTCAATGCATCTCCTGTTTTAAGCCATTCCTTGACTTTTTTCTTATCATCTTGGGCGAATGCATTAGCAACATCTTTTATGGATAGGGAATTGTCTATATATATAAGAGAATCATTGCGGAAGTGAGGCTCAAGGTATTGCCAAGTTACCTCTCCTAAATACTTGTCTAATTTTTGCGAATTGCTGGGTATCTTATTTTGAAGCATCCCATAATTCATGGGGTCTGGAGCCTTTGATTCTGAATTCATCTAATAAAATTGTCTCATTAGCCTAGGGTAAAAGCAATTAACTGTTAACTACTTGCTTTCAATAAAAATAAGCGTTTCCATGTACGATGATGTGTTATTGGCTTGATCACTTACGAGTCATCAGCTGTTTGAGTGCAGGAATTATCTCATTAAATTTTTCTGAAGCGGATATTACTATTCCGGATACTGATGATCCGGGTTTGGGCCTTCCCTCTATTGTTATTCCTAAAGATGCAAAATTAACAAAGTCAATTATCAAGCTAGGTGAAAAATTATTTTTTGATAAATTACTTTCACGAGATGGAACCGTATCATGCGCTACTTGTCATGTTCCTGAGCAGGGATTTACTCAGAATGACAGACCCAGATCAGTTGGAGTTGATGGGAAGATTGGTAGAAGAAATACTCCAACATTATTAAATATTGCTTTTGCTGATTCCCTATTTGTTGATGGTCGTGCTTCGAGTTTAGAAGAGCAGGCCTGGCAGCCGATTCTGGCGGAAGATGAAATGGGAAACTCATCGGTAACTGAAGTTTTAGATAGGATAAATCGTGATAAAAATTATCAAGGTATGTTTAAAGAATCATTTGATGAAAAATTATCGAATGAAAATACTGTAGCGATAGCATTGTCTGCATATCAGCGAGCTTTAGTGTCGGGTGAGTCCTCCTATGATAGATGGTATTATGAGAGTGCAGGAGATGCAATGGGGGTATCAGCTCAGCGTGGTTACCAACTTTTTGCCGGGCAAGCGCAGTGCTGGCAATGTCATCAGATAGCAGGTCCAGGAGTGCTTTTCAGCGACAATTTGTTTCACAATACAGGTGTGAGTTTTCGTAGCCATAAGTTGGGAGCACCTGAGGACTTTGGTAGATATGAAATCACCAAGATCGATGAGGATAAAAGAACGTTTAAGACCCCAACGCTAAGGAATGTGGCATTGACGGCACCTTATATGCATGACGGATCTTTAGGTACGCTTGAAGAAGTAGTGAGATTTTATAATGATGGAGGCTCTGATGACCCGCTACTTTCTCCAATGATGGGATCTCTCAATTTATCTAAAAATGATATCAAAGACATTGTGGAGTTTTTGCATGCATTGAATGGAAATTTGCCGTTGAAGAATTGATTAATGTTTCAGAATTTACATTGGGCCATTCCTTTTATTATCGGTTTTTTATCGGCTGTTACTATTTGGATTGGCTTAGGAGTAATTAGATTTTGGATAGATATTAGAAAAACCAAAAAGGCAATCTTGGCTAATGATTTAGTTGCTGAGGATGATGAGCTGCTGCGCTCTGCAATCAAATTAATTACTAATTCTCAGAATTCTCTAAGAATGACCAAGCAAATGAATCCAGATTGGCTCTCGCCACTTTCAAAAGAAATTCCTATTTTGGTTGGAGGAATTGCTAAGCTTTATTATCCTGAGAATCCGGATCCGATCAAAGCTCCTAGGATTGGAGAATTTACAAGAGCAGTAGAATTGGCGGCAACAGACATCGCGAATTTTTTGCAGAACCAGCGTATCGGTCGTTTAGTTGATTTTAGTGCAGGAAGAGCATTTCGAGGTTATGAGCGAGGAAAAAAAATGGCAGACAATCCTTTTCTCCGAATTTGTTCACCGATTTACAAAACAGTACGTCCGGTAGTTCAAGCTTTACGATATAATTCACCACTGACTTGGGTTGGATTGGCAACTTCTAATGCTGCGGCTAGGGTCCTTCAACCTGCCATCATTGGAATTATTGGAAAGCGTGCCATTCAGCTCTACAGTGGAGCATTGGACCGGAACGATGAGGCTATGAGTTCTGCAAATTAGCTTATTTCTAGCTATGGGAAAGAGACTAATAAATGGATGGCTCCTATATGCTTTCGCCTAAAATTTAGATGCTTGGTTGAAGTAGTAAAAGTTATAAATTCCAGAATATAATAATTATGGTATTTGCATATTAAGATAATTGCTACATATTATAAGAATGAAAGCCTTGGAGCCTATTGTCTCCCGATTTACGATAAATGCATTTTTTGGCTTTTTGTTTTTTGTTCTTTGCCTGTCCGGTTGCACCAATACTCAGATCGAGGTGACTGAGGCAAGTAGGGGCTTATCAACTGCGACCCAGAAGAGGAATTTAACTGCAAGATATAATCCTCTCTCTATTGCTCCGCACATTATTAACGTATCAGAATATGACCCAAAGGAGCGACAGAGATCTGGTTCTTATTATACACCAAATGATCTGACGGCATTACGTCGTAATGGTGCGCTTGGCCTCATTGCTCGATGCGGGAAGGGAAAGCATTATGATAAAAAATGCGCATCGTTTTTAGCTGCGGCGGAGAGACAAAGAATGCTTCTTGGTTCTTATTATTTCGTAGTGAAAGGCATTGATCCGGTCTGGCAGGCTGATCGATTTGTTAATAGAATACAATCGATTAAATCATCGCTTAAGTTAAGGAGTCCGGAGATATTATTGGTGGGAGATTTTGATTCCAGATCATCAGTTACCGATATTATTAGGTTCATCAATAGGATCGAAATACGAACAGGGCAAAGGCCAATGATTTATCTTGAGAATAGTGATCATCTTAGAAAAGTTTTGAGTTCTGCAACTTCTTCACAAAAACGCAGAATTGCACAATGCCCTTATTGGATTGCTCTTTATTCTTCTAAGAGGCCGAGCATGGAAACGCCTGAAAAATTAATGCGTGAGTATGGAATATGGAACCGATGGTCACTTTGGCAATATTCAGGCGTGTATTGGGATAAGAGCAGATCCAAATCAGTTATACACAACTACAATTATGGTCGTTACCGTTCTTCCTCTTACTTCGGCAATATGAGTTGTCCGTTAGAACGTAATATTTTTAACGGGACAGTGGAACAGCTCTATGGTTTCTGGGACAATAGTTCTTGGAAGTGGTAAGCTTGTTCAAATTCTTGGCGAATTAATTATCAACATAAGTGATATTGATAAGTTTGATTGGGTTTTTTCTCCACATTAAATCATTGTTTTCTGAATGCCCAGAGATGCTTGTCAGAACGAAAATAAATTGAGGATGCATCGACAGCAGGAGATACAAAAACTGGTTCTCCGATATCATATTCATGGATCTGCGAAAATGTTTTTCCTGGTTCAATGACTGATACTTGTCCACGTTCAGACACTAAATAAAGGTGTCTATTTGCGACTATGGGTGAAGCGCTATATTGACCTGAACCGCTTACTCTTTCTCTGTAAAGCTGTTTTCCTGATACGGCATCGACTGCTGCAAATATCCCTCCATTTCGGACAAGGTAGATTTTGTTCTCATAAAATAAAGGAGAAGGTATTTCAGGGATGCTACGATTTAGTTCCCAACTGACATGACTCTCCTCTACATTTCCTGTTCCCCCAGAGCGGATGGCGAGGAGTAGGGGTCTTCCACGTTTGAATTTCATGTGATTAACAAATTCATCTCTGGTCCATGCATTGTCTTTGTTCGCATCTATCCATCTTAATATCCCATCGATTCTTTCTTTGCGGTGATTAGGTTCTTTAGGTAAAGGAATGCCAAATCCAGGATGACCAAGAGGGAGTTCGGGTCTTAATGGATAAGTAAAATCACCGATCATTTCTGTTCTGCTGACTTTGTTATCATCGTTAGTATCAAATTTTAACAGAGCTTTCCAAAAAGGGTCAGGATCAATTTGCTTGTCCGCACCACCGCCTAATTGTGCTGAAGAAATGTAAACATGACCATTGCCTACAACTGGGACAGCAATTGTTTCGCGTGAAAAACCTCCAACGAACCAATTTTCAATTCCTGTCGAAGGATCATAACTGCGGACTCTTTCGTTGCCCAGAACAATAAGCTCATCATTTTTTCCGTTGTTCCATATTGTTGGTGTGGACCATCCGCTACGATGATGTGGCCGAGAAATTGTCCATTTAGGCTTCCCATCATCTTTGTTGAAGGCGATAATTTTAGACTGACTTAGTCTGCTTTTCGGTAAGTTTCCATCATTATCAATGACTAGTATCAGAGTCTTTTTATAACCGATAGGTGAGGTTGACATACCGTAACGACTCTTTGGTGTTGGTATTGGTATTTCCCATTTTTTCATCCCGTTATGATCATAACAGAGCAGACCGTATGATCCGAAATAAACATAGATTTGTTCACTATCTACGAGTGGCGTTGATGCGGCCGGACTACTCGTTGCATGAACTTTTTCAATTGGTGCTTCTGGCGCTAGCCTTTCCCAGAGGATTTTTCCGCTTTGAGTATCGAAACAGAGAGTGAGAAGTTTATTTTGTTTTATGCCTGTTAGGAAAATTCTTTTTCCGAATATGACTGGTGAAGATAAACCTTCAGGAATTTTCGTCTTCCAAGAAATATTGTTATTATTAATCTTAATTGGAGGGTTAAAACTTTTGGTTGCAATGCCCGATCCATTAGGTCCTCGAAATTGATTCCAATGTTCTGCTTCCAATCTTTCGATACAGGTACAACAAAGAAAGATCGTAAATGATGAAATTAGTTTTTTCATAAATTATGACATGAAAATGAAAACGATAATTAGATTTTAACTATTACGAGGACCGAGGTTACTGGTGAGCATTTAATTAATAAATAGAGCAAAACCATGATTGGCGAGTTTGTTTAATGTAGTTTTTTCAGAACCCATCAAAAAGTTCAAATCTTTTCCAAGGGTTGGCATTTTTACTGTTATGTTTGAAGCATTAAAAATGGCAATACATACACTGTTTTTATATGTCCTTTTGAAAGCAATTAAGGGATTCTTATTTTTCAGTAAAATAATCTTAAAATCACCTCGTCTCAGAGCCACAAATTTTTTTCTGATTAGGCATAAATGTGTGTAAAATTCCAACAAATTTACATTTTGTTCGATCTTGGTTTCATATTGACGAGGCTTTCCAAATGGTGTTGCAATTTCATTTTCATAATTTATCTCTGGCCAAATCATGGGCTTTCTACAATCGGGATCATCAGCTCCCCACATCCCAACCTCATCACCATAATAAATGAAAGGAGCCCCAGGTGAAAAAAATTGAAATGCTACAATCTGCATTAGTTTCCTTTGATTTTCAGGACTCACAGGATTGATAGAATAACTTCTGTTTTGTTTGATGTTCGCACCATGATCGAGTCTGTGTTCTGGGTTTTCAATCATGGAAGCTAACCTTTGGGTGTCATGGCTACCCAATAGATTTTGTAACCCAAGGCACACGTCATAACCGTAATCTTTATGTGTCTTGTATATTTCTTGAGTGAAATCGGATGGGCTCAGAGGGTCTTTAGGTTGGTTGAAAAATTGATAAACTGTGTCAGCAAAACGATAGTTCATGACAGCGTCGAAGGTGTCCCCCGCTAGCCATGGTTTTGCATTTTTTAATTCTATATTTTTGTAATCTTTCCACCATATTTCTCCTGTTAAATATGCATTAGGATTGATTGACTTTGTCCAATGACGAAATTCTTTCCAGAAACCGATGGGAACTTCAGCTGCAACATCAAGTCTCCATCCGTCAATTCCATCTGATGGGTCTCCGTCTGCGTTTGGATCCATCCAGCGATTTATAACAGAACGGAAGTATTCCTTTACTGCGGCTATGGGGCCGGTTTTCCCATGTTTAAAAACAGGCAAACCTTTGAAACCTGCCCAACCTTTATATTTAAATCCATCCTCAGGCGTGTTCGGATTATCCCATTTTGTAATCTCAAACCAATCAGCATATTTACTTGAAGGGCCTTGAACTTTTGCTTTTTGCAATGCCCAGAAATTAATACCTACATGGTTAAAGACTCCATCAATAATAATTTTGATATCAAGTTTATGACATTCCTTAATTAACTTTAGGAACAATTTATCGGCGGACGTCCATTGCCATGTTTTAGGGGATGATGGATCTTCATTTAGCCATATTTTCTCATCACCTTTTGGATTAGGTCCGAAGTTGTTATCAATGTGATGGAACATAGTTGCTCCATACTTATGAAGTGACGGTGATTCAAAGATAGGATTTAGATAGATTGCATTGATTCCAATTTTTTTTAAGTAATCTAGCTTATTTAGTATTCCTTGAATGTCTCCTCCATATCTTCTTCTTTGAGCATTATAATAAAAACCCATGCCATTTTCTGATTCCCAAGTCTGCATTTTATACCAATCAGACCCCCAGGGACTTATTTCCCATGATTTAACTGGTTCGAAAGGCCAAGTGCCTAATAGAGTTTCTTTTTTAGGATCATTGGTTTTATCTCCGTTATTAAATCTTTCAGGAAATATTTGATACCAAATAGCATCTTTACTCCATTCCGGAGGTGATCCGGATGCCATATGATCTGTCATCCAAAAAATCAAAAAAA
>Ga0163108_10001505_pt1 | contig 17063 bp, 11 predicted proteins | sample Fk1155metaG_FD_109644 | JGI IMG/M metagenome (GOLD analysis project Ga0163108, IMG submission 109644) | Marine microbial communities from the Central Pacific Ocean - Fk160115 155m metaG | ecosystem: Environmental > Aquatic > Marine > Oceanic > Photic zone | place: The Central Pacific Ocean...
GCAACCACCTGGCATCCGCGGTGTTTGACAGGTTTGTTCATTAGTTTTGCCTCGTCGCGGTGGGATGAATAAGGATTTGTCCCAGGCGGGCGGGGAAGCAGATTCAATCAAGGAGAGGTCTGATGATCAGAATTCTTTCAGTCGTTTTATGTTCCGTCGCTCTTTGCGGCTGGGCGAGAGCCGAAGACAAGCTCTCCCTCGGCGTCAAGAAGGGCCACAAGGTCAGCTACAGCAGCCAGAGAACCTCGGACGTCAAGTTCGAGCGCGATGGCGAGAGCAACGAGATGAAGAGCGGCTCCTCTGCTCAGTTCACCCTGAGCGTCAAGGATGTCGCCAAGGACGGAAAGATCACCTTCGAGGTGAACTACTCCGCGCTCAAGCTCAGCAACAACCGGGATGGAGGCTTCGAGTTCGATTCGAGCAAGAAGGCCGAGAAGGAAGATGACCAGGCCGCCTATCTGCGCAAGGTCATCGCCAGCACCATCACCGTCGAGGTAACCCCGGACGGAAAGATTGCCGGTATCAAGGGCTTCCCGACCTACGAGCGTCCCCGCGCCGAAGGCCAGGAAGAAGGCCGCCGCAGTTTCCGCGGCAGGGGCGGGCCCATGAGGTCCTCCGATCTCGTTCGTGATCTCAGCTACGTTCTCGGTTCCGGTGTACAGGGCCAGGCGCTGAAGGATGGCGAGCTCTACCGGATGAGCACCAACTCGAGGGCCGGCTCGAGCCGTGGACGCTCAGAGCGCGGCGGACGTGGTCGTCGCGAAGAGAGCATCGGCAGCTACGAGGTTTCCTTCCTGCAGGATCGTCCGCAGGAGCGTCCCGAGCGCAGACGCCCTGAGGGCGGCGCCCGTGGACAGGACGAAGGCGGTCGCTCCCGAGGCCGTGGTCTCAGCAGCTATGGAAGCACCTCTCTCAAGTACGCCGCCGCCAAGGACTCAGCCAGCCATGGCTTCGAGGTCGTACGCCCGGGGCGCGAAGAAGATGATGAGCCTACCTCCCTCGGCAAGGTTTCCTTCAGCAAGAAGGACGGCCTGCTCGAGAGTCTTCAGTATGTCTCCAAGCGCTCTTCGGACCGCGGCAACTTCTCCTATTCTTCGACCAGCACCCACACGATTTCGAGGGTAAAGGCCAAGGCCAAGGCCAAGGCGAAGGGAAAAGGCAAAGAGAAGAAGGAAAAGAAATCAAAGGAGCAGAGCTTCTGAGGTTTTTCTTCTGACAGAGCTTGCGAAAAAGCCTTCGCCCTCATCTCGGGGGGCGGAGGCTTTTTCTTTTCCGGTCCGGTAGCCTTCCTCAGCCGAGCAATTCCTTCTGCTTGGCTTCGATCGCGTCCAGGAAGTCATCAGTATAGACGTAGGAACCATCCGGGGGGCTGGTGGTGCCATGGATCGCCACGGCGAGATCCTTGGTGAAGGTTCCTTCTTCGATCGCGGCGACGCAGGCTCTCTCGAGGCTCTCGGCGAATTCGCCTACCTCCGGGGTGTCGTCAAGACGCGCCCGGTGCGCGAGTCCCCGGGTCCAGGCGAAGATGCTGGCCACTGGGTTGGTGCTCGTCGGGTTGCCCTTCTGGTGCTCACGGTAGTGGCGCGTGACCGTTCCGTGGGCGGCCTCGGATTCGATGGTCTCGCCGTCGGGGCACATGAGCACCGAGGTCATGAGGCCGAGCGAGCCGAAGCCCTGGGCCACCGTGTCCGACTGAACGTCGCCGTCGTAGTTCTTGCAGGCCCAGACAATGCCGCCGTCCCACTTGAGAACCTGGGCGACCATGTCATCGATCAGGCGATGTTCGTAGGTGAGCCCGGCGCTCTCAAACAGGTCCTTGAACTCGCTCTCGAAGACCTCGGCGAAGATGTCGCGGAAGCGGCCATCGTAGGTCTTGAGGATGGTGTTCTTGGTGCTCAGGTAGACCGGGTAGCCCATCTGCAGCCCGTAGCTGAGGCAGGAGCGCGCAAAGCCGGTGATCGACTCGTCGGTGTTGTACATTCCCATGCCGATGCCGGCCGAATCGAACTCGTTGATGGTCCATTCCTGCGGCTCGCCTCCATCTGATGGTTCGAAGGTCATCTTGAGGGTTCCGGCACCTGGGATGATCACGTCTGTAGCGCGGTACTGGTCGGCGTGGGCGTGACGGCCGACGACAATCGGTTTTCTCCAGGCCTTGACCATCCTCGGCACGTTTTCGCAGACGATCGGTGCGCGGAAGACGGTGCCGCCGAGATAGTTCCGGATGGTGCCGTTCGGGCTCTTCCACATCTCCTTGAGGTCGAATTCTTTAACCCGGTCCTCATCAGGTGTGATGGTGGCGCACTTGATGCCTACCTTGTGCTCGGCGATGGCTGCGGCGGCATCCAGCGTGATCTGGTCATCGGTCGCGTCCCTGCTCTGGATCGAGAGATCGAAGTAGCGCAGGTCCATCTCGAGGTAGGGCAAGAGCAGCTTTTCTTTGATCTTTGCCCAGATAATCCGGGTCATCTCATCGCCGTCAAGCTCGACGACCGGGCCCGTTACCTTGATCTTTTCCGCCATGGGAACTCCTGTTTCATATTTGAGGAAGGCGGCAATCTTAACCTTTTCCCTGCTGGCTGAAAAGGGGCCGCCGGGAGGTTCTCGGCTTATCTGTGGCGGTATTCAACAATGCTCCGGCTCCCGATCCCGCCCGGCAGATCGTAGGCGAGAACGATTTCATCGCTGAGTTTCAGGTTGCTTGCGGTGTTCCTGGCCTCGGCGAGTTCCGCCGACGGGTCAGGCCCCTTGTAGAGCAGCAGCCTGCCGAAATTCCTGGTGACTCTTTCGAGCATTTTCAGCAGGCGTCCGGCCGGCCCCACGGCGCGCGCCAGGACGGTATCTACCTTGATTCGCCTGAGGATTTCTTCGCCTCGCTCACCGATGACCTCGATGGAGGGCAGCGCGAGCTCGTCCGCGGTCGCCTGCAGGAAGCGGGCCTTCTTGAGGGTCGATTCGGCGAGGATCATGCTCTCGAGATCAAGAGCGCAGGCCAGTGGGATCCCCGGGTACCCGGCACCGCTGCCGAGATCGAGCACTCTCTCGCCGGGTTTGATCAGGGAGTGCGGCGCGAGGCTGTCGAGAAAATGTTTCAGGGCGACGTCGCGCGGCTCGACGATCGAGGTCAGGTTCAGCCGCTGGTTGGCCGCGAGCGTCAGCTCCGCGTGCAGCAGCAGCTTCTCGACCAGTCCCTCGCACCCGGCCAGGCCGGCCACCAGGTCGTTGGAGAGCATCGATTCGAGCTCAGTTTTCAGGGCGTCGTCCCCTGGATTGTCCATCTGTCCAGTCAAGCTATTCAGTCCAGGGGGGCTCTCTTCAGCTCACGCACCCAGATGTTGCGGTAGCTGACCAGGGATCCGTGGTCCTGCAGGAAGAAGGGCTGCTTGTAGTCTGGGGCTACAGGTCTGTTGGAGTTTGTGCGGCCCAGGATATTGACCTTGTCTTGCACCAGGATGCCGTTGTGGAACACCGTAAAGGTTCCCATCTTGACTCTCTTGCCGTCCTTGTCGAAGTAGGGCGAGCGGAAGACGATATCGTAGGTCTGCCATTCACCCGGAGGGCGGCAGGCGTTCACAAGAGGCACATGCTGCTTGTAGACCGAGCCGGCCTGTCCCTTAGGGTTGGACTGGTTCTTGTAGTTGTCGAGCACCTGGATCTCGTAGGCGGAGTGGAACTTGATGCCGCTGTTGCCCTTGCTCTCGCCCTTGCGCTTGGTGGCAGCAGGGGTGCGCCATTCCATGTGGAGCTGGATGTCGCCGAATTTTCTCTTCGTGTACATGTCACCCTGCCCGGGAGCCACCGTCATGATTTCATCCTTCACCGTCCAACTCGCGGCACCTTTCCTTCCGACCCACTCGTCGAGGTTCTTGCCATCGAAGAGGACGATCGCATCGGAGGGAGCCTTGGTTGCCGAGCCAGGCTCGATCGCGCGAGGAGCCTTGACCGCCTGGATATTCCAGGCCACGTTTTGCATGCAGAGGGTAAACAGGATTGCCGCGGCGAGGGAGCCTGCCGCGAAGAGTTTTCCGGATGTCATCAGCTTCTCCTTTTGTTTTCGTAAATTCGTGTCCCGGGGGTTCAGCGCCGCGACGATCTCGTTTTCAGGAAATGATCTCGTTTACCACCCGGCCGTGAATGTCAGTCAGGCGGAAATCACGACCGGCGTAGCGATAGGTCAGGCGTTTGTGATCCAGTCCCATCAGGTGAAGGATTGTAGCGTGCAGGTCATGAAAATGAACCTTGTTCTCCACGGCGTAGTAGCCATAGTCGTCGGTCTTGCCGAACCGCAGGCCTCCACGGACTCCGCCGCCGGCCATCCACATGCTGAAGCCATGCGGGCTGTGGTCCCTGCCGTCACGACTTCCCTGGGAGGTGGGGGTGCGTCCAAACTCGCCGCCCCAGACTACGAGGGTGTCCTGCAGCAGACCGCGCTGCTTGAGGTCCTGGAGAAGCCCCGCTATGGGCCTGTCGACCTCGGCCGCGTTCCTGGCATGGTCCTTTCTCAGGTTTCCATGCTGGTCCCATTTATAGCTGTGGGTGCACTGGATGAAGCGCACGCCGGCTTCGGCGAAGCGCCTGGCCATCAGGCATTGGCGCCCGAAGTTCTTCGTATTGTTCTTATTCAGGCCGTAGAGCTTTTTCGTGGCTTCGGATTCACCTGATATGTCCTGGACCTCCGGCGCCGCGGTCTGCATACGGTAGGCGAGTTCGAAGGAGCCGATACGGCTTTCGAGATCGGTGTCCTTGCCGAGATGACGCAATTGTTTTTCGTTCATATCGCGCAGGAGGTCCAGCTCGATGCGCTGGATTCCAGCCGGGGTATGCTGGTTGGAGATGTAGGGGATCTTCGCCTTGTCGGCCGGGACGCTTGTATAGCCGACCGGGGTCCCCTGGTAGTGGGCCGGCAGGAAAGAAGAGCTCCAGGCGTTGACACCGCCGTGGCCGAGAGTCGGACAGATCGTGATGAAGCCTGGCAGGTCATCGTTTTCGCTGCCGAGACCGTAGCAGATCCAGGAGCCCATGCTGGGGCGGACGAAGGTATCGCTGCCGGTATGCAATTCTAGCAGGGCGCCCCCATGACGCGAGTTGGAGCCGTAGATCGAGTTGATGACGCAGAGATCGTCGACTTGGCCGCCGACTTCGGGGAAGAGGTCACTGACGGGAATGCCGCTTTCGCCTCGTGGCCTGAACTTCCACGGTGACCGCAGGAGGTTGCCCGTCGCTCCGGAGACGATTCGCGGCTTGGGGAAGGGTAGCTTTTTTCCATCGTCGCGGTCGAGCAGGGGCTTGTGATCAAAGGTGTCGACCTGGGATGGACCGCCGTGCATGAACAGGAAGATGACCCTCTTGGCCCTCGGGGTGTGATGACCCTCGCGAACAGCCAGGGGGCTGGCGCTCGATGCTTTATCGGCGAGCGCTTCCCGGCCGAGCATCCAGCTCAGCGCAAGCCCGCCGAAGCCGGCGCTGCTTTCCTTCAGCATCTGGCGCCGGGTCTTTGTCCTGCCCAGGGGATCTGTCCAGTGGTGATTCATCTCAGTCGGTGTCCGGGTGTTGAATTTTCTCTTCATTCATTCTACATAGATGAACTCGTTGGAAGACAGCAGTACTCTCGCGAAGCTGCGCCAGGCCTTCTTCCTGGCCTCCTTTTCGCCCGCTTCCCGGTAGTGTCCTTCGAGTTTCACGAGCATCGAGATCCAGCGATTCTCTTCATCGTCGCCGGCGGGCCGGCCAAGAACCCGTAGAAAGGCCTGTCTTACGAGCGCCAGGCTGTCCGCGGTGTCTGAGCTGAGCAGGTGGGAGGCGAGACCCTGGGCGGCCTGGTCCATGAGGGCTGAATTCATCATGACGAGTGCCTGCGAGGGAATCGTCGTCGTGGATCGATCACCGTTGACGACGCTCGGGTCGGGGAAGTCGAAGGATTGCAGGACATCGTAGACCGCGCTGCGAAGAACCGGCAGGTAGACCGATCGTCTTGGAGCATCGTAGGTGTTTCGCTTGGAGGCAGTGCCTGTGACATAGGCCCGCGCCTTCGCGCTCAGCAGTTGTCCCCCCATCCTGTTGTCGATCTTTCCGCCCAGTTCGAGCAGAGAGTCGCGGATGGATTCCGCCTCGAGTCGTCTCCTGCTCCATCTCCAGCGCAGCGTGTTGTCTGGGTCCACCTCGGCGGCGGCGGCGTTGAAGGCGCTTCCCATCCGGTAGGTGCTAGATGTGAGGATTTCCCTGTGCAGGCGTTTGACAGACCAGCCCTCGTCGACCAGCATCGATGCGAGCCAGTCAAGCAGCGCCCTGTGGCTCGGGCGTGAGCCCAGTCTTCCGAAGTTGTCGGTGCTCCTGACGATTCCCTGGCCGAAATGCCAGCGCCAGATCCTGTTGGCCATGACCCGTCCGGTGAGCGGGTGGCGGGGGTTGCTGAGCCACCTGGCCAATTCGAGACGTCCGCTGGTGGTCTTGATTTCGGGCTTGTCGAAGCTTGCGAGAAAACTCGGGAAGCCCTTCCTGACCTGCTCGCCGAGGGTGAGGTAGCTGCCTCGAAGATGAACCCTGAGGTCCTCCGCCTTTCCTTCTCTGACCCCCATGACCTTGAGCTTAACAGCCATTTTCTTTTTCAGTTCGCCCTGGGATTTTTCAATCGCCGCGATCGCCTCCCTGGCCTTAGCGGAAAAGAGGGGCTCGCGTTTGTTGTCAGGGTAGGCGAGGTTGAGAGCTTCACCGGCGAGCGCGGAGGTCTCGGCGAGCAGCTTTTCCCCAAGAGCCGGGGCGATCTTCTCGGCGGTAAGCCCGGCCATGACAGCCTCATCTAGCTTTTCCAGCAGCGCGGGGTTTCGGGAGCTGATGGTCGTCCATGCCCGCAGCAGCTCTGCGTGAAGTCCGAGCGACCGGGCGACCTCGGAAGCGTTTCGATAGTGCTCGCTCGCCGACTTTCCCGGCTTGACTGACTGGAGCGAGAGCTTGTCGAGGTGGGGCAGAGGGCCATCTGTCCTCTCAATCCGAAGACTGTTTTTTCCTTTCGGGAGGTAGACGATTCCCTGGGAGAACCAGCGTTGGCTCTGCGGCCCCCAGCCGCCGGTCACTTCTCCACAGGCGTTGCCGACAAGCCGGTCGTTGAGAAAGAGGCGAACAGGGCGTGGCTCCTTCGCGGCATGACGGATTCTGAGGAGCCGGTAGCCTTCCTCGCCGGTGTTAAACTCGAGCTCGGCGGAGGCGGTCTTCGCGCTGGCGATGATACCGATGCCTTCGCCATTTCCATCGCGCTGGATGACGAGGTCCCCCCCGGTTTTCACCGCATCTTCCAGCTCGATCATGAGGGTCGGATCTTTCTCAGCGGCCGGAGTTTCAGGCGGGGGGGCGACCTTGCTGAGGAAGAACTTGTCGAGATGAGGGATGGGGCCGCCGTAGCGCTCGAAGCGCAGTACGTTACGGCCCCGGGCGAGGTGAACGGTCGCCGCCGGGAACCATTTCTGGGTGTCTGGATACCAGGTCCCGGTGATGGCGGCCGCCACGCCGGTGACCCTGGTGTCGCCGTTGACCGTGAGAACCATGGGACGGGATTCGGCCGCGGCGTGCCGGACATCGAGCTGGTAGAGTCCCTCCACCGCGATATCCAGGTCATACTCGGCGGCGGCATTCACCCTGCTGAGCAGGACCCCGATGCCCTTTCCATAGCCGGTGGTGTCGACGACGAGATCTTTTTCCTTCCGCTGAAATTTTTCCATCTCGATGAGGATTCCCCGCTTCGAAAGCTCAGCGGCGGGGATTTTCGCGGCGGCCGCTTCGCGCGGTTTCTCATGGACCAGGGGCGGAAAGCGAACCAGTTCCCAGGCGCCCCGGAGGTAGGGGCCAAACGCCTGCCTGTGTAATCTTTCCACCTCTTCCCCGGCGGCTTTTCGGCGTTCTTCGAGCTCACGCTGCTTCGCGGCCAGCTTTGTCTTGAGCTGGAGTTCCTGGCCTGAGGGGAACTCGTATTCGTGCCAGACGGCGACAACCTTGAAGTTCTCCATGGTCCTGGTGCTCTTGAAGATTGAAGCCATGGAGTAGTAGTCGCGCTGGGAGAAGGGATCGAATTTGTGATCATGGCATCGCGCGCAACCGAGCGTGAGCCCCATGAAGACCCGTCCGACCGTGTCAACCTGCTCGTCGACGATGTCGAGCTCCATCTTCCGGCCATCATCCTCGGCGAGCATCTTCGGGCCGATCGAAAGAAATCCGGTAGCCACCTTGTCCTCGTAGTCGCTCTCGGGATCGGGACTCTGGAGCAGGTCGCCGGCGACCTGGGAGCGGAGGAATTCATCGTAGGGTTTGTCGCGGTTGAAGCTGTCGATGACCCAGTCCCGGTAGCGCCAGGCCTGGATGTAGGCGATATTTTCATCGAGGCCGTTTGAATCGGCGTAGCGGGCGACATCGAGCCAGTGGCGTCCCCAGCGTTCTCCGTAGCGTGGAGAGGAGAGCAGCCGATCGATGATCTTTTCGTAGTTCTCCGGCGAGTTGTCGGAGATGAATTCCTCGATCTCTTTCGGTCCGGGCGGCAGGCCGATGAGATCAAAATAGACCCTTCGGATGAGTGTTTCCGAGGTGGCGGGGGAGCTGGGAGCCAGGTTGCTGTCCTCCAGGGCGCCCAGAATAAAGTTGTCGATCGGCGAACGAATCCAGTCTTTCTTTTTTACCAGGGGAGGAGCTTCACGCTTCAGAGGCTGGAAAGCCCAGTGGCTTCCTGATTCACGCAAGATGGCTTCGTAGGCGGAGCCGGCCGCTTTCACAGCGGGAGCTTTTTCAGCCATCGCGCCTGGCCAGGGCGCGCCCATCTTGACCCAGGCCGCGAGGTCAGCGATCTCCCTGTCGGAGAGCCGCTTCTTCGGAGGCATCTTGAGCTCTTCGCGGTATTGGACCGCCTGGATCAGCAGGCTCTTTTCCGGTGTTCCAGGAATGATGGAGGGGCCGGATTCTCCGCCGCTGAGCAGGGCCTGCAGCGAATCGAGACGCAGTTCGCCGCGCTGTTTCTTTTCACTATGGCATTTGTGGCAGCGCTCGATGAGCAGCGGCCGGATTCTTTGCTCGAAAAATTTGATGGCCGGCGCGTCGGGCTGTGCCGCCTGGTCTTCTGCCCTGGTGAGGGTCGTTTGAAGAAGCAGGGTGATAATAATCGGCAGCCGGGCTCGAATCATCAGCTGAAGAGGTCGTGTCGCGAGCTTCACTTCCGTCATAAGTGCTTTCAGCATAATGTTCTTCACTTCCATGTTCCAGTAATTTGAAAATTCTTGTCCTGGAGCGGAGGCCAGCGAGGTGAGCTTTTAGCGATTCTTCTTGAACTCCGGGAAACAGAATAGAATGATCGTTCTCTGGCGGCCCGCTCTGCGGCTCGCGTACTACAACCGATTGACCTGATGAGGTGACAGAAGTGACACAATTTCGCGCGCTTGTTTCAGCCGGCTGCGTTTTATTCGCGCTGGCGCTGACGTTTGTATCGACCGCTTATTCCCAGGACAAAAAGGCTCCGGATCCCGCGATAGCATCGCTCGATAAGTTCATCTCTTCGAAAAAGATCGACAAGTCATCGCCGCGCTGGCGACTTGTATTGCCGAAACCGCCCCAGGCCGACTTTGGGGCTGGGGATACGGAATATTTCTGGAATATCGAAAGCAACAAGGGCCTGATCAAGGTTCGCCTGTGGCCCGATGTCGCCCCGATGCACGTCTCGAGCACCATCTACCTGACCCGCCTGGGTTTCTACGACACCCTGCCTTTTCATCGGGTCATCACCAGCTTCATGGCCCAGGGCGGCTGTCCGCTCGGCACGGGCACCGGCGGTCCGGGCTACAAGTACGCGGGGGAGTACTCAGCCTCGGTGAAGCACGATCGCCCGGGCCTCCTCAGCATGGCGAACGCCGGCCCTGGAACCGATGGCAGCCAGTTCTTCCTGACCTTCAAGGCCACTCCCTGGCTCAACAATCGTCATACCCTCTTCGGTGAGGTGGTGGAAGGCCTGGATGTGCTCAAGGTTATCGAGTCAAAAGGTTCGCGCACGGGGAAGCCCTCGGAATCGATGTTCATGAAGAAGTGCACCATCTCCACGGCCGCCATCGTCAGGGAAGAGTTCAGCTTCGCGGCAATTGACAAGTTCATCGCAGCTGGCAAGGTCAATAAGTCGGTTCTGAACTGGCGCAAGAAACTTCGCAAGCCGCCGAAGTACGTCTTTCCCAAGGGCAAGAGCCTGTTCTGGAACATGGAGACAAGCAAGGGCAAGATCCGCATTCGCTTCAATCCAGAGGTGGCGCCCATGCATGTATCGAGCGCGATCTATCTCACCCGGCTTGGATACTACGATGGTCTGATCTTCCACCGGGTCATCCAGGGCTTCATGGCCCAGGGCGGCTGTCCTACCGGTACAGGGCAGGATGGCCCCGGCTACCAGTTTGGCGGAGAATTTTCAAAGGATCTGAAGCACGACAGCGCCGGGGTTCTCAGCACAGCCAACGCGGGACCGGGAACCGATGGCAGCCAGTTCTTTATCACCTTCGGGCCGACTCCCACCCTTGACGGCAGCTATACGATCTACGGCAAGGTGGTCGAGGGGCTTGACGTGGTCAAGGCGATCGAGAAGGCCGGAAGCGCTGACAACAGCGGCAAGACCTCTGAGAAGCTGAAGATCACGAAGTGCACGGTGACCGAGAAGTAGCCGCGGGGCAGGTTCCGCCTGCTATCCGGCTGGGGTGACAGCCTGCATCATGAGGCCGCAGAGCCAGGCGGCGTAGGTGCCCAGGGCGTAGCCGAGTACCGCCAGCAGCACGCCCACCGGGGCTAATGATGGGTGGAAGGCCGCGGCCACGATCGGAGCGGAGACCGCGCCGCCGATATTGGCCTTGCTGCCGACGGCCATGAAGAAGACCGGGGCCCGGATCAGGATGGTCACGCCGACGAGCAGGATGATATGGATCAGCATCCAGATTCCCCCGATCACGAAGACGCCGGGATTGTTGAAGATCGCGAAGATGTCCATTTTCAGGCCGATCGTCACCACCAGCAGGTAGAGGAAGACGGTGGCGATTCTTGAGGCGCCGACACCCTCGAGGTTCCTGTAGCGGGTGAAGGAGAGCAGCACCCCGCCGGTCGTAGCCAGCACGACCAACCAGAAGAAGGTGCTGGTGAGGTTGAAGTCCTTGATCCAGGGGCTGGTGACAGCCAGCTCTTCACAGCCCGCCGCGATCTTTCCAGAGAAAAAATGCGAGAGCGCGGTCACCGCGAAGCCAACGGCGAGCACCATCAGGGTGTCAGCCGTCTTCGGGATCCGCAGGGTCTCTTCCTGGTAGGCGCTGATACGCTTCTTCAGGGTGTCGATGGCGCTGGTGTCGGCCTTCAGCCAGTTGTCGATCTGGCGTGATTTTCCGGCGATGACCAGCAGGCCCGCCATCCAGACGTTGGCGACCAGGACATCGACCGTGATCATGGCCGAGAAGATCCTGTCGCCGACTCCGAAGACCTCCTTCATGGCGGCCTGGTTCGCTCCTCCTCCGATCCAGCTTCCCGCGCAGGTCGCCATGCCGCGCCAGACGGCCTCCGGGCCATCGCCCGCGACCATCTCAGGCGAGAAAGCAGAGACGATCAGGATAGCCAGGGGGCCGCCAAAGAGGATGCCCACAGTGCCTGTGAGGAACAGGATGAGAGCTTTGGGGCCCAGACCGATGATCCCCTTGAGGTCAATGCTCAAGGTCAGGAGCACCAGGCTGGTGGGCAGCAGGTAGTTCTTGGTGACAAAGTACAGCTTCGAGCCATCCTTGTCGGTGGCCACGATGTCCAGGCTACCGAGCAGCGAGGGGATGAAATAACACAACAGCAGCACGGGGCAGAAGGTGTAGAACTTTTTCCAGAACGGGTGTTTGAGCGATGCTGTCTTGAAGATCGCCGCGAGAACTACGAGCAGGATGCCGAGAATGACGGCGTCATCTGTGATGAGCGGGGCCGTCTTTGCGGGGACTGCCGCGCTCGCCTCGGCGAGAAAGCCTGAACAGAGTAGCTTGAGGGGACTGGACGCCTGCATCATTTGTGAGCCATGGCGCTTCGCTTCAGGGTTCTCGAGAAGACCTCTTTGCCGTCGATGTTGCGAATCGCGTAGGTGACGGCCGGGTCGTCAAGGGTCGTGTCAAAGCTTACCAGCCCGAAGGACTGCTTGGCGTTGTAGGAGAACTCGGCCGCCTTCATGGTCGAGTGGACATGGATGTTGGTCAGGCGTGAGCTGTTGAACTCCCACAGGGGATAGGCGTTCTCCCGCTTGATCTTCCAGAGGTCGGAGCGGTGTCGGTCGGCCGACATCAGGATCACACCCTCGATCTTCTCCTTCTCGAGGAAGGCGAAGATCCCGTTTCTCTCCTCCTTGAATCCGTTCCAGGTGTCGAGGCTGTCCCCCTTGGCCTCGAAGACCCAGGGCACGGGCGAGCAGAGCACCCGGAAGGTGGCCTTCGAACCTCGGAGGGTCTCCAGCAGCCACTTTTTCTGTTGTTTGCCGAGCATGGAGGGAGCCTTTTTCTTCGCAGCCGGCTCCTTCTTTTTCTTCCTGGTCTGCTTGTCGCGGTAGAAGCGCCCGTCGAGCATGATGAAGTGGATATCGCCGAGCTGGAAGTCGTAATAGCAGCCGGGCGCCTTGTTGGTGCCGTAGCCCGGGTTGACCCAGTTGTTGCTGAAGACCTTCCAGACCGGCTTTTTCCAGGCGGGGCTGTCAATCCTCGGTCCGTAGGCGCAGTCGTTGACGCCGAAATCATGATCGTCCCAGATCGTATAGACCGGTGTCGAGGCGGTCAGCTTTCTGAACTCCGGGCGGGATTGTCGGCGGTAGTAGCAATAGTGCTGCATCTCAGGGCTCTGGGGCGCGTCACTGTAGATGTTGTCTCCCAGCAGCAGCAGGATGTCAGGCTTCGAATCGCTGATGGTGTTCCACATGCGCTCGTGCTGGGGGGTGTAGCCCGCGCCGCCGCCGAAGGCGAGGCGCAGGGACAGTCCGCTACCCGGAGGCTGGATGGTTCTGAAGGCGCCCGCTCTCTCGGGGTTCGCTCCGTTGATTCCCAGTCCGTAGTGGTAGGGCCGGTTCTTTTCGAGGCCGGAGACCCGCAGAACTGCGGTGAAGTCACCGGCTTTCTTTGAGCGTTCCTTGACGCTGACAACCGGATCTGAGAGGTCGCTTTTTTCAGAAACGATGACCTCGATGTCAGCCTCGCGGGCTGTGCGAACCCAGACCTTCACGCCATCGTGGGAGATGCAGCCGAGCATGGGGCCGTGGACCGCGGTGTTGCCGTGGTCGGCGAGTAGTTTTTTGTAGATCTCTGTTTCAGCAAGAACCTCGAGTCCTGTCCTGGTGCCCCCGATGATCCTTCCAGGCGGCAGTCCGTTGTCGACAGCTCCCTGGAGAGCCGCCGCCGCTTTTTCCACCTTGCCCAGCTTCGCCTGGGCGACCGCGAGCATGTAGTGGGTCTCGGCATCTTTCGGAGTTTTTTCCAGGAGAGCCGTGAGCGACCTGGCCGCCTCGGCGGCCTTCTTTCCCGTGATCAGGGCGAGCGCGGCCTGGTGGGTGCGCTTGTATTGCTTGTTCTTGATCTTGACCTGGAGGGCGTAGGCGAAGGAGCTCAGCAGGGCGAGGGCGAGGATCAGCAGGACTGATTTGTATTTCGACATGACGACATAGTTCCATCTATGGGCTGGGGTGTCCAGTGCGGCATGCCCTGACGGTTTGACTGCGGGCCGGGCAGGCAGTAGCCTGATGGGTACCATGCTTCGTACACCGAACACGTGGGTTCTTTTATTCTGCTTCGCGGTCTTTCTCCCTGGAATACCGCCTGGGGCTGCTGAGCTGCAGAAGCTGCCGGCCGTGGGCGATGGGTTCAGCGGCCGTGTCGAGCTGAAGGAGTCCCAGGAGTTCATTGGGCATTGGAGCCGGGAGCCGCGTTTTTCACGGCGTTTCGAACTCGGAGCCGAGGTCGCCTGGAAGGTGCTCAAGGTCAGGAAGGATGAGGTCCTGCTGCAGGGGCGTGTTGCCACAGGGCACTACCGGCACGCGCTGGCGGGATTTATCGAGCTGGAGGAGGTCTACGGCCTGATCCTGGATGGCTTTGTCTTCCAGGTTCGACTGGGCGCCAGGGAGTGCAGGGTGGAGCCTGACCGCAAGAGCCTGCAGCGCGTGGTGAATCGCTTCGAGAAGGGCCAGGCCAACCGGCGTCTGCCGGATGGTATCAGGAAACAGATTGTGGATGCCCTGCTGGATCGCCTCCAGCTGGCGCATTGGAGCGCCTTCTGGCCAGTCCTGAACAGCGCTCTGCGCGACCCGCGCAGGGTGGAGTTCTTCAATCGACGCCTGGCCTCGCGGGCGGAGAAACCATCCGGTCTCCTGGCCTTCTCCATCTACCCTGGTTCGAGCCGGACCTTTGCCGAGGGGAAAGGGCGGGAGGTCCTGGTCAGGAGAAATCATGCGACGACCACGCAAAACCCGCCCAGGTTCTCAGGATATGGATCCTACGCCTGGGTGCCTGGCGATGCGGGGCCTCCCTACCGTACGCTCCTCAGGCTCTCCGGCGATTACCTGGACGAAGAAGAGCTGAAGACAGTGGTCGATTTTCCACAGGAGTATCGCCAGCGCCACTCTCTCGAGATTTTCCTGGGGGCTTCCGGAGAGAAGTCACCCCGGGGCGGGGGCTTTACCCTGCTCGGCCCCCGGGTGGAACGGCCGGTGATCGCCAACGGTCTCCTCAGCGCCAGCGAGACCAGGGAACTCGCGCTGGTGAAGCGGAAGGCCGCCAAAGGCCAGGAAGAGCTGCTTCGAGCCATCGCGGATTATGTTCGACGGGAGCAGGGCGCCGGCGGGGGAAAACCCTTCGCCGTTGCCGTTCACTTCGCGCTAGTCGAGCGGCTTGCCCGGACTCTTCCTGTTCAGCGCGGGCCGCTTATCGATTTTACCGAGAGGGTTATCGCCCGGGGGCGGAGCCTGCCCGAATATCTGCTCGTTTTGCGCGCGATCGCCAGCCCTGTGGCCGGCTTCAACGATGCGCAGAGGCTGGAGTTTTTCCGGGCCGCTCTTGCCCGCCGTGAGACCAGCTTTTCCAGGTGGGGGGGGATGCTGCTGTCCCAGGGGCGCTGGAAGGGAGCGGTTGAGCTCCTTCTCGAAGCCCTCAGCCGCCAGGGACCGGCCGCTGACCCGCTCAGGAAGCGCAATCTCGAGCTTGACCTCCAGCGCCTCACCGGCATGCCCGTTGCCGGTCTTCCCGCGGCCAGGGTTCGGGCCGCGGCGGCCGACAGGGCTGTTCGATCCGCCGCGCGGCCCTTCTCGATGATCCTGCCCGGCGACAAGGCGAAGGGTTTTTATTTCACCGAGGCCGGCGCGGGCGCGGTCTTCCTCTTCGATGCCTCAAGACCTTACGAGCGCGAGTCTCTCACGAGAAAGCGGGGGACCCGGCGTCCTCTCATCGAGCGCACCCGGCTGGCGTACCTGGCCCTTCGGGCGTCGCTCGAGAAGCCGTCGCCGGGGCTGCGCTTTGCCCTCGCCCGGTTTCATTCCAATGCCCTGCTGAGGTCCGGCTGGGCGCCAGGTACCTCACTGAATTGGCGCAAGGAGACCCTTGATTTTGTCGCCTCCGAGCTGCCCGCCGGAAAGAATCCACATTCGATCTCCCGGGCGCGCTACGAGGTCGGACTCAAGGCTGTTCTCTCCGGTCTGCCCGACGCCGAGACCATCGTGTTGGCCACAGATTTTGATCGTGGAGACTACTGGAGTGTCGAGTCGAGTCTCCTGGTATGGAATTACCTGCGCGGAGCCCGGGTGATCACCTACGGCCTGCGGGAAGAAGGCCAGCTCGACCCCGGGGCGCTGTCTTTTCTCGAGCGCCTGGCCTGGAGCCACCATGGCTGGTTTCGCTTCCTTGACTGAGTCGGCCGTTTACCGGTCCGGGCAAATGTCTTACCATGCCGAACGCTTCAAGGATTGTCCGTATCGTTCATCATGAAATGACAATGGAGTCCGGCCTGGCCGGATAGATCTGAAATGAGTACCAGAATCGGCTTTATCGGTATGGGGATCATGGGCCGTCCGATGGCGAAGAACCTGCTCGAGGCGGGCCATGAGGTGACCGTCTACAACAGAACCGAGTCGAGGTGTGATGAGGTTGTCGCCGCTGGAGCCGCGAAGGCTTCATCTCCAGCGGAATGCGCCTCAGGCAAGGACGTCGTCATAACGATCGTTACCGACTCTCCCGATGTGGAGGAGGTCCTCTTTGGCGAGGACGGGGCGGTCAGCGGAGCCGCCGAGGGCACCCTGTTCATCGATATGACCACGATCTCTCCGGATGTCACCAGGGACATCGCCGCGCGGCTTGAGGAGGATGGGTTCCAGTTTCTCGATGCCCCGGTCTCCGGGGGCGATATCGGGGCTCAAAATGGCACCCTGACCATCATGGTGGGCGGCCGCCAGGAAGCCTTTGAGCGCGCAGAGGCGGTCTTCGAGGCGATGGGCAGTCGGATCACGCTGGTTGGAGAGAGCGGAGCCGGCCAGGTTACGAAGGCCTGCAACCAGATTCTCTGCGCCGTGAACCTGCTGGCCGTTTGCGAGGCTGTCTCGCTCGCCGCGCGCTCGGGGATCGATCTCGAGAAGATGCATCGCGTGGTTACCGGCGGGGCGGCGGCCTCCTGGTCTCTCGAGCATCTTGGCAAGTCCATCATCGAGGGAAACTACGACCCGGGCTTCATGGTCAAGCTCATCCAGAAGGACCTTAATATCTGCATGAGCGCCGCGCGGGAGCTGGACCTTCCCGTTCCTGGAACAGCCCTGGCGAACCAGTTCTTCCGCTCCAACGAGGCTCACGGCGAGGCTGATCTCGGCACGCAGGCCATGTTCAAGGCGGTTGAGAGAATGGGCAACTTCAAGGTATGACCAACATCCCCCGGAACCACCGCGTTCTCTGCTTTTGCGCGCTCACCTTCTTGCTGTTCTCTCTCCTGCCGAATGTTTCGAGCCTTCGAATGGCCGGGGCGGAGGAGAAGAAGGGCGTCGTGAAGGCCGGGGCGCAGAAGAAGCACAAGGGGAAGCCCAATCGCCTTGC
>Ga0163108_10001507_pt1 | contig 17057 bp, 9 predicted proteins | sample Fk1155metaG_FD_109644 | JGI IMG/M metagenome (GOLD analysis project Ga0163108, IMG submission 109644) | Marine microbial communities from the Central Pacific Ocean - Fk160115 155m metaG | ecosystem: Environmental > Aquatic > Marine > Oceanic > Photic zone | place: The Central Pacific Ocean...
ACAATGCGGCGGTGATCTCGGTGACGGTTGATAGTCAGACCAACGCGGCGACCAACAACGGTGACGGGACCTGGACGCTTGCCGACGGCACGCTGACCGCGTTGGCCGAGGGGACATACGATGTTTCGATGACGGCGACCGATCCGGTGGGGAACGCGGGTACGGATGCCACCCTCGACGAATTGTTCATCGACAGCTCTCTGTTGTTCATCGACGGTTCGGTCTTTTCAGCAGCCAACGGTACCGTCCGCGTTATCCGCGACGGCGATGTACTCAGGACGACAGATGACCAGGGTGTGGATCTTCTGCCGAGCCGTTTGGCGGCCGTCACCGACGAGATTGAGGTGGTGGGAAGGAGTGGTGAGGACGATCAGTTGGTCATCACGCTTGCAGCTGCCGGCTCGGTCAGCACGGTGTCGTTCCTGGGTGACAGCGGAGCAGACACCCTGTCGATTGGACTCGATGAGACCGAATCCGCCTCGTCAGTGGATCTGGATCTTACCGCCACGGCTGACGGGACAATCGGAGTTGATGATGTTGATATCACGTTCGGGTCTGTCGAGACGATCGACATGACCGGCCTGTCGGACGTCGCATCGCACATGATGCAGTTTTCGGCCAGCGATGACGAAATCACCATATCGACCGGAGGCCTGACCACTGCTGGCTTCAGTTACGCGGTGGATGCCCTGGGGACATTCGACGTGGACGGTGGGGCGGGGAACGACACGATCGATGCGAGCCTCGTCAGCACGCCGGTAACGATTGACGGGGGCGACGGAGACGATGTGCTTGACGGTGGTAGTGCTGCCGACGTGTTGCGAGGCGGAGAAGGTGCAGACCTCGTCATTGGCCACGGTGGAGACGACTCGATCCTCGGTGGATCTGGTGACGATGTCTTGAAGGGTGGCGGTGGTGACGATGATCTGCAGGGTGAAGCTGGAAACGACACGCTTCGGGGTCATGGAGGAACAACGAATGTTCTTGACGGCGGCGACGGAGTCGACAGCGTTTTTGCCAGTGGCGACCTTGATTTCGTTCTTTCCGACACCAGTTTGACCTACGGTTCGACGACGAACACGCTCAGCAATATCAATCGGGCGAATATTCGTGGTGGAGCATCGGCCAATGTCATCGATGCCAGGACCTTCTCTGGCCCGGTCACCCTGGCTGGCCTTGCTGGAGCCGATTCCATCGTGGGAACTGAACAGAACGACAGGATTCTCGGCAAAGAGGGAGTGGACACGCTGCTTGGGCTGGGTGGCAATGACCACATCGAGGGTGGTGACGGCGACGATGCTGTCGATGGCGGTTCCGGAAACGATCACATCAACGGGAACCGTGGCGATGACATCCTGCTCGGTTTCTCCGGTAACGACACGGTGCTGGGTGGCAGTGGGTCCGATGTCGTCCTGGGTGGAACTGGCGACGACACCGTCAACGGCCAGGGCAACAGTGACACGGTTGCCGGGAATGATGGAGTCGACAAGGTCGTCGCGAGTGTCGATGAAATCGATGAGACATTCGTCGCGATTTACGATTGGGTCGATTCGGTCTGATCCTGGTTTGATCGCATCAGGCCTGGTTTCCTCGCAGGTGCACCGGGACCCTCTTCTGCGAGTGGTCCAGGGAGTGGGTCGGAAGCCTGGCCCGTGACCGCTGCGGATGATCTAGTGGTCGATGGCGTAGTAGTGCTCGTAGATGCGGCGGGCCTGCACGGTGGCCGTGGCCCAGTCCCAGTTGGATTCGCTGAAGCGGTCGGGGCTGAGGCTCTCAACGTAGTCCGAGGGGTCTTCGCCCAACGATTCGACGACGTGACGTCCGATGCCGGCTGATCCCGAGACGCCGTGGGCGTTGCAGCCACCGGCCATCACGAAGCCCCTGACGCGTGAACTCTCGCCGATGATGAACCGACCGTCCGGTGTGAAGGTTGGCCAGCCGCGAAACACGCTGCGAATGCCAAGATCGGCGACCTGGGGAAACTGCGGAGCCAGTTGCTCGGCGAAGGCCGCCAGCACGTCCCAGTCGCTGGCGACCGGAGGGGACGGTTGATCGACATCATAGTCTCGCGGGTCCAGGGACAGGCTCTGTGGTTCCCACCCTCCGCACAGCAGCGCATCGGTTTCGGCTCGCAGATACAGCGTGGCGTCGGGAATTCGCAGGACCGGCAGGTCAGATCGCAGTCCTTCGGCCGCGACGGTCACGAAGAACTCGTGGCGGACCGGGACAATCGGCAGTTCCAGGCCGGCGGCCAGAGCCAGGTGCCACGCGTGGGCGCCGGCGGCGTTGATCACCATGTTGCAGGAAATCCGTCCCCGGTCGGTGTTGACGCCGATGACCCGACCGGCATCGACATCGATCTCGCGGACCGTCGTATCCGTTTGAAACCTCACGCCCCGTCGACGCGCGTGGGCCACATAGGCCATCGCCAGGTCACTGGGTTGCAGGTAACCGTCGCTGGGACACCACAACACCGCCTGGACACTGTCAAACCTGAGCGTCGGCCAGAACGACTGGGCTTCGTCGTTGTCCAGGAAGCGGGTTTCCAGGCCGGCCTCGTCAGCCACCGCCTGCATCCGGCGAAACTCGTCGACGCGTTCATCGCACAGGGCCAGTCGCAACGATCCCACCTGCCGCCAGCCGGGAGTCGCGCCCTCGGCGGTCTCGAGTTCCGAGAAGGTTTCGACCGACCACATCGCCAGTCGCGTGCGGTCCAGCGAGTTGCGGACCTGGCCGACCAGGCCGGCGGCTTGCGAGGTCGTGACCGCGGCGAGCGTCGGCTCTTTTTCGAGCAGCAAGACATCGTCGTAGCCGGCGGCGGCCAGGCTGTAGGCGACTGCACATCCGACGGCACCGCCGCCGACAACGACGATCTCGGCCCGCTGGGTTTCTGTCACGGCTGAGAACCCACTTGTTCGAGGTACCAGTTGACCAGCGCGTCGACGTTGTATTCCTTGTACGTTGAGAACGGTCCGGGAGTGTAACGGCTCGAACCGACTCCGCGCTGGACGCTCTCGCATATCGTCCAGTCCTGCTCGGAGGTCAGTTGCCAGAAAGGCATGATCTCATCGAGCCGGTAGTCGCGGTCTTCCTCGGCGTCCCCGGCGACCAGCCAGGTGACCTGGACCCTGGTCCGGCCGATCCCGGCCGGCAGCAGCCGCGTGCTGACACCATGATCGCAGCTGGAGTGGTTCCAGAAGTTGGGCATCGTCCGCATCCTCAAGGTGCCCACGTCGGGATCGCTGTAGTCGCCCATCAGCGGGGCGACCTGGCGACCGTCCATCGTCTCGCTGAGGTAACCGTCGACCAGCGGAGTGCGGTTGGCCGAGAACCAGCCGTCGGGGCCACAGGCGGGGAACGATGTCATGCCTGTCCGGGTGTGAGTGACCGCCAGGCCACTGGCGGCCCACTTCTCCTGGCTGCGAGCGGACGCGGCGTCGATGGCGGCCTGGGTCTGCGGTGTCGTGTCATCGGCGTTGTAGTGGTCGAAGTTGGCCTGGATGTACTGGGGATGATTCACGTTGCAGTGGTAGCACTCGCGGTTGTTCTCCCAGACGATCTTCCAGTTGGCCGCCACGTCGTAATCCACGATCTTTGCGACCCGGGCCTGTTCGAAGCCCTGGGGCCGGGCAGCCGGCCCGATCAGCGCGGCGGCGAGATCAAATGCCGGCGGTTCCTCGGCCAGCGAGATGAAGACCAGGCCCTCGAGAACCTGTACGTGGACACCGTGCAGGCCCAGGTCACTCGTGTCGAGGTCTGCCTGCATCCCGCGGCAGGACTGCAGGCTGCCGTCGCGGGCGTAGGCCCATTGGTGGTAGGGACAAATGAAGCGGCCGATCCGGCCTGATGCGGCGGTGCAGAGCTCGGCTCCCCGGTGGCGACAGACGTTGTGCAGCGCCCGGATCGTGCCCTCGTCGTCACGAATGACGATCAGGGGGTCGCTGCCGACATCCAGGGTGAAGTAGTCACCGGGTTGGGGAACCTGGCAGGTGTGACCGGCAAACAGCCAGCCGCGCCGCCAGATCCGTTCGAGCTCGGCCTGGTAGACCAGCTCGTCCACGTAGAACTCCGTCGGCAGCCCATGGCCGGGCTGGCGGCGTGCGACCAGTTTCATGATGTGGTCGTGTTCGTGGGGGGAGATGCCTGGCATCAGCTGGACTCGCTCATGACCTGATTGTTCGCGTCGGTTGGAGGATATCTGGGGGGCTCGGACTCGGTCGGGTAGTGGGTGTGCCGCTTCATCAGGCAGGCACAGGCCAGGACCAGCAAGACCACGCCCAGGACTGACATGAAGTAGGTCAGGTCGCGGAAGAAATCGATGTGGGACGTGTCGCTGGCCAGCAGGTCCTTGCCCAGCAGCACACTGATGGCGCCACTGTAGCCAACGGCATCGGCCACGTAGACGGCGAACACCGCCGTGCCCACCGGGCGGGTTGAAGCGATCAGGCGATCAAACAGCACTGACCCGAAGGGGACGTACGTCAGGTAGGCACCCAGCCCGGTCAGGATCATCCAGGTCAGTCCGCTGACAAGTTCGAGTTCCCAGAGGATCGTGCCGATGCCCAGCAGAAGCACGCCAAAGGTCATGATCACGAAGGCACCGTAAAGTCCCCGGCGGTTGTCCCGGATCAGGTTCAGCCCGGCCAGGGCTGCCATCACTCCAAAAGCCACCCAGAGTTCACTCCGCGTGAAAATGGCCGGCGTTTCCCCGTAACCCAGGCTCTCGAAGAGTTCCTTGCCGAAGTTGTCTCGAAAATCCCGGTAGGCCGTCAGGAAAAAGTAGACCGTCGAAAGCAGGAGCATCTCGGGCAGAAACTGCCGGAAGAACTGCCAACGTTGTGATCCGCCCATCGTTGTTCGTTCGACGCGAGCCGCGATGTCGTCGGCGTCGGGTTGGGGAAGCTGGTTGAGAAGCCAGACCGATCCCACGAAAAGGGGCAGGAAACACAGTCCCGTGACACAGGGCATCCAGAACTCGTCGATCGGAAAGGCCGACATCAACCAGAGACCGATGTCCTTGACGGCTCCGCTGGCGACGATGTACGCACAACTCAGGCCTGCCAGCAGCATTTCGGATGTCCTGCGCCCCTCGAGATACAAGACGACCAGCCCCCAGACCATGCCCAGCGGCAGGCCGTTGAAGAAGATGGCCACGACCTTCAGATCGTTGGGCAAGATCGCAAACAGCAGCAGTGACAACTCGGCCAGGAGAATCATCAGCACCAGTCCCAGTGCCCGTTTTTTGCGGCCGATCTCGGGACAGACCTTGATACCGATGACCTTCGAGAGCGCATAGCCGATGATCTGGCTGACGATGAAAGCCGTTTTCAAGTCGACATCACCGCCCAGGAACTTCAGCCCCTGGTAACTCGCCGCGGAAAACGGCTTGCGGAAGGCGTACATGCAGAAGTAGGTCGAGAACGACGCGAAGATCACCACCAGCGTGAACAGCGGAACCGGGGCGGACGCGAGCCACCGGGTCACGGGGCCGGGTGGCCGGGCAGGTTGAATCGGATCGTTGGCCATTCAGTCGGTCTCGTCCAGGGTGGCGACCATCACTTCGGCCAGGTCTTTCACCAGCGGCTTGGCACCTCGCGCTGCGATGCCGTCACCGATCATTGTCCGGCAGAACGGGCAAGAGACAACCACGGTCTCGGTTGCCGTCTGCAGAACTTCATCAACACGATCCTGTCCGATCCGTTCATCTTGTGTGTCGTCGAGCCACATTCGTCCCCCACCGCCTCCGCAGCAGGCCGTGCGGCAACCGTGCCGGGGCATCTCGGTCAATTGGGCCCCGGCGTGTGAAAGCAGCTCGCGCGGCGAGTCGACGATTCCGTTGACGCGTGCCAGGTAACAGGGGTCGTGAAATGTCACCGACCCGGTGTGTGAGTCGGTTTGGGAACCGGGGAAGGTCAACCGTCCTGCCGAGACCAGTTCGGCCAGGTACTGGCTGTGATGGATGACGTCGAACTGACCCCCGGCCTGGGGGTAATCGTGACGGAGGCTGTTGAGGCAGTGGGGGCAATGCGTGAGGATGCGGGTCACGCCGTGTCGCTTGAAGGTCTCGACGTTGGTTGCCGCCAGTTCGGCGAAGACGAACTCTTCTCCCATGCGTCGCGCCGATTCTCCCGTGCAGCGCTCCTGGTTCCCCAGTACGGCGAAATTGACTTTCGCGGTCTGCAACAGGCGGACCATCGCCCGGGCGGTCTGCCGGGACTGCCGGTCATAGGCCGCTGCACAGCCGACCCAGTAGAGGATCTCGAAATCCGGTGTGTCCTCGACCGTGGGCACCTGCAGGCCCTCGGCCCAGTCAAAGCGTTGCTCGGCGGGCAGGCCCCAGGGGTTTCCCGAGCGGGACAGTTTCTGCAGTGCCGCGGCAGCAGGGCCACGGATGTTGCCACTGCCCACCAGGTGGCGGCGCATTCCGGTGATCAGCGTCAGCGGGTCGACGCCCAGTGGACAGACCTCGACACAGGCCGAACAGGTCGTACAGGCCCAGAGCGTGTCCGCGGAAATCACCTCACCGTGCAGCGGCGGCGTGTCTCCGTCGGCAGGACCGGCGACCAGGTCCTGCAGCTGTCCTGCCAGGGACTGGACGACATTGCGAGGTGAGAGCGGCTTGCCGGCAGCGTGGGCGGGGCATTCGTCCTGGCAGCGGCCACATGAGACACAGGCGTCGAGCTGGATCAGCTGTCGCCGTGGGAGATCGGTGACCTCGCCGATGCCGAATTTTCCGCTGGCTTCCACTTCCTCGATCGACACGAGCGTCATCGTGCCCAGTTGTTGGCTGTCGGCGGTGGCCAGCAACACCGAGCCGGCCACGACGTGTCTCAACCTCGTGTAAGGAACCGCCGCCAGCAGGCCCAGGGCGACCACCGCGTGCAGCCACCAGCTGACACGGTGTGCGGTTGCCGCGATGGCCGGTGTCACTCCCACCCCTTCCAGGCCACCCGCGACCGCCGCTCCGACGAAGGAGAACCAGGGTTGCGCTGTCTGGGCCTCGATGATCCGCAGGCCTTCGACCACGTATCCGGTCACGCCCAGTAACAGCAGTCCCGTGAGCACGATCAGGTCGGCCGGCTCACGGGCGATCGAGGAACGGTCCGAGAGTCGCCGCACCAGGAACCAGGCACCGCCGGCCAGCAGGGCCAGGCCGGCGGCGTCGAGTACCAGTTCGTAGACGGCGAAATACAGGCCCTTGTGAAAGACCGGGTCGGTAGCAGCACGTCCCAGGACCAGTGCCGCCACGTGTTCGATTGCGATCAGGATCGTACCCAGTGTCAGCAGGCAGAATCCCCAGAACAGCAACCGGTGAGCCCAGCTGGCCGCCGGCCGGGTGTCATGCAGAGAAAACCAGGTCGAGTGGCGGTGAAAGGCGAAGGCGAACAGACGTCCGGGGATCCCCGCCCAGCGGTTCTTGGCGGTCGACGGTTGACCGCGGTTCCAGCGGCCGATCATCCGGGCCAGTCCCCGGGCACCGATCAGCAGTGCGAGCATGGCCAGTGCGTAGAAGGCCAGCTTCGACTCCTGGCCGATGTTGCCGAAGATCTCGCGTGAAAGGTTGTCAGCTGGCATGAAGCCGGTCAATCAACTGGGGGGCCACCTCGTAAGCATCGCCGACGAGTCCATAGTCGGCGACCTCAAAAATCGGGGCATCGGGATCGGTGTTGATGGCGACGATCACTCGCGAGTTCTTCATCCCGGCAAGATGTTGCACGGCCCCGGAGATACCCATGGCGATGTAAAGTTCCGGCGCGACCACCTTGCCCGTCTGGCCAACCTGCAGTTCGTTGGGCGTGATGCCCGCATCGACCAGGGCACGGGAACTGCCCGTGGCTCCCTCGAGGCAATCAGCCACACCTCCGACAAGGTTCTCAAAATCATCCGCCGAGCGAATTCCCCGTCCACCGGAAACCACGATGCGGGCCTCGGTGACATCCGGACGGTGGCTCGATCGCGAATCCAGCCGCTCGAAGGTTATCCCGTTGGGAAGTGCTTCATCGCGAACCGCCACCGGCGTGATCGGACAGGCCGCCCCGGTCTCATCGGCAGGCTCGAAGGCGGTCGGTCGCACCGTGATGATCTGCGGCTGTCCGTGCAGGAGGATCCGTGCGGTGACCGCTCCGGCGAACATCGGCCGTTGCAGGACCAGGCGGTCTCCGTCGTACTGGACAGCGGTGACGTCACTGGCCATCGCGCCGCCGAGCAATCCGGCGGCACGGCTGACGATATCACGGGCGAAGGTCGAGGATGCGGCCAACAACACGTCGGCAGCCGAGGTCACGACGACATCGGCGATCTGGCGGGCGTAACGATCGGCGACGGGATTGTGCAGTGACGGTCCGTCGGCGCTGAGAACGGGGACAAAGCGGGCCGCATCCTCGGCCACGTTGTCGATGTGATGACCGAGGACGAGGCACTCCACGCGGTCGTCGGGATCACGAACGAGTGAATTCGCGCATCCCAGTGCTGTGAGACAGCCGGGTCGCAGGCGATGACCGTCGTGTTCGGCAACGACCAGGATGTGCATCAAGGGACCTCGTGGCGGTCAGAGAATTTCTTCATCATCGCGCAGGTGGGTAAGCAGTTGATCGACATTGTCGACAATCGTGCATGTGCGGCCGGATGAAACAGCTTCCAGGCCCAGCAGTTCCACCCGCGGCTCGATCTCGATCTCGAGTTCGGCCAAGGTCAGCTGCTCGATCGGTTTCTTGCGGGCGGCGAGGATCCCCGGCAGCGAGGCATAGCGAGGCTCGTTGAGCCTGAGATCCGCGGTGATCACCGCGGGCCAATCGACGCGAACCGTCTCGATTCCGTGGTCGGTCTCGCGTGAAACAACAGCACCCAGGGAATCGTCGTTGATCTCTGAAGCAAAGGTCGCCTGGGGCCAATCCAGCAGCGCGGCAAGGAACTGGCCGACCTGAGCCGCGTCGTCATCGACGGCCTGCTTGCCCATCAGGACCATCCGTGGCTCGAGCCGATCGACGAGTGTGGCCAGGACGCGGGCGACGTTCCAGGGGTCCAGCGGTTCGCCGGTGGCGACCCGGACCGCACGATCGGCACCCATCGCCAGTGCCGTCCGCAATTCGTCCTCGTAGGCCTCGCCGCCGATCCCGGCCACGACCACCTCGACATCGTCTTGCCGTTCACCGATTCTCAACGCCTCTTCCACGGCGATGGCATCGAACGGGTTGATTACGAACGACAGGTGGGTGGTGTCGACATCGAGTCCATCGTCGCGAATGCGAATCACACCGTCGGTGTCGGGGACGCGTTTGGTCGGCACCAGGATGAGGAAGCTCATGAGGAGAGATCGTTCCCGGGAGTGTTTTCTGACCCGGCACCGTGGGCACCCTCGATCCGTCCATAATACTCGGCATGCATCTGGTAACAGGCTGTTTCGATCCCGGGGCGTGCCTGCAATTCGGGATGTTCGAAGAACCGGTCCGCTTGGATGGCCTCGATGTCATAGTCGGTGACGCCGTCGAGAACGAGATCGGCCATGATGACCCCGATCGCCGGGCTCTGGACAATTCCATGGCCACAGAAACCCGAACAGTGGAACAGCCCCTCGATCTCGGGATGTCGACCACAAAACGGCTTGCCGTCGGGCGTGAAGGTCATGATGCCACGGGTGATCGTCAGCGGCGTCCGCTCATCGATCCAGGGGAAGCGGCGACGGGTGGCATCGATCAACAGGGCCACGTGCAGATCGTCGGCACGAACGGTCAATGCCGACATGTCGAAATCGTCGGGCAGTGATCCCATGTCGTGTTGAACCGCCTCGGTGCCATACATGCCAACGATCAGCCCGCCGGATTCCGGACGTGAGTAGATTCGCAGGTGACGGTCCCGGATTGCCGGGCTGTGCCGATCGACGGGTTGATTGTCGTCGGGCCGGGTCGTCAGGTAGACATGTCCGAGTGCGGCGGTCTGGAGCGGCGACTCGGCAAGATCGGCAACCAGGTAGGACCATGGTCCGGCCGCGTTGATCACCGTGGCCGTCTCGATCGTGCCCTGATCGGTTTTGACACCACGCAAACGGCCGGCAACGATGTCGAGTCCACGCACCGGGCAACCAGATCGGTACTCGACACCATTGTCGCGGCCGATCTTCAGGTAGGCCGTTACCAGTTCGGCCGGCTGCAGGTGCCCGTCGGTCGGGCAGTAACACGCGTCGACCAGGTCGTCGGTCCGCATGTAGGGCAACAGGCCGGCCACCTCGTCAATCGGCAGATGCTCGATCGCAAATCCGATCTCCTGTCCCATGGTGACCAGGTCCGAGATTTCCCGTGCCCGTTCGTCGGTCGAGGCGACGCGGAGTGAACCGGTCTGAACGAAGATCTTGACCTCCGCCCGCTCTTCGAGTTCGCCGACGATCTTCACGCCGTCCATCAGCATTCGCGTGGCTGCCGAGGTTCCACGCAGTTGTCCCAGCAGGCCGGCCGCCCGGCCGGTCGAACCGTTGCCCAGCCGTTCCCGTTCCAGGACGGTTACGCTGCTGCCCCGCTGCGACAATTGCATCGCCGCACTCAGCCCGGCAACTCCCCCGCCGATCACAACAACATCGCTCGTGGCGGGAAGGGCATCGGGCATGGAACGACCTGTCGTCTCAAGGGTGTGAGCTGTCGGTAGAAAGGCGTGTCGATAATTTATCCTCCGAACCCTCGATCGAACAGCCAACCGATCGGATTCCGTAACCGCTACAGGTTTCCCTGTTTGCCCATCTCCCACTCTGCCGGATTCTCCGGCAGGACCACTGGTGATCGGCTAATGCGGCAGTGTGGAACGTGACGAACCAAGAGACGAGGTGGTCCGGGTGTTGGATCTCGGGCTGCAGTGACGACCGGAAATTCGTCGACCAGGAGCGAATCCGTTGATGACAACTCAGCCTTCCAGCGATCCTGTGGGCAGCCACCGCAGTGCAGTGGGCCTGGAGATTTGCCGTGGTCGGAGCGAGCATTCTTTTCGCCCGATCTCCGGCAACCGTTTCGTGATTGGGTCGGCGCCCGAGTGTGACTTGCGGCTGGGTGGTGACACGGTACCGGCCGTTCACAGCCAGCTTCACATCGATGGTGGGAAGGCGTGGGTCGAGGCCGTGGCGGCTGATCCGCCCTTGTTGATCAACGGTGAGGACCGTGAAACGGCGAGACTGGCCGACGGCGACACGATCGGCATCGGCGGCTTCGTGTTCACCTGGAAGGCGCCGTGTTCGATGGAGAGCGATTTGGTTGAGGCAACGTCGTTGACGGCCGCGGAGCTGATTGATCGGCTGGAGGCCGACCTGGAGTTGGTGAGCCGGCACGTCACGGCGGCACGACGTGGTGCGACGACACTGCTGGAAGCGTCGCTCGGGAGGATCTACGGGGATTCGGTCGTGGCCGAACAGGCCACGGTGGTTCCCGGCGACGACCAGGCACTGGCGGCACGACTGGAAGAACTGGTTCGTCGAATGGACGCCCGGGAGTTGGAGTACTCCGAGGTGATTGCAAGCCTTCTGGAGGGACAGGATCGGCTGTCAGCCCAGCTGGAGCTGCTGGTCAATCGCCTTGCCGGTCAACAACTCGATGGTGAGAGCCTGCGAGCCAGCGCCTAGAGCGCCTCGCGGAATTTCAGCTGGGGCTTTTCGATCGTGACCATCGTGTTGGCGGGCACGCTCTGCATCAACGACACGCTGGCGCCGATCACCGAGTGGGCACCGACGACCGTGTCACCTCCGAGCACCGTTGCGTTGGCATAGATCACGACGCCTTCCTCGATCGTCGGATGCCGCTTCTGATTGCGAACCAGGTTGCCCTGGTTGTCCTTGGGAAATGACAGGGCTCCGAGCGTGACCCCCTGGTAGAGCTTCACGTTCGAGGCGATCTCGGTGGTTTCGCCGATGACGACGCCGGTGCCGTGATCAATGAAGAACGATGGTCCGATCTGGGCACCGGGGTGGATGTCGATCCCGGTACGATTGTGAGACCACTCGGCCATCATCCTGGGAATGAACGGAACATCGAGCCGGTAGAGTTCGTGGGCCAAACGGTGGACTGTGATCGCCTGCAGGCCCGGGTAACAGAGGATGATCTCGTCGAGTCCTTTCGCGGCGGGATCTCCTTCGTAGGCGGCGTGGACATCCTGGGCCAGCAGTTCACGCAGCCGGGGCAGTGAGTCGAGCAGGGCGATGGCACGTTGCTGGCCGGGTTCCTCGAATTCGTCAAGAGAGTCCTTCGACGACACGTTCTCCGACGACGTGGTGCCGTTGGCAAGAACCTGCTCGTGCCGCAGAGCCCGGGCAATTTGCTGGGTGAGTTCGACGCGGAGGCCGTCGATCAGGTCGCTGACATGGTAGGCCACGTTGCCCATGTGCAACTTCTGCCATCTCTGGTAACCCGGGTAGATGATCTCCATCAGGTCGTGGGTGACCTTGACGATCGCGTCCATGTGAGGCAGCGGGGAATGTCCCAGGTGATTGATCGTCCCAATTTCGGTGTAGGTCGAAACGACCTGTTCGGTCAGTTTCGAGAGCCGGTCTTTCTGTGAATAATCGGCCATGGCAGGATCTCGGAAAGAGAATCTCCACGGTTGTGGATGATTCGGGGGACGCGGAAGATTCGCAGCAAGGGACCGGCCGGAGCCGAATCCCGCGGGGTTGCGGAGAAGAGGACGCGTGGTCGATGGCCCGGGCCATCGACCCATCAACAGCCGCAGCTGATCGGCAGCAGCGTGAAGCAGAACGACGACTGTTGAACGACGCGTGACATGGGCGGCAACCCGTGGAGACCCTGATTCTTGTGTGCGAAGCCGAAACCCGATTCTAGGAGGGCGTCGGAACCACGGTCAAGGGGCGGTCGTTGTTGAGGTATCCTCGATCCCGAATTTCGCGGCGTGTTTTTTCTGGTTGAGCACCCAGCGACGGAGAATCTGGTAGCCGGGATCCATCGGCTGGTAACGGCGTCCTCCCTGGTGGCCGTCCTCCTTGCCGCTTTGGACGTTCAGTGGTTTTCTCAGCAGCTTGCTCTTCTCGATGTTGCCCAGGTCGACGCGGGCCTGCAACAGTCGATAGTTGGCCAGCAGCTTGGCCACCGGCAGGTAACCGGCATCGTCGGGCCGGTTGAGTGTCAACGACGGGACACGGCCGGGAACGCCGTGACAGGCGTAACAACTCCGCTGGTCACCACGCAGCACCCGGTTCATTTCGGGTGTGACGTAGTCGCGAAAATACTGGAAGTCGGTGATGAACAGTGACTCGAGTTTCGGTTTGCCGTCAGGGCCGACCGGCTGTCGTTGAGGTTTTTCAGCGGTCACGGCCGCCGTGAGTTCGTTGAGGAAGTTCTTGCGGTTCGTCGAGAGAACGTTGCGTGCGGTCTTGATGACGTTCTTCCGCTTCTCGAACTTCAACATCGTCTCCAGCGCGTTGAGTACTTCGGGGTTGCGTCGCAGGGCCGTGGCCTGGGCCACCGTCACGGCCTGTTCGCGCGTTCGTGGGTCGGCCGACGCCTTGAGTTGATCGACGAACAATCGCAGGGCACGGGTCCGGTGGGCGGCATAGGGATCCAGCGGGGGCAACTGGCCCTTCTTGACCTGGACCTCGGGCAATCGGGTCTTGTGGGTCAGGATCCACGTGACACTGGGCAGCCAGAATCTCGCGGCCAACGGGTTCTTGAAGGACTTCGGCAGGAACTCCAGTGTCATGTCGATGTGCAGATCGGGGTTGTTGCCGATGGCGTCGCCAAGACCCTTGGCGAGGTACCACTGGGCATTCATCTGTCGAGTCAGCTCGGCACGTCGAGCCGCCTCGGGGTTCTTCTTGATGTCGGCTGCCGGGTGGAAGGTGGGGAACTTCGGAACCAGGTACCCGAGAATCTCGCGTTGCTGGTCCTTGTTCTCGGGAATGATCCACTTGACCCGACCAAAAAGTTTCAGGACCGGGTCGGAGAGCTGGGCCCGTCGCGGCGGCTCGTTGGCACCCCGTCGCACCTGGGTCAGCAGCGGTTCGACCAGTTCCGGGACGGCCACGAACTTGGCGGATCGTGGATCGGAAATGCTGTTGGCCGCGATGGCACGCAGCGATTCGGGACCTTCCAGTGAGTACTGGATCAACTGCTGTTGCAGCGGTTGGAAGGGCACGTTGGCGGCACCCTCAAGCCCGATCTGGATCGGGACCAGGGCGTCACCGGCGAGATCCCTGCGTCGCTTCGGATCGACGTGTCCGAAGTAGGTGATCACGGCCCGGCCCATCAGTTCGCCCGATCCCGGTGTGACGTAGCCCATCTGCCCGGAACCCCCGTCGCCACCGGAAGTGTTGTAGAAGGTGGCGGCAATGGTGACCAGGCGGCGGGCAAGGCGTCGAGCCAGTGGTGGGTCCTTGCTGGTTGCTTCGCGAAGGGCATTGTCGAGATCGGCGAACAACTCGCCGAGCTGGGTGTACTGGTGCTGCTTGCTGCCGTTGGCCTTGTGCCCGTTGGCGATGAACAGGGCCTGCCCCTGGTAACGAATGCCGTTCTCGGCCAGCCGGTTGGGTTCGGGTCGGCTGAGCCTCTGGACCCAGGCCTTGTTGAGTTCGGCACGCACCGGGGGATTCCAGACCCACCAGTTCCAACTGGCCCGGGTCGCCCAGGCCCTGACAGCCGGGTGCTTGTCATCGAGCATCATCGTGCTCAGCAGTCCGGTCAGTTTGTCCCAGGCGATCCCGATTCCGGGCAGGACGCCATCAACCCGCATGACCAGTGCCTGGGCCAGCGCCGCGCGGGTTCGATCGTTACTTGATCGGGCGGCTTTCTGGATTGCAGCCCAGCCACGGTTGTCGATCATCAATTGTCGCAGTCCCCAGTGAGCGGCCTCGCGGACCGCCTTGACGGGATCACCCAGCCCGGAAACCAACGGAGCGATGCCGGCGTCATCCGGAGTCGCGCCCAGGCCGATCATGGCCTGGTACCGCACCAGTGGACTCGCGTGCCCGGCCAGCGGGACCATCAACGGCACCAGTCGAGGATCCTCGGTCAGCGAGAGATCACGGGCACGGGCAATCGTCGCAGCCAGTGTCTCGTTGGCCGGAGCCTGGAACTGCTTGGCCGTTGCCCGGGACGGTTTGACCGGGAACAGCCTTGCGAGCGCGTGCAGGCTGTAGCCGGTCGAAACGAAACCCGTCTGTGACTTGCCCTTCCAGTAGCCGCTGGGATGCTGCAGTCCCAGCAGGCCCTGGATGCCCTTCTTGACCGTGGGGTCATCGGGACCGCGGCCAGCGGCCTGGAAGGCAATCAGGGCCAGTGCCGTGGGCGAGGGTTCGGGGGCGTTCTTTGCAGGGGCCTGCCAGGTCTTTCCCCCATCGCTGCTCTTGCCCGGGTCGAACCCCCAGGTGCCGTCGGCGTTTTGGGTTTGCCGCAGGCGTTGGAGGTCGGCGGCAACCTGGGTCTTGATTCGTTTGGCCAGCTTGTTGGCTTCTTCTGGTGTTGTCACGTGTCCCTTGTAGGGAACGCGCGACGTTGCCCGGGACTCGTTTTTCTCCTCGGCTGCCACCCTGGCGGCGGTGGCCGGATAGTCGGGCGGGAAATACCGTTTCAGGAACTCGACCCGGTGGCCCATGTCGTCGGTGTAGACCGGTCGGACGTCGAGAATCCGCCGGGCCTTGTCCTCCATACCCCGGAAGTACTTCGGGTCGCCGGTGGCCCGCCAGGCCTCGAAGAGGACTTCGCCGGTGTAATTGAACACCACGCCCTTGCCGACGTTGGCTCCCGGTCCCGCCGCGTTGATACCTCCGGGGTCCCCCGACTGCAGGATGAAATTGGCCGCCCGGATGGCCTGGTGCCCCTGCAGGGTCCTGGGCTTGCGAAAGCGTTCGATCGAGACAACCGCATGCCCGGTCACCCGCGTCCCCGCCGGACCGTCTCCCAGGTCCAGGGGGGCCAGGCTCGTGTTGTTGGCCGCATCGATCAGCTTGTTGGTTGGTCGCATCGACTGGTAGCAGGTGTTGACCATGTTCCGCAGCAACTGGATGTTGCGGACACGGTACCCCAGGGTCAGTGGAACCGCTGGACCCCAGACGCCGCTTTGCGTGTGGCAACTCATGCACTGGGTCCCCAGCAGGTTGCCACTGTCACGGATCCGCCGTTCGACGCTGGCCCCCCGCGGCCGGTTTGTCAGCCAGCTGTCAACCTGGCCGATGTGATCGTACAACCCGTGACGAACGGCCTGGCGAGGGTCGTCGAATGGTGCCGGCCGGACAATCCGCAGTTCGAGGTCATATCCGGGGGTGTTGCTCTCGACCCGCAGGAAATAGACCTGGCCGGGTTTCAGCGTCCGGTTGATTGCGATCCGGTGTTGTTGTTGTTGCTGGTGAACTCGTTCGTTGGAATTTTTTCCTTCGGTGTATTCGCCGGCCAGTGGTAACAACGATCCCGGCCGGGCTGTCGCCGATTTTGACGGCAACGTGTAACAACGGATTCGGGCGGCAACCTGTTGGTCGGGAATCGACAGACAGGCGGTCAGCAGCCGCGGCACGCTGCCGGTAAACTCGAGACGAAACCAGTCATCACCGCTCGAGCCGACACGGCCATTGTCGAAGTACTCGATGTCGTCGGCACCGCCGATGATCTGCAGGGTGTAGTCCTCGTTCGTGTTTTTCAGTGCCAGCGGCTGAGCCTGCTCGGGCGAGTCGTTGGGTTCGGCCTCGATGAACAGCCGGCCGCCGGCCGGCCGTGCATCAACGGGATCGATTGCAATCGACACGTCGACCGAGTGGCCCCGGGGCCAGGCCACCCGGCGGGGCACCGGTTGGCTGGCCGTTACCTTGCCCGTCTCGCGCCATCGCGGTCCATCAAAGAGTGTGACGTCACTCTCCTGGGGAGCAACACGCAACCGGTAGGTTCCCGTCACCGGGGCGCGGTAGACGAGAAAGACGTCGGGGTCGAGCGCGTGCAGCAGTTTCGACCAGTTGGGCGTGGGGACGGCGGAGAGGCCCAGGGCGTTTTTCGGTCGGGTGGTCTGGTTGCGGGGAGGGCGGGGCACGAGGTCGGGTGTGTCGGTCCGGATCAGTGTCCAGCTTGCCGCCAATCGGCCGTTGGCAGGCAGGG
>Ga0163108_10001508_pt1 | contig 17055 bp, 17 predicted proteins | sample Fk1155metaG_FD_109644 | JGI IMG/M metagenome (GOLD analysis project Ga0163108, IMG submission 109644) | Marine microbial communities from the Central Pacific Ocean - Fk160115 155m metaG | ecosystem: Environmental > Aquatic > Marine > Oceanic > Photic zone | place: The Central Pacific Ocean...
GTTCTCAAACAATCGATTACCCTGATTATCTCCGTGGTATTCGGTAGAAACATAAATATCCATATCACCATCATTGTCGTAATCAACGAAACTGGGTCCAGAACTATTCACTCCTTCATCAGCAACACCACGTGAATAGCTCTCATCATCAAATTGAATCGGAGGTTGTATTGCACAAGACGAGAGACTTAAGGCTAAGAGAACTGTCAGAAGCTGTGTTTTCATAGAATCGTTATAAATGTTTGTTAAGCAAATATCATAGCATCAAACATGGTTCCTAATAAAAGTAGACCTAAATGTATTATTGAGGCAAAAAAAGTTTTTTTAGCCCAACTATTATCTTGCTTTCTAAGTAATTGAGCACTGGTGTAGAGAAAATATAACCCTCCCGTTAAAGCAAATATTAGATACACCCAGTGCATTCCATAAAATATTAGGGCAAATGACAGTAACACCAGCAAAAAAGTGTGCCAAAAAATGGCATGACTTGTAGTCGAAATGCTGGTTACAACAGGTAGCATTGGCACTGAAGCTTTCTCATAATCGTCTTTAAAACAAATAGCCAGAGCCCAAAAATGTGGAGGTGTCCACAAAAAAAGGATGATCGATAAAATAAGGGGCGCTGTTGAAAAAGTGTTACCTGTTGCAGCTGAACCCACCAGAACTGCAAAGGTGCCTGCAAGTCCTCCAATGACTATATTCATCCATGTTTTCCGTTTTAACCAAACAGTGTAGATAATTCCATAGGTAAAAATCCCTGCAAATAAATAGATGCTGGCTTCTAAATTAGCAACTTGATAAGTAAAAAAAAGTGCGATACAACTAATAATAATGAGCCAAACGTTTAATAAATTGCTTGGTTGAAGCTGTTGGGTTACAAAAGGTCTGTCTTTCGTTCTATCCATAATAGAATCAATGTCTCTTTCAAACCATTGGTTAAATGCGCCTGAAGTTGATGAAGCCACTAAAACACAAACTGCCAATAAGAGAATTTCAAGAGGTGTTAATGTCGAGGAAGGTGAAACAGCTATGCCGGCAAGAGTGCAAGCCATAATTAAAAATCCTAAACGAACCTTAGCAGCAATATAAATAAGATTTATTGTTTTACCTAGGGAGTTTGTTGACATCTTGTTTGTTGCTTGTCCTTAAAAATAGAAGCTATTATCAATGATCTTTAAGGAAAATTAAAAGAAAATATTTTTGTTTATTTAAGAATCAGATTTTGATTTAACTGCGATGCCTAATTCTTTTAATTGAGTCTTGCCAGCTTGGCTGGGTGCCTCAGTTAATAGGCAACTTGCAGTTTGAGTTTTGGGGAACGCTATAACATCTCTAATGCTAGTGGATTCAGTCATCAGCATTACTATTCGATCTATACCAAAAGCTATCCCACCATGTGGTGGACAACCGTACTTTAAAGCCTCAAGGAAAAAACCAAATTTTTCTTGTGCCTCTTCAGCATTAATACCCAAGATTTCAAAAACGGCCGATTGCATCTTTTGAGAATGGATTCTTATTGAACCTCCGCCAATTTCATTCCCATTCAGCACCAGATCATACCCTAAAGACACAGCTGTTTTTGGATCAGAAGTAAGCTCCTTAGGATTATCAGTCACTGGAGAAGTAAATGGATGATGTTCTGACATCCATCTTTTCTCCTTAGAATCCCAGTGAAACATAGGAAAATCAGTAACCCAAACTGGAAACCAGCCAGATTGCACTAAATTAAAATCTTTTGCTAATTCTTCTCTAAGTGCTCCAAGAGAAGCGTTAACAATATCTAATTTATCAGCACCAAAGAATATAGTGTCTCCATTCTCTAAGTTTAAACGGTCTGCTAAAGCATCCATACAGTCTTCGCTTAAGAATTTTAATATTGGGGATTGCATTCCTTCTATCCCCTTCTTATGGTCATGAACTTTAATATACGCAAGTCCCTTGGCGCCATAATTAGCAACAAAATCTGTGTAATCATCAATTTGCTTTCTGCTGATATCCGGTTGATTCTTTAACACTAAACAAGCCACTCTAGATTCTTTATCTTTAGCGGGCTCAGCAAAGACTTTAAATTCAACATCTTGCATTAAATCACTGACTTCAATCAATTCCATATCAATTCCTAAATGGGGTCGATCACTGCCAAATCGGTTCATTGAGTCTGTATAGGTTATTTGAGCAAACGGTTGATCAAATGTGTAATTTAGAATCGTTTCAAAGAGATGTCTGATCATCTTCTCCATAGCTTCTTTAACTTGTTCTTTATTAACAAAAGACATTTCAATGTCCAATTGTGTGAACTCAGGTTGACGATCAGCTCTTAAATCTTCATCCCTGAAACAACGTGCCATCTGATAGTACTTGTCAAATCCGGACATCATCAATAATTGCTTAAACAATTGAGGTGATTGAGGCAGTGCAAAAAAATCACCGTGTTGTGTTCTACTGGGAACCAGATAATCTCTAGCACCTTCAGGAGTAGCTTTAGTTAATATAGGGGTTTCTATCTCAATAAAAGAATCTGCATCAAGAAAATTTCTTAGTGTCTTAATAATCTGATGTCTTAATTTAAGATTCTTAGACATTTTTTTGCGTCTAAGATCAAGGTATCTGTATTTCAACCTAATGTCCTCATTTGCTGATTCATCATGATGAAAAGGAGGTGTTAATGAGGGGTTTAATACATCACCTGTTTCAACCAATAACTCGATTTCTCCCGTTACCATGTCAGGATTAACAGTCCCTTCGGGCCTATTTCTAATGCTGCCTGAAACTGAGAGTACATATTCACTTCGAATCTTTTCTGCTTCGGCAAATAATTCTTTGTTTGATGGATCAAAAACCAATTGAAGGATGCCCGAAGTGTCTCTTAAATCAATAAAAATAACCCCTCCATGATCTCTTCTTCTATGGACCCAACCTGAGACTGTGATGCTCTCACCAATATGTTCAGTGTTTAATTCTTCACAGTAATGACTTCTATGTGTTCTTTCTTTGCTCATGCTTATTTTTAGCTTTCAGTTAGATCTTTGTCAGATGAAGGAACAACAACACCAAGAGATATAATCATTTTTAAGGCATCCTCGACACTCATATCTAGCTCTATAACTTCATCCTCTGGAACCATGATAATGTAACCAGAAGTTGGGTTGGGAGTTGTTGGAATAAAAACACAAACAACGTTCTCTCCACTTTTTTCTTTGATTTCTCCAACATCTTTTGATGTCTGAAAGCATAAGCTATATACACCTTTCCTAGGGTATTGAATCAAGAGAACTTTGGAGAAAGATTGAGTCTGATCTGATAAAACTAGTTCAGCAAACTTTTTAAGTGGAGAGTAGATACTCCGTACCAATGGAATTTTATCTAGGAATCTCTCCCAGGTATCGACTAATGTTTTACCTAGATAATTTGCTGCAATCAATCCGGTAGTGAATAAAACTATAATAGCCATGATAATTCCGATACCCGGAATAGTGATGCCAAATAAGTTCTCAGGTCTTAATGCTTCAGGAATAAGCAGATAAGTTTGGCCTAATAAATCAATCAAAATCTTTACAACAAATATTGTAATTCCTAAAGGTAACCAAACTAATAAACCGGCTACAATTATTCTTCTTAATCTTTTCATACTATTCTAATTATGACATTACACGCTATCTTTGGGTGTTTTATCTTTAACTTTTTTATTGTTCTTTGGTGTTTCCTTGGTTTTATCTTCCTTGGGTTTATCTTCCTTTGCAGGTCTATCATCTTTTGCCTCTACTAAGTTCTTTCGATTACTAGTTTTGAAATCGGTTTCATACCATCCTTCTCCCTTTAATCGAAAGTTTGGTGCAGAAATTAGTCGTTTTAAAGATATTGTGTTGCAAGCTGGGCATTCAGATAACATCGGCTCATTGATGCCCTGAAGAGCATCAAGTTGGTGGCCACATTCTTTGCATTCATATTCGTATATTGGCATTGTTTTTATATCTAATAATCAGCTTAATAAAATCGAGTATATTACGATAGAGACAACAAAATTTCTAAATTTTAATATCTGGATACTGCAAATTATTTATTGTATCTGCGTCCAATTCATTACCTGATAGTTCTTTAATAATAGATTCCATATCCTTTGGTAGCTTTGATGAGAAAGAGATTAGCTCAGATGTAGAGGGGTGTTGAAATGTAAGTTGACACGCATGAAGAGCCTGTCTTTTAAAGGACCGAAGTATTGTTTTTAAGTCTTCACTAGCGCCTTTAGGAATCATTAATCTTTGCCCGTAGAGAGGGTCACCTAATATAGCATGGCGAATATGAGACATATGGATTCGAATTTGGTGTGTTCTTCCTGTTTCTAATCTCAATCCAATCAAAGTGTGACCTTGAAACTTTTTAAGCACTCGATAATGCGTGACTGAAGATTTACCAAAGTTTGATACTTTATATTTTATTCTGTTATTAGGGTCCCTAGATAAATTGACATCAATAGTTCCACCACTGGTCATCTCTCCAATACAAATTGCTCGGTACTCTCTTTTTATCAACCTTGACTGTAAAGCAGTGTTCAAAGCGTTATAAGAGTTAGAGTTTTTTGCCACTATTAATAAACCACTCGTGTCTTTGTCTAATCTATGAACCAAGCCTGCCCTCGGTAATATCTTCAGCTCAGGATGATGATATAAAAGACCATTTTGCAAAGTTGACTCATGGTGACCATGGCCAGGATGAACAACTAATCCATGTGGTTTGTCCACTATGATCAGGTCATTATCTTCAAAAATAATCTGGAGATTCATCTTCTGAGGATTGACCTCAGTGCGTTCCTTTAACACAGGATGCACTATAATCTGCTGCCCTTCATGAACCTTAGTTTTAGGTTTAACTATATGATTATCAACTAAAATATTTCCTGCTTCTATCCAATCTTTGATGATTACACGTGAATACTCCTTTAGATATGAAGTCACGATCTTATCAACTCTTTGATTATGATCTTCAGCTGGAACGAGAAATTCTATTGCATCTTCTTTCATCTAATCTATTATGCCTAAATCTAGGCATTTTATTTTAGGCTATAATTCCATAATAAAACTTTCTAGGTAATAAAAGGGAGCTGTAATTTTTAAAAACACACAAAAAATATTTTTTCTAATGAGTCTTTTGCTTATCGTTGCTTGTAGCAAAGATGAAGCAACAGATCTAAGGTCATCTTCTGAAGTTATTTATGAAAAAGCAAAATCTTCTCTTGATAACGCTAACTATCGAAACGCCACACGTTACCTAGAAGTGCTCACCACTTCATTCCCTTTTAGCAACCAGGCCAAGCAAGCTCAGTTAGATCTAATTTATGCCCATTATCGAAGTTCTTCCTTTGAAGAGGCTATTGATGAGGCTAAGCAATTTGAAAAAGAGAATCCAACACACCCAAGAGTTGATTACGCACTTTATATGAGAGGCTTATCTTCATTTGAAGGTCAACATGAATGGTATCATGAAATATTTGATGTGGACCTTACAAAACGACCGCCAACAAAAACCGAAGAAGCCTTTTCTGTGTTTTCACAATTAATAAGGCGATACCCCGATAGTATCTATGTTAGCGATGCTAAACAAAGAATGATTTTTCTCAGAAATAGACTGGCAAAATATGAAAATCATGTGGCCCAACATTACATGGAAAGAGGTGCCTATGTCGCTGCTATAAATAGAGCCAAATATGCCTTAGAACAATACAGTGGATCCCCGTCTACCATTCAATCCTTGGAAATCATTGCAAACGCCTACGATAAACTTGGGATGAGAGATCTTGCTGAACAAGCAGAAAGTATTTACTTGGCTAATCAATCAAAGGATCCGAATCTTTCTGTTGACGCTGAAGACAGCGATCCTTGGTATAAAATCTGGTAAAGATTTAACTCAGAACTGATTGCATTTTTTCGCCAATGAGTGCTGGGGACTCAACAGTGTGAACGCCAGCCTCTTGAAATGCTTCATATTTACTGTCTGCGGTTCCTTCTTTTCCCGTAACAATAGCTCCAGCATGTCCCATCCTTTTTCCAGGGGGTGCTGAAACACCAGCAATATAGGCAACCACAGGCTTGGTTACATGTTCTTTTATATATTCAGCTGCTTTTTCTTCATCCGAACCGCCTATTTCTCCGACTAAAACAATACCTTGTGTGTCAATATCAGATTCAAATAATTTCAAACAATCAATGAAGTTTAGACCTTTAATCGGGTCACCACCAATCCCTATACATGTGCTTTGACCCAAACCATGTTTAGTCGTTTGATGCACAGCTTCATAAGTTAAGGTTCCTGATCTAGAAATTATTCCAATCGAACCTTTCTGATGAATAAAACCAGGCATAATACCTATTTTAGATTCATCAGGTGTGATAATGCCTGGGCAATTTGGTCCAAGCAAAACTGAGGATGAACTCTTTAAACAAGCTTTAATCTCAATCATGTCTTGCACAGGTATACCTTCTGTAATACAAACAATTAATCCCACCTCAGCTTCAACAGCCGCTATTATCGCGTCTGCTGCAAATTTAGGTGGAACAAAGATCATACTAACCTCAAACTCTATACTCTCTTTTGCCTCTCTCACAGAATTAAAAACAGGAACTCCTAAGTGTTCTTGGCCGCCTCTCCCTGGAGTAACTCCACCAATTATCTGTGTGCCATATTCAATACACTGCTCAGTGTGGAAAGTACCTTGAGAACCAGTAATCCCCTGACATATTATTTTTGAAGAGGCATTAACTAAGACACTCATAATGATCTCTTTACTGATTGAACAATTTTTATGGCGGCATCAGTAAGGTCATCTGCTGATATTATTTTTGACCCTGCTTCAGCTAACATGGTTTTAGCTAAATCTACGTTAGTACCTTCCAACCTAACAACAATCGGAAAATCAATATTAGATTCCTTTAAAGCTTCGATAATACCACTTGCAATAACATCGCATCTAACGATGCCTCCGAAAATATTAATAAGGATGCCCTTAACATTAGGGTTTTCCATGATAATCTCAAACGCAACTTTTACTCTTTCTGTGGTTGCGCCCCCACCAACATCAAGAAAATTAGCAGGCTCTCCACCGTGCAGTTTAATTAAATCCATCGTCGCCATTGCTAAACCTGCCCCATTAACCATGCAAGCAATATCTCCATCCAATGAAACATAACTTAAATCATTCTCTGTGGCTTTAGCTTCAAGTGCATTTTCCTGATTAAGATCTTTATAATGCATCAATACTTCTTGTCTAAAAAGAGCATTGCTATCAATGCTTATTTTAGAGTCCAAGGCAATAAGATGGCCAGCTGAATTAATAATAAGAGGGTTAATTTCAATTAAATTAGCGTCTGTCTTTTTTGCTAATACAAAAAGTTTAGTTGTGATGTCAATAAATTCTTTGACGGTCTGATTTATAAAGCCAAGTTCTGTGGCCATATGAGATAGTTCAGTTTCACTCAAACCATCAATAGGATTAACAGTGTATTTGAGAATTTTATTTGGTGTTTTATCTGCAACAGCCTCTATATCCACTCCTCCTTCAGAAGAAGCAATAAAGGTCCAAGATTCTTTGGCTCGATCTATAAGTAGACTTAAGTAGAACTCAGATCTTATTTCTGTTCCACATTCAACATAGACAGAATCAACTGGCAATCCTTTCTGATCAGTTTGCTTTGTAATCAGATTAGAGCCCAACATAGAAGATGCAATACTCTCTACCTCATTAATATCGTTGGTTATTTTTACACCGCCTGCTTTACCTCTACCTCCTGCATGAACTTGTGCCTTAATAACCCAAGTGTCACCGCCCAGTTGCTCAGCGATAGACTTTGCCTTGACTGAGCTTGCCGCCATAGCTCCCTTAAGAACAGGTATGCCTGCGTTCAAAAATAGTTCTTTTGACTGATATTCGTGTAAATTCATTAGATGAGAAAATTTAAATAATTATTACTCAGTTATAACAAAAGGCTATTTTCATCTAAACTAGTAATGAATTAAACCTTTTTATTATTTTTATGAACGATACTTTAAAAATTGGATTAACAGGTGGCATTGCTTCAGGTAAATCAACTGTCTGTGACTTGTTCTCACAACTATCTGTTGAAATCATCGATGCAGACAAAATATCACACGATATAACAAAAAAGGATGGTCTGGCTTTCGAAGAAATTTTAGATCATTTTGGTAAAAAAATACTTGGGTTAGATGGCGAATTAGATAGACAGCAATTAAGATCAATAATATTTAATGATGTAGCTGAAAAAAAAGCCTTAGAAAATATAATCCATCCAAAAGTACTTAATGAAATTAATAACAATATCTCTGATTCAACTGCGCCTTATTTAATAATCGCTGTCCCTCTCATGATTGAAACAGGCATGAATAAATTAATGGATAGAGTTTTACTTATAGATTGCTCAATTGAAACTCAAATCAGGCGATTGATTAAAAGAGACAATTGCACTAAACAACAAGCTCAGAGTATTATTGAAAACCAAGCAAATTTAGAGAGCAAAAGAGCAATTTGTGATGATGTCATTGTTAATGAAGAAGGTACCAGTTTTGATCAACTCAAAACTGAAGTAATACAACTAAACGATTTTTACAGCACTTTATAAATAAAAAGGTTACATCAATAACCCTAAGTGCTATTTTATACTTTTCTAACAATTGGCTTTATGTATGGAACAAGGAGTATATGAACTCCCATTAAACGAAAGACTAAGGACATTCATGAGAATTGAATTCCTTTATGCTCGCCTAAGATACTTCTCATCTGATTTAAAAGATAGTTGGGAAACTCGGACAGTCATTCATACAATCTTGGAAATATATTCAATTTTATCTAGAACTGATGTGCGCAGAGAAGTTTTAGCAGATTTGGATAGATACATAATGCAAATGCAACGATTTCAGTCGGTTCCTGATGCTGATTCTAATACGGTGACAAATATCCTTGAAGATCTAGAATTAATTAAAGAAGAGGTAGTTGATATAGGAACTGATTACCTGACCCGGTTAAGGACAGATGAATTTCTTGCATCTTTGTTACATCGACATACTTTACCAGGTGGTAAAGCTGAATTTGATTTACCTAAATACAAATTTTTTCTTGAAGGAGATAAGAGACTTGTTAGTAAAAAAATCACTACTTGGGTTGATATTGTCCGTCCAATTAGTGAAGGCATTGATAAATTAATGTGGATCATAAGGGAAAGCAGTGAACCAATTGCAACGATAGCTGTCGGAGGTCAATATAATCATCAAATAGAAAGGCGAACTCAAATTTCACTTGTGAGAATTTTTCTAAAAAATAAAAAAATATTCCCTGAAATTAGTGGTGGCAAGCACTTGATTGCCGTTCGATTTTTTGAAAACACTGGTGACGATAATTATCAGCAATATCAAGAGAATGTTGATTTCAAAATTTCTCTTTGTTGATCTAGCTTAATAAATTATCAAAAACCTCTATGCTTCCAGGTAAGATTTTTTTCTCCTTAAGGTGCTCCTTACTCACCCATATAATATCCTCTTCTTCATTAGCCATGGGCTTACCTGAAAAACTTTTAACCCTATAAGGATGAAGTTCAATGTTAAGGTTATCAAATAGACAAACAATAGAATCCATTGCGTAGAATTCCTCAGCATGGATGGTAATCTCTTCTCTAAGCTCCCTGATTAGGGCATCCTCATTTGTTTCATGAGATTTAACCTTACCCCCAGGAAATTCTAGATAATCATCATAGATAGGCTTAGTGTGTCTGGTTGATAAAAGAAATTCACCCTTCGAGTTACCTATAATGCCAATGACTACCTGCAAAGGCTTTTCATGAATAGTCACAAAAACCTATTGCTCGATAGCCCCATGACATTTTTTATATTTTTTGCCTGAACCACAGGGGCATGGTTCATTCCTTCCTATTTTCTTCTGATCTCTTATAAAAGGTTTAGTTATGTTTTGTACAGGTTCGGCTTTAGTATCGGCAGACTTAAATATAGAAGCATCTTTATGTTGAAGTTGAACCTCATCAACATTTGGCATTTGCTCATTCACAGTCTCTGCATCTTCTTCACCTCTGAATCGCGCTCTAGACAGAATACTAATTACATTAAATTTCAACTGATCCATCATAAAAGAGAACATTTCAAAAGATTCTCTTTTATATTCCTGTTTTGGGTTCTTTTGTGCATAACCCCTTAGATGAATCCCTTGTCTTAAATGATCCATTGCTGCTAGGTGTTCGCGCCATTGCATATCAAGTTGCTGAAGCATTACAGCCTTTTCAATTTCTCTCATTGGTCTTTCGCCTATTGAACTTTCTTTAGCACTGTAGTTTCGTGTGAATTCTTCAAAAATAACCTTCCAAATATTGTCAGCATTTAATGAATCATCTTGATTTATAATTGATTCAAGATCTAAAGAAATCATAAAATCGTTATAGATAGACTGACTCAAACCATCAAGATCCCAAGTTTCTTCCATGGAATCCGGATCAACGTATTGGCTAGTCAATTCTTGAATAGCTTCTTCGCCTATCCCTTCAAGCATGTCGTTGATACTTTCTGCAGTAAGAATGTCATTTCTTAATTGATAAATAACTGCTCTTTGGTCATTCGCAACATCATCATATTCAAGAAGATTTTTCCTCATGTCAAAATTATGTGATTCAACTTTTCTTTGAGCTCTTTCTATTTGACGTGTCAGCAAATTACTCTCTATAGCTTCGCCCTCCTCCATGCCAACTCGAGATAACATGTTCTGTGTTTTTTCCGGATCACCAAAAATTCTCAATAAATCATCATCTAGAGATAAATAAAACCTACTTGAACCAGGGTCACCTTGTCGACCAGCTCGTCCTCTAAGCTGATTATCAATTCTTCTTGATTCATGACGTTCAGTGCCAATAATATGCAGTCCCCCAGCTTCAATAACCACATCATGTTTCTTCTGCCAATCGTCTTTGAGAAGTGCCATTTTTTCGTCGCTGATTTCATTACCAGATAATTTCAATTCTGCCTCAAAATTACCACCCAGTACTATGTCAGTTCCTCTTCCTGCCATATTGGTAGCAATGGTCACTGCACCTGGTTTTCCTGCTTGTGCAATTATTATTGATTCTTTTTTATGTTGTTTGGCATTTAGTACTTCGTGCTTAATGCCTTCTTTATTTAATAGATTTGAAATATACTCCGAATTTTCTATTGAGGCAGTTCCAACTAAAATTGGCTGATTTTTTTCTTGTCTATTCTTAATATCTTTAATAATATTTTTAAACTTCCCTTCCATATTCAAATACACTAAATCAGCCTGATCATCTCTAATCATTGGTTCATCAGTTGGTATAACAACCACTTCTAAGCCATAAATTTGATCAAATTCAAAAGCCTCTGTGTCAGCAGTACCAGTCATTCCAGAGAGTTTTTCATAGAGTCTAAAATAGTTCTGGAATGTAATTGATGCTATGGTTTGATTCTCTTCTTTAATCCTTAATCTTTCTTTTGCTTCAACCGCTTGATGAAGACCATCTGACCAACGTCTGCCTGCCATGGTTCGTCCAGTGAATTCATCAACAATGACTACCTCACTATCTTTAACAATATAATCGACATCCTTATTAAAGAGTTTATGTGCTCTAATTGCTGCGTTAATATGATGCATATATCTTATATTTTTTGGATCATATAAACTTTCACCCTGTTCCAATAAACCCATCTTCATTAAAATCTTTTCTACATTTGAATGTCCTGTTTCAGTGAGGTAGATTTGTTTAGTTTTCTCATCAATCGTGTAATCATTTGTCTCTGATTCACTTATTGCAGGGTTTAATTGGCTAACTATTGAATTCATTTTTTGATATAAATCAGTACTTTGATCTGCTTGACCAGAAATAATTAAAGGGGTTCTTGCTTCATCAATAAGAATCGAGTCAACCTCATCAACAATAGCAAAAGCTAATTTACCTTGAGATTGTGATTCGCTTTCATAAGATAAATTGTCTCTTAAATAATCGAAACCAAACTCATTATTTGTGCCATAAGTAATATCGCATTCATAGGCCGCTTTCTTTTCCGCATGATTCTGGTTTGATTTAATACAGCCCACTGTTAAACCTAAAAATTCATAAATAGGTCTCATCCATTCAGCATCTCTTTCTGCGAGATATTCATTAACAGTTATAATATGCACGCTATTACCAGATAATGAATTTAAATAAGCAGGTAATGTTGAAACCAAAGTTTTGCCTTCTCCGGTTTTCATCTCAGAGATTTTCCCATGATGCAAAGTGATGCCTCCAATCAATTGAACATCATAATGCCTAAGCCCGATGGTTCTTTTTGAAGCTTCTCTGACCACTGCGAAAGCCATCGGTAAAAAGCTATCTAGGTCTTTATTTGACTCATAAAGGGATTTGAGTTCATCTGTTTTTGCTAATAAATCACTATCACTTAAGCTAGTAATTTCATCCTCTAAGGTATTAATCTGATGAACAATCTTAGAATACTGATTCAATAATCTTTGATTGCTGCTACCAAAAATTCTTTTAAATAATTCTTTCAAAAGTTGCCTCAGATATTAATTAGATCAGAAGTAAAAATAAGTATTTAAGTTTATTAGGTTTTATGAGCTGATATTATAACCTGAAGCTAAAAAATATTATCATTCATAAGTAAATAGATAGCAGCACGATGAAACACATTTCAGATGTATTAAAAAATGACTTAAGTGATTTTAGTAAAATCTCAGAATCTTTAGATCAAAAAACTATCATCTTAAAAAGTTTAAAGAAAAATATGGGGGCACTAGGTCAGCATATAACTGATGCATATCTTGAAAAAAATAATGTTTTGATTATCGAATCAATTAATCCTGAGGCCTCATCTAAAATACGCTTTGAAGAAATAAGAATTAAAAAACTTTGTGAACAAATAGGATTTGTTCCAAAGAAAATAAAGTGTTTAGTTAAAAAGACTTACTAAGCTTTACCTAAAGCTGCGGTCCAATAAGAAATAGGTATGTCAGTGATTTCTGACTCCTCGACCTCTTCCCATGCAGATTCATCAGCGTAAAGCTTTCTTATCAGTTTATTATTTAGTTCATGGCCAGATTTATAGCCATTAAATTCCCCAACTAAAATATGACCCATAAGATATAAGTCGCCAATAGCATCAAGGATTTTATGTCTAACTAATTCATCTTCAAACCTTAATCCATCTTGGTTTAAGATACGATAATCATCAAGGACAATGGCATTATCTAAACTCCCACCTAGAGCTAAATTATTTGCCCTTAATGTTTCAATCTCTTTTAGAAAGCCAAAAGTCCGAGCTCTTGAGATTTCATTTAGGAAAGTTAGAGTAGAAAAATCAAAGCTAAATTTTGTTAGTTTATGTTGAATCATAGGGTGCTCGAATTCAATTTGAAAACTTAGTCGGTAACCATCAAAAGGTTTAAACTCAGCAAATTTATCATCGTCTTCAACTCTAATATTTTTCTTAATCCTAAGAAATTTCTTTGGTTTGCTTTGTTCTGTGATGCCGGCTAACTCAACTAATAAAATAAATGATGCTGCGCTCCCATCCATTATAGGCACCTCAGGTCCATGGATATCAATATAAGCATTGTCGATCCCTAATCCTGCAAAAGCAGCTAAAAGGTGCTCAACTGTCATAACTGAAATATTATTTTGGGAGATAGTGGTTCCTAATTGAGTATCAGTGACATTGTTAGCATGAGCCTCAATTTCTTGTGAGGGATTACAATCAACTCTTCTAAATCGGATTCCTGTATCCTCAGATGCAGGTCTTAAGGTCATTTCAACCTTTTCGCCGCTATGGAGTCCAACGCCTGCTGCAGATATTGTTTTACCTAAGGTTCGCTGATGAAGCATTATCTTAACCCTCTCTTTTTTTCTTAGAAATCTCTAAAGCAGCTAAAGACTATCATAAACAAAGATTATTACTCAAATGTTTGTTTTTATTGAGAATTAAAGATTTGAGTTAAACCACGCTTTCGTTTTTTCAATTAACGAGGCAGAGGACTTTTGTTTTATCAATTCTTCAGGGTTTGACCGAAACTTTTTAAGTGCATATAAGAGTAACCCTGCACCAGTTGCATTCTCTGGGCTATTTATGGTTTCAAAAGCCCCGCTCATTTGTCGGGGATAACCCAGCCTGACATCAGAAGAAAAAACGTCCTCTGCTAATTGAACAGCTCCACTGAGCTGTGAAGTGCCGCCCGTCAAAACAATACCGGCTCTAAGGTTGTCAGTGTTCATCTTGCCAATTTCGTCTAATACAACTTCAAATAATTCTTGATAACGCTGTTCGACAACTGTTGAGAGAACTTTTAAATCTGTTTGTCTCGGGGCACGATCACCAACACTTGGCACTTCAATCATGTCATTAGATCCGTTCAACTGAGACAGTGTACAGGCGTGTTTTATTTTTATTTCTTCAGCGCTATCAATTGGTGTTTTCAACTCATGAGCGATATCTATGGTTACATGATCACCACCAATAGGTATAACTTTTGTCGTAAGAATTTGGCCATCTTTAAAAATAGCAATATCAGTTGTGCCGCCCCCAATATCAATTAGACAAACCCCCAGATCTTTCTCATCTTTGGTTAATACAGACATACTGGATGCAAGAGGTTCTAATACAATTTCCTGCACTTCCAAATTGCAACGCTCAAGCGACTTAATAATATTCTCCTCAGCACTTCTTGAGATAGTGACGATGTGAACATCTGCCTCTAAACGAATACCAGACATCCCCATAGGGTCCCTAATTCCATCCTGACCGTCTATAACATAATCTTTTGGTAACACATGTAATATCCTTTCTTCGGAGGGGATTTTCATGGCCTTAGAAGCATCAATAGCACCTGCTATATCATGACGGTTAACTTCCCCGCTATTGATTCTGACAAAACCATGACCATCATAGCTTCTTACATGGCTTCCAGCTATACCTGCAAAGACTGTATTAATCTCACACTCTGCTACCTGTTCTGCCTGCTCTATGGCCTTAGCAATGGAATCAATAGTGGCTTCTATGTTGACAACCACTCCTTTCTTTAGTCCTGTGGATCTATGGGTACCTGCTCCAATAATTTTTAGCTCAGAATCATCACTAATCTCTGCGATAAGAGCAACTATTTTAGATGTGCCAATATCAATGGCAGCTATGATTTCAGTGGAGTTACTTCTGGACATTATATTTTCAACCTAATTCTTCCGTTTTATCACAAAACCTTCTGCATACCTAAGATCAATATAAGAAATTAATTCAAAATTTTCTAATAGAGATTCATCCCAAATCATTAAAAATCTATTAAATCTTTCATCTGTGTTCAGATCCCCTAATTTGATTTCTATACCCGGCCTCACTGTTAGACTCCAAGAGCCTCTTAAATCGAGGCCTATTTTTTCTATTAGAATACCCCTTGCAATCAATTCATTATTATACAGTTTGAATTGCTTATAGACTTGATCAACTAACTCGTCAGGACCGAAAAACTGTATTAACTCGCCTGGAATAACTCTTTTATCTAAAGCATATAAACTGCCAGATGAATTCAATAAGAGTTCATTATTCCATATTCCAACAACATCATCTTCAGTAACATTGATATTAACAGTGTCAGGCCATTCTTTAGTCAACTGAACGGACTGAACCCAATCAAGGGATTCCAATTTCTTTCTAAATAAAGATTGTCTAAAACTTAAAAATCCTTCGTTTTTAATATCTAACGTAATAGATTGGAACGCTTTTAATGAGACTCGCTTAAAATCTCCTTCTATATTGATCACACGAATGGGTTGATTCAAAGACACCAGAACAAACGACAGTATTAGAGCAAATATTACAACAAGTATAAGAAACTTATAGGGGCGTTTGTTTTTGTTTCTTCGGCGAAATTTACTAAAAAAATTAAAACGGCTCTGTTTCTTTTTATTCTTCTTAGTTTTTTTTAGAACACTCAAATTAATCAAGACTGGCTTTTTAAAATTTCTAAGCAAAGGGTATTGAAATCTATTCCTTGTGCTTTAGCTGCCATCGGCACCAAGCTATGAGTTGTCATACCAGGAACAGTATTGATTTCGAGAATCACCGGTCGATTTTCATCATTTAAGAAAAAGTCCATTCTTCCCCATCCTCTTATATTAAAAAGTTCGAAAATAATTAAACACTCTTTCTTGATACTCTCTTCAACCTCTTTATCTAACTCGCTTGGGCAAATATATTTTGTTTCATCACTAAAGTATTTAGCTTCATAGTTATAAAACTCTTCATTGCTGGCATCAATTTTTACCAAGGGCAGCACCTTATCTGCTAAGAATCCAGCGGTGTATTCAGGTCCATCAAAATATTCTTCAGCAATTATCCAATCATTTAATTGATCAATTTCTAAATATTTCTCATTGTATTGATCCTCATCTTTGATAATAAAAATACCCAAACTAGATCCTTGAGAACAAGGCTTAATAATGAATGGAGATCCTAAAGTATCTGAAATTTCTGAGAAAGTTGTTGTGTCATCCAATATCAAAAAATCTGGTGTCTGGTGATTATTAGCAGTAAGCATTTTTTTTGTAAATAACTTATTCATGGTCAAAGAACAACTCAAGGTTCGACTACCCGTAAACGGTATATCTGATAGTTCTAATAAACTTTGAACCTTCCCGTCCTCTCCATCTGCTCCATGGAGGGCTATCCAAACACTATTAAATTGTTCATCTAATAATCGCTTTATAAAAGGTTCTTTGGTGTCGATTAGGTGAACATTGACTCCTTTTGAGTTTAAGGCGTTATAAACAGCTTCACCTGATAGTAGAGAAATTTCTCGTTCTGATGAATTACCACCAAACAAAACAGCAACTTTTCCAAATTCAATATTTGTCATCGACATGAATTTTCTCGCCTATGATTCTGACTTCGGTCTCTAAGTTTACATTAAACTTGGTTTTGACGACGCTTTGAACATGTTTAATCAAATCCTCAATATCTGCTGAGGTGGCATTACCCTCATTGACAATAAAA
>Ga0163108_10001509_pt1 | contig 17050 bp, 14 predicted proteins | sample Fk1155metaG_FD_109644 | JGI IMG/M metagenome (GOLD analysis project Ga0163108, IMG submission 109644) | Marine microbial communities from the Central Pacific Ocean - Fk160115 155m metaG | ecosystem: Environmental > Aquatic > Marine > Oceanic > Photic zone | place: The Central Pacific Ocean...
TCTATGTCTATCAAGTTATAAGCCAGATCCCCTCTGCTGACATTGGTCATATCAGCTATATTTAGCTCTAGTTCTCCTAAAGTTGTTGCTATTTGTCCTATCATTGTGGGTACATTTTTATTTGTAATTGAAAGACGGCTTGTTGTTGACCTAGGAAGATATATGTTTGGGAAGTTAACTGAGTTATTAATGTTTCCGGTCTGGAGAAAGTCTGCTAGCTGCTGGACTGCCATAACTGCACAACTCTCTTCAGCTTGTGAAGTGCTTGCCCCTATATGTGGTAACAAAATTACATCTCCTTGTTTGTTTGCTCTTTTAATCAGCTCAGGTGTTGGGAAATCAGTTATAAAGTTTATAAGGTACCCTTTATCTAGGGCTTCTAAAATTGATTGATTATGCACAACTTCATGTCTTGCAAAGTTTAGCAAAGAAGCGTTCTTAGCATTTTGAAGTAGTTTAAGATTAACAATGCCTTTTGTGCTCTCTATAGCTGGTATATGTAAAGTTATAAAATCAGATCTGGAAAAAAGCTCTTCTATTGAACCTGTAGGTTCTACTTCACTGGGTAATTTCCAGGCTGCCTCAACTGAAAGCGCTGAATCATAGCCAACTACTTTCATATCTAAAACTACCCCCATTCTGGCTACTTTGGAACCTATAGCACCCAAGCCAACTACTCCTAAAGTTGCTCCAGATAATTCTCTGCCTTTAAACTTTTTTTTATTCTCTTCCAGGAAGGGTTCAAGTTCTTCCATTTTTTCGATGTGCTTTAAATTATTTACAAAATTGATACTTGAAAAAACATTACGAGAAGAAATCATTAAGGCTCCTAAAACAAGTTCTTTTACCGCATTAGAATTAGCACCGGGGGTATTGAAAACTACCACACCTCTTTCAGAGCATAAGTCTATGGGAATGTTGTTAACTCCCACTCCAGCTCGAGAAATAGCCTTTAAAGATTGATTCAAACTATTTTCACTTAGCTTGGTGCTTCTCACCAATACACCATCAGGGTCTTTAGACTCTTCGTCCAAAACACAATCTGTTTCCGATATAAGATCTAGTCCCTTTGGAGATATCTTACTTAAGGTCTTAATTTTGTATTGAGCCATCTGCTATTGCCTCGAAAAAGTGCGCAGGATAACATCATTTGATAGCTTTCTCGATACATAACAAAAAACCCTGTTTCTAATGGTTTTGGATAGCTAAAAAAGACCCTTGGTCCTTTCTACTGCTGACAACCAATTGTTGTACTTTTCTTCTAGTACAGCAATGTCTTTTTCTTCAGGAACAAATGATTTCTCGCACATCCAATTTGATTTTAATGATTCTAAATCTGGACATAGCCCTGAGTGCATACTAGCTAAATAGGAAGCTCCTAGTGCAGTTGTTTCAATGACTTTAGGCCTCAATACTTCCAGGTTCAAAATATTGGATAGCTGTTGCGAAAACCAATTGTTTGCAATCATCCCTCCATCAACTCTTAATTCTGAGAAATTAGCTCCGTCGCTTTCCATGACACCTATTAAATCTTTAGTTTGAAAAGCAATTGACTCTAGAGTAGCAGCGGTTAAATCTGCTATGTTAGTGTCTCTGGTTAAACCAAAAATTGAGCCTCTGCTATTAGGATCCCAGTGAGGTGCCCCCAGGCCCGTAAAGGCAGGAACAACCAGTACCTTAGAATTGTAATTTCTGAGTTTAACGAGTGCTTCGGTTTCATCCGCAGACTTAAAAAACTTAAGTTCATCCCTTAGCCATTGAATTGCAGAGCCAGCTACAAAAATACTGCCTTCTAATCCATAAGTGGTTTTTCCGTCAAAACGATAAGCTATAGTGGAAAGGAGTCTATTATCTGAGGTAATCCTTTTATTGCCTGTATTAAGTAACAAGAAACACCCAGTACCATAAGTGCTTTTAGCCTCACCTGGATTAAAACAACACTGGCCAATTAATGCAGATTGTTGATCCCCTGCTATCCCTCCTATTTTGAGGCTACCTCCAAAGACAGACGTATCTCCGTAGTCATGTACGCAGTCGCAAACTTCTGGAAGAATTTGCTTAGGAATCCTGAGAAGCTGTAACAATTCATCATCCCAACAATGAGAATCAATGTTGAATAGCATTGTTCGAGATGCATTGGTAGCGTCCGTCTTGTGATGTTTCCCTTGAGTTAGTTTCCAAACCAAAAAACTGTCTATGGTTCCAAAAGCTAGCTCTCCTTTTTCCGCTTTTTTTCTTGCCCCTGATACATTATCTAAAATCCAAGCTAACTTAGTTGCAGAAAAATAAGGGTCTATTAACAGACCCGTCTTCTCTTGTACTTTTTGTTCTAGACCTTTCTCTTTTTTTAAGCCCTTACAAAGGCCTGCAGTTCTTCTATCTTGCCAAACAATTGCAGGATAAATGGCCTTACCCGAATTACTGTCCCACACCACAGTTGTTTCTCTTTGGTTGGTTATTCCAATACTAGCAATATCTGTTGACTTAAGTGAATTCTTCTTAATGAGCTTATCCGTTACTGTAACAACAGATTTCCATATTTCTTCAGGATCATGTTCAACCCATCCATCATGTGGAAAGTGCTGTTCAATTTCTATTTGTTCAAAATCTAACAAATTATTTGCAGAATCAAACAAAACCGCCCTAGAACTTGTGGTCCCTTGGTCTATGGCAATGACTTTTTTCGACATGAATAAAGAAAAGAAACTTTAAGCTGATAATCATAATCCAATCTACTTCTTCAGTAACTGGTTATCCACAAGAAATCCACAAAACTTTTTAGTATTTGTTGTCTTGTAATTTGAACAAAAACACAGTATCTTGTGTCTTAGGAAAGAAAACACCACTATATATAGATATTTTTAAGAAAACAGAAAATATAAAAAAGCGCCAAAAAAAATGGAAAATGTAAGAGAAACACGACCAACAAAGGAAACAGAGCCCGTACAACAAGAAAAAGGGACAGCTGCTATAACCCCAGGACAAATGAGGGTTATCAAGAGAAACGGATCAGTGGTTCCTTACAATCAAGAAAAAATAGCAATCGCTATAACAAAAGCCTTTCTAGCAGTAGAAGGAGGAGAGGCGGCGGCATCAACTAGGATACATAACAAAGTAAATGAGCTAGCTAACTCAGTGACTATAACTTTTTCAGGAAGGATGCCTTCTGGAGGAACTCTGCATATAGAGGAAATACAAGACCAAGTTGAATTGGAATTAATGCGTTCAGAAGAAAGAACAGTCGCTAGGTCTTATGTGCTTTACCGAGAGGAAAGAACAAAAGCAAGAAAAGAAGAGACAGACGAAGAAGAACAACACGAAGAAAAGCCAGGAATTAAAGTGGTTTTAGATGATGGCTCAGAATCAACTCTAGACACCCAAAGAATAAATACCATAGTAGAGGAAGCATGCGAAGGTCTATCGGACGTCTCCCCAGAAGAAATAATAGAAGAAGCAAAAAAGAACCTCTACAACGGTGTGAATATGGCTGATGTAAGGTCCTCTTTAGTAATGACAGCTAGAACGCTAGTAGAAAAAGAACCTAACTATACCTTTGTAACCGCAAGAATACTGCTGGATAACCTCAGAACTGAAGCCCTTTCTCTTTTAGAAATGAGAAATGAGGCAACGCAAACGGATATGGAAAAACTCTATCCTGAAGTCTTTGAAACTTTTATACAAAAAGGTATAGAAAATGAAATACTCAATCCTGAGCTTCAAAATATGGACATAAAGAAGTTGGGAGCGGCTCTCAAAGCTGAGAGAGACAAAAACTTCACTTACCTAGGTCTCCAAACCTTGTATGACAGATACTTCATCCACAAAGAAGATGTTAGGTACGAACTCCCTCAAGTTTTTTTTATGAGAGTAGCCATGGGGCTGTCAGTAAACGAGGAGAAAAGAGAAGAAAGAGCAATAGAATTTTACAACCTCCTTTCTTCATTCGACTACATGAGTTCAACTCCTACTTTATTTAATTCAGGAACAATACACTCACAGCTCTCGTCTTGTTATTTGACAACAGTGCCTGATGACCTGCATGGAATTTATGGAGCCATACAAGACAATGCAATGCTGTCTAAGTGGGCAGGAGGCCTAGGCAATGATTGGACGCCAGTCAGAGGACTAGGCTCTCACATCAAAGGAACAAATGGAAAATCCCAAGGCGTAGTTCCTTTCCTCAAAGTAGTTAACGATACCGCGGTAGCAGTAAACCAAGGAGGAAAAAGAAAGGGGGCTGTTTGTTCCTACCTTGAAACCTGGCATGTAGATATTGAAGAGTTTATAGAACTAAGAAAAAACACGGGCGACGACAGGAGAAGAACTCATGACATGAATACAGCAAATTGGGTTCCTGATTTATTTATGAAGCGAGTTTTTGAAGGTAAACCATGGACACTCTTTACTCCTAGCGACACCGCAGACTTACATGATCTATATGGGAAAGCTTTCGAAGAAAGATATGAATATTATGAAAGCCTAACCCAGAATGGAGAAATTGAGTTCTATAAGAAGGTAGATGCTGGAAAGCTGTGGAAAAAAATGCTTTCTATGTTATTTGAAACAGGACACCCATGGATAACATTCAAAGATGCTTGCAATCTCAGATCACCACAACAGCATACTGGAGTGGTTCATTCTTCAAACCTTTGTACTGAGATAACCCTGAATACAAGTCAAGAAGAAATAGCTGTCTGTAATCTAGGATCCGTAAACCTTACTCACCATTTAAAAGAAGGGAAGTTGGATAATGAGAAACTAGAACAAACAATAAACACAGCTATAAGGATGCTAGACAACGTGATCAATATTAATTACTACGCTGTGGGAGCGGCTGAAAATTCTAATATGAAGCACAGGCCAATTGGTTTGGGAATCATGGGTTTTCAAGACTCCCTGTACATGCTTAATACTCCCTATTCCTCGGGAGAAGCAGTTGAGTTTGCTGATAGATCTATGGAAGCGGTAAGTTACTACGCAATAAAAGCTTCTAGTAATCTTGCAAAAGAAAGAGGAAAGTATTCTTCGTATGAAGGCTCTCTCTGGAGCCAGGGGGTTTTACCAATAGACTCAGTAGCCTATCTAAAAGAAAACAGAGGAGAAGGTTATGCAGATGTTGACCAAAGTACTTCTTTGGATTGGGATTCTTTAAGGCAACTAGTCTTAAGTCAAGGAATGAGAAACTCTAATGTTATGGCAATAGCACCGACAGCAACCATAGCTAATATAACTGGTGTATCACAATCAATAGAACCTACTTACCAGAACCTCTATGTTAAATCTAATCTTTCCGGTGAATTTACAGTAGCTAACTTACATCTGGTTAATGCACTTAAAGAACAAGGCCTGTGGGATTCAGTAATGGTTAATGATCTTAAATACTACGATGGAAGTGTTAAGGAGATATCCAGGGTTCCAGAAGAAATAAAGTCCATCTACGCTACCGCGTTTGAGGTAGAACCCAGATGGTTAGTAGATGCTGCCAGTCGAAGACAAAAGTGGATAGACCAAAGTCAGTCTCTAAATCTTTATATAGATGAACCAAATGGAAAGAAGCTAGATGTTATGTATAGGATGGCTTGGATAAGAGGCTTGAAGACAACTTACTATTTAAGATCTAGAGGGGCAACAACAACAGAAAAATCTACCCTAGCAACGGGAGAGTTGAATGCAGTTTCAGCTTCACAAGAATCCATGGACGCGGGGGCACCAGAGGCATGCACTGTGTTGGATCCAGACTGTGATGCTTGTCAGTAAAATAAAGGAGAAGGAATATGTTAAGTTGGGAAGAATTTGAAGGAAAAGAAAAAGAAATAAAGTCTTCTTTAGAACCAAAAGATTTACATGAGCAAGTTAAAGAAGGTCCGTCTAAAGAAAAGACCGAAACCGCAGTTAAGATTGGTGCAGAAGGCCCAGCAGATAAAAAAGAAAGAGCAAGGAAAGCCATTGAGAAATTTGATAATAGGCTGGGTGAGGAAGCTTTAGATGGAAGAAAAACTAGAGTCCAGGTAGACCAAAAAGCCATGATAAATTGCCGTGCTGATTTAAACCAGCTAGTTCCCTTTAAATATGACTGGGCCTGGCAGAAATATCTCGACGGTTGTGCCAACCATTGGATGCCGCAAGAAATTAACATGACACAGGACATAGCTCTATGGAAATCTGAAGATGGTCTAACAGAGGATGAGAGATTAATAGTCAAACGTAATCTGGGTTTCTTTGCTACTGCTGACTCTCTTGTAGCCAACAACCTAGTCTTGTCAACATACAAACATATAACTAATCCTGAGTGTCGCCAATACATTCTTAGACAAAGCTTTGAAGAGGCTATACATACACACGCCTATCAACATGTCATTGAATCTCTAGGAATGGATGAAGGAGAAATCTTCAATATGTACAGGGAGATTCCATCTGTAGCTAGGAAGGCTTCTTGGGGATTACAATTTACAAAAGAGCTTGATGACCCTCATTTTAAGACTGGGAATGCAGAACAAGATAAAAAACTCTTAAAGAACTTAATTGCTTTCTACTGTGTCCTTGAAGGAATTTTCTTCTATTGTGGATTTACACAAATTCTTTCTATGGGAAGAAGAAATAAAATGACAGGAACATCAGAACAGTTTCAATACATTTTGAGAGATGAATCAATGCACTTAAATTTTGGCATCGACATGATAAATCAAATTAAATTAGAGAATCCTCATTTGTGGGACGAAGAGATGCAAGATCAAGCCACAGGAATGATTCTACAAGGGATGGAGCTGGAAATTGAGTATGCTCGGGACACAATGCCCAGAGGGGTTCTCGGCATGAACGCCAGCATGATGGAAGAATATTTAAACTACATAGCGAATAGAAGACTGGTCCAATTAGGGTTACCAGAAGAATTTCCTAATTCTGGAAATCCTTTCCCTTGGATGTCTGAAATAATGGACCTAAGAAAAGAAAAGAATTTCTTTGAAACTCGAGTGATTGAATACCAAACAGGAGGCGCCCTCAACTGGGATTAATGGTTGAGGTTATTGGACACAGAGGCGCATCTAAAGAAGCACCTGAGAATACATTAGCTGCAACTCATCTCGCTTTTCAACAGAAGGCAGATGGGGTTGAGGTTGATGTCAGGTTAACCAAAGACAATCAGCTGGTCTGCATACATGATAAGAGTGCGTTTAGAACAGCAGGTAAAAAAAACCTAATAAAAGAAAACACCCTAAAACAATTACAATCCTTGGATGTTGGAAAATGGAGAGGAGAAAAATGGAGAGGAGAAGCCATTCCTTCTCTTCAGGAAGTGCTCTCAGAAATACCACTAAATAAGAAAATCTTTATAGAAGTAAAAGAAGGCATCGAAACAATTGATCCATTAATTGAAGATATCCAAAAAAGTAAACTAGACACTAATTGCATAAGTGTTATTTCATTCCATCAAGAGGTTGTTAAAAAAGCAAAACAAACAATGGAGTCGCTGACAGTAAATCTTCTTATTGCTTTTAGTGGTCCGAAAGAATTTCCAGATGAAGAGGTATTATTAAAGCTCTTAGAATTTAACCTAGATGGTGTAGGCGCTGAAAATCATTCAAGACTCTCTCGCAATTTTGCTGATTTAATCTTAAAGAAAAATAAAAAGGTACATGTATGGACAGTAGATAATATTCGCCAAGCAAAAAACTATAAAGAAATGGGCCTGTCTTCCATTACAACCAATGTGCCGGGATTGATTAAGTCCGCACTCTAAAAATAAAAAAAGTATTTATAACTAAAGCTTTGACCTTTATAGTCATAAGAATATGAAAGATCATGCTAAAGGATTCCTGAGCTTGGTGAAGAGTGCTCTAAAAGAAGTACCAGAGGCTGATGTCTACCAAACAAAAGAAAGACTGGAGAAAAGGGACAGAATAAATCTTATAGATGTAAGAGAAGACAACGAATGGAATTTAGGTAGAATCCCTACAGCAATCCACCTAGGCAAAGGAATCATTGAAAGAGACATAGAAGCTGTAGTTGAAGACAAAAGTACAGAATTAATACTTTACTGCCAAGGCGGCTTTAGGTCAGCATTAGCTGCTAAAAGTTTAAATAAAATGGGATACCAGAATGTCTTCTCAATGAGTGGGGGATTCAGTGCTTGGGTTGAAAATGAGTTTCCTATTTCACAATAAAAGGAGAAAAAAATGAGTGAAAAAGTTTCAAAACAAATCAGATCTGAAGTAACTAAAGAAGGAAAATTATTGATTTATGTGGAAAGCACAGCAATGCCTGAACCTAAAGAAGATGAAGTTCTAATCAGAATTGAGGCTTCTCCAATAAATCCGTCTGACTTAGGCCTTTTAATTGGGCCTGCTGATGTATCTTCTATGTCGGTTTCTGGTGAAGGTGAAAATGCAGTGGTAACAATGGATATACCGGAAGAACTTATGAGAATGCTTGAAACTCGTTTAGATCAATCCCTTCCAGTGGGTAATGAAGGAGGCGGAGTAGTTGTTAAAGCCGGCAGTAAAGACTTAGAAGATTTAGTTGGAAAAACGGTTGGCGTGGCAGGAGGTTCGATGTATTCACAATATCGATGTGTCAATGCAGCAGCTTGTTTTGTTATGCGTGAAGGCATAACTTCTGCTGAGAGTGCCTCTTGTTTTGTTAACCCACTAACAGCACTAGGAATGGTAGAAACCATGAGGATGGAAAACCATTCTGCACTGGTTCACACCGCAGCAGCTTCTAACTTAGGTCAAATGTTAATAAAGATATGCCTCGATGAAGACGTGCCGTTAGTCAATATTGTTCGTAAAGAAGAACACGTGGACATGTTGAACAGTCTTGGTGCCAAGTTTGTTTGTAATTCAAGCAAGGACACCTTTATGCAAGATTTAGTAAATGCTCTAGTTGAAACTGGGGCAACGATTGGATTTGATGCAACTGGGGGTGGAAAACTCTCAGGACAAATCCTTACTGCTATGGAAGTGGCAGCTAATCAAACAGCTACAGAATACAACCGCTACGGCTCTAATACCTTTAAGCAGGTTTACATATATGGTGGCTTGGATAGATCTCCAACTACTTTGAACAGGGCTTTCGGGTTCTCTTGGGGGCTGGGAGGATGGCTTTTAACACCTTTTATCGGGCGCATTGGACCTGAAAGATTTGAAGAACTTAAGCAAAAAGTTGCCGATGAGATAAAAACCACTTTTGCCAGTCACTACACCAAAGAGATATCTTTGGAAGAGGTTTTGCAACCAGAAAATATTAACGTTTATTCTAAACAGGCAACTGGAGAAAAATACTTAGTAAATCCTGACAAATAATTAGATTATTAATTCAAAAATAATTTCTCTTTTGCATAAGAGATTAGAAGTTACTCGACTGTTTAAGTTCCCTCTTAAAGCAAACAAAAAACCAAAAGGCATATTGGCGCTAGTGACAATAGAACCACCCACCTATAATTTTTCCAAGAAGTGTATTCTTTCTTATTTCTGAAAACGTCAACAGCTCCTGCTGTAAGAATAATTAACAAAACAAGTAGATTAAGAAGTACAAATGTATCCATGACATAGTCCTAAGAGTTGGCTTGGATCATATTAATAAAAGCCTGAAATAGATACTGTATTTTTAACTATTACTAATGTTAGGCTTGGTTAGATTCTATAAATAAAAGTAATGAAATAGTGGAAGAAAGTATAGTCAGAGCAATCAAACAGATAACTGGGAATTCGGGAATTCTTTTGGGAAAGGAAGTTTCAGAAAGAAAGGCAGGAATTTGGATTGAAGAGCCTATAAAAGCTCAAGCAATTATCAGACCAAAGAGCACCCAAGAATTATCTAAAATTTTGACTTTATGCAACAAAAATAAGTTATCTGTTGTTCCTCATGGTGGACTTACCGGCTTATCTGAAGGAGCTCTGACTAAAACCAATGAGATTGTGATCTCTACTGAACATATGGCTAACATTGAAGAAATTGACCACATTGGTCGTACACTAACAGCTCAATCAGGTACAAAACTTCAAAGCATACAAGAAGCTGCTGAAGCTGAAGGTATGTACTTCCCATTGGATTTAGGGGCAAGAGGTTCATGCACAATTGGCGGAAATGCTTCTACCAATGCCGGGGGCAATAAAGTTATTCGATACGGCATGACCAGAGACTTAATACTTGGTCTAGAAGCAGTGCTCGCTGATGGTACCATCATTTCTTCCATGAACAGTATGATTAAGAACAACACAGGCTATGATTTGAAACAGCTGTTTATCGGTAGTGAGGGTACTCTTGGAATAATAACAAGGGTGGTCTTGCGCCTTCAAGAAAAACCCCTTAGTCAATGCACTGCTCTATTAGCTGCAGATTCTTTTAACAAAGTAAAAAAAATTCTGAAACATTTAGACTCAGGTTTAGCTGGTAATCTAACTGCCTTTGAGGTGATGTGGAATGAATTCTACACTTTGGTTACCACACCCCCTGCCCTAAGTAATCCACCCATTCAACAAGACTATCCATACTACATTCTTGTTGAGTACTCAGGATTTAACCAAGCTGTTGACACCCAACACTTTAATGGTCTTTTAGAAACGGCCTTAAAAAAAGACATGATCGTAGATGCTGTCATAGCCCAGAATGAAAAAGATAGAAGTGGTCTTTGGGGAATTCGAGATGATGTTGAACAACAGTTCCAATATGGACCTATTAAAATATTTGATATCAGCTTACCTATTAACTCTATGGAAGCTTATATAGATGAAGTAAGGGCTAACCTAAAAAAGCATTGGAAGAATTTTCATTGTACGGTTTTTGGACATTTAGCTGACTGTAATTTGCACATAATAACCGCAGTTGGATCGGGCGAGAAAAAAGCCATTAAACTAATGGAAGAGTGTGTTTATGAACCACTGAGAGCTATTAAAGGCTCTGTTTCTGCAGAACACGGCATAGGACTAGAAAAAAAAACTTACTTAAATGTTTCTAAAACAGAGGAAGAAATAAGATTAATGAAAAAACTAAAAAAGAGCCTTGATCCAAATAACATTCTAAACCCCGGTAAGGTATTCGATTAAAAGGGTTAAGGTTTCAGCTAGAAAAGTTAGTTAATAAAGAATTTAATTTGACTCTTTCGGGTACCTTATCTGCTCCAGGGATACCTCGTTCAATCATAAAGGGTAAAAGTGTTTCAATAGCTTTGGGTTCATCAAAATGACAAATGTTGGGGTACATGTGGTGCATCACATGAATCTGCATGGAGTGATTTAAAAATCTAGGCATGCCATTACTCCAAAACCTTGTGTCTAGATATCTACCTTTAGGCAGTTTACTGTGAGGTTCCATTGAGAAAACAACACCCAGATAAGAAGTGGCTAATTTTCTTGGAAGCCACCACAAGAAGAAAGTCTCCAGGGGATAAAATACAACGATAACCATTTGAGCAAAAAGGAACAATATAGAAAACAGACCTCCCCTTTCCATGGCTTGTTTGAACGAAGGGTCTTCTTCAGAAAACTCTTCTACCATTTTTGCTAATTTTCCATCAGTTCCTGTCTGAAGGTGTACATTCAAAGCTGATTGCCACCAATGATCAACATGGGTATGTCCATAATCTGGATCTCTTTCAGGGTCATTGGTGTAAGCATGATGCTTCAAGTGAGTAGCCTTTAAAACATCATGGGCTTGAGCTAGAGGTATGAGAGAAATTTGTCCCACAACAGAGTTCAACCACTTTAAGTTCTTATGTTTTCCCGAGAGATGGCCATGTTGACCTGCGTGTGAAGGCAGGTAAGAAAAGGCTGTTGTTAAAGTAGACATGAAGAAACCTGCCCACAAAGGAATAATGCTTTGCACAACTAAAGACCAAATCACCACCCATAATACAAATTGTCCTAGTCCAATTACAATCATTTCCCATTCAATGCGACCCATAAAAGTTCTGGCAACTTTCCTCTCTTGATCTATGGAAAGATCTTGGAAGTCTTGATTGGCTAGTTTATCCATACCCATCCTCTGTACTTAGCCAATAAGCCTAAAGTCAAACCTAACAAATAAGCCAATAAGGTGAATGATAAATCGTGAGAGTTTTGAAAAAAGTATGTAGAGGTTGCATTAAAAATACTTCCCCAAAAAATTACTCCAAACCAAACTAACCCCCAGTTAGTTATATGTTCAAAGAATAAAGTGATGATCTTCATAGTTTTATGCTTACATTCAATTGTATCTAGATATCCTCAAAACTTCCATGTCGTCCCTTTCCACTGGAAAATCTTGCAGCACCTTCTTTGGTCTCCCCAGAATCTATTACTTCCCTACCTAATTTTGTTTCATTTAAGAGGGCTTCAGGAAGAGACATATTCCATTGTTCATAAGCAGACATGCGGTCATTTCTCATACAAAGTTGGGGGAACTTGAGTAACTCTTGTGCCAATGACATTGCAACCTCTAAAGCCTTTCCGGGGAGACATAATCTATTGACTAAGCCCATGGCTTTGGCTTCTTCTCCCGAAACACCTCTTCCAGTCAAAATTAAATCCATGGCGTGACTCATCCCAATCATTCTAGGTAACCTGATGGTGCCACCATCGACTAAGGGAACTCCCCACCTTCGGCAATAAACTCCAAATACTGCATCTTCAGCTGCCACTCTTAGATCACACCATAAAGAAAGCTCCAAGCCCCCAGCAACTGCAAAACCTTCAACCGCAGCGATTACTGGTTTTGATAACAAGAGCCTGGTAGGCCCCATTGGTCCGTCACCCTCTAATTCAACCTTGTTGCCCTCTTCGGTTTCTGAAAAAGCTTTAAGATCGGCACCCGCACAGAAAACCCCTCCTATTCCAGTTAATATGGCAACGCCAGTATCCGAATCTTCATCAAACTGCTTAAATGCTTTAGCCAAATCTTCAGCAGTAGATCTGTTGACGGCATTTTTTCTATTAGGCCGATTTATAGTGACAACAGTGACTTTGTCCTGTTTCTCTAGTTCTACACTCATATCACCCTGACGTTTTGGCTTTTTCCTCCGTAACAATCTCTTGCATACCTTCCCATTCATCCCACATATTACACATGGCGTATTTGGAACGTTCCCAAGGATCATTTCCCTCTTCGTATTCAAGCCACTCTCCCCCTTGTCCACGATCCGGGTGATCTGATACGCCATTGACTAATTTATCGGGTTGACGTTTTTTGTTCCGTAATCTAAAAATTATATTTTTTCTAGACTCCAATCCGTTTTCATTACGAGAACCAGAATGAGGAATATGATACATAGCTACACAGGCATCTCCTGCTTCCATCAGAACATGAGTGGGTCGCGCCCATTTTTTTCCATCTGGAGTGGACTCTGAAGTCTCATCTACAAATTTCTGTTGCACAGCCTCTGGTAAATAAAATAAACCGCATCGATTGGGTGACTCATAGTTAAGTCGAGGCCAACCTGGACCTTCAGGCCCTAGGCTGCCATTGGTTTCATATTGCCATCGAAAGAATTTTTCCATTTCATGGTGTGCGCCTTTAAGGACTGAAGTCTGACCCATACCTTCTTGCATTTGATCGTTAAGGCAAACAAAAACAAAAGCTGTAAAGCTGCCTAAACCCAAAGTCATTTCAGGATCTTGGAATAAAGGCACCATGTTATGGCCCATAACATCTGGACTTCTGCCTAAGTCTCCTTTTGGTCCAGAAGCAATATATCTGTAGTAAATTTCTTCTTCTGTACCCTCTTGTACCTCTTGTGGGGCAGCTATGGTTTGACTCCCATCCATGTGGATTTGAGTCCCGTAATAAGGCATGTCCCTGTCCTTATAGCCCACATTATTAAAATGACCTCCAGGTTCTGAATGTTTCAGCACACCGACTTGGCAATGTACGGGAGGATCAAAATATCCCATAGCCTCATGCAATATAGGGGTTATTGGTGAAGCGTTAACCAAATCGGTCATTTGTTTCTCTCCCCCTAGATTTTCACCTTTGTTGGCTTTTTTTATTCGATTAAGAGCCCCTTGAATTAAATCTTTAGATATAGCTTTTTTTAAGACTATAAAACCATCATGATATAGATCTCGCTTCTGTTCTAAAGATAATCTATCTTGAGTTTCGCTCATAAATTAAATCTCAGTTTTTAGGTCATAAGTTCTAGTTACTAGCTCGCCCTGCATAAAGGGGGCAATCGCATCAATAAGTCCGGTTTCAACCCTCCAAGCTATATAAGCTTGCTGATCTTCAGCACTATCCCATTCTTCCAACAGAACAATACTAGAGGTCTCCTGATCAACAAGGGTAGTTACGCTTCTGCATCCTTTATAGCTCCTTGTTTCAACTAGAGCTCCTTTTAGGATATTCAGATAATCTTCCAACATATCTGGCTTCACTGGCATTTCTAAAGTTATCATTACGCTCATCTTTTACTCCTTTTTAATTTATTATCTAATAACTTGACCATAATTTCCTAACTCTTAGAAAATTTTGTTCCAGGTGCATAATATCGATCATGCCATATTCCCTCGGGAGCTTCTCCTGTTACAGGCATTCTCCAAGTTTTAACTTTTGATTCGTCCAATTTTACAGAATATAACGCCCTCTCTTGATCGATGGTATTTTCAACATAGGCCTCAGCCATTTCTTCAGGACCATATCTCTTAGCTATGTTTAGATACAGCTCGTGCCAAGTATCATCATTTCCTAAATCATGTAAGAGTTCAGCACTACCCTCGACAATCACCTTTCGGTAAGGAAGAGTTTGTTCATCAATACAAAGAGAAACTCGAGAATCCTGTTTTAAACAGCTGAACCACTCTGATTTGGCTCTTGGGGTAAAGAGAATGCAATTTTCTTCATAAATGAACCATATTGGAGTAACTAATGGAGATCCATCATCCCTAACTACTCCAATGCGCATTAATATGCCATTTTCCTCTAAAAAATCTGTTTGCTCTTTTTGTGACAATGCCGGCATAAATAACCCCCCTTTCTATCACACACCTCATCTGGTAATGTTTATATTAGATTAACTAAAGTAAAAAAAGGAAATACTAAGTCAATCTATCAAAATATGAAGAAGCTAATCATTGGGATAATTGTAATTTCAGGATTTTTAATCTGGGAATACAAAGTAAATATTCTTATTTGGTCCATACCAAAGATAGCCAGTTTCACAATGCCTGTACAAGAAAACATCCCAACTTCTTGGTCCAAAGGTCCGGAGATTGCTACACAAGATGATAGACCAAACATAATCTTAATTTTGGCCGATGATATGGGTTATAACGATATATCCATGCATAACGGCGGAGCGGCTGATGGATCTCTTCAAACTTCTCATATTGATTCATTAGCAAACAGCGGCATTTTGTTCTCTAGAGGTTATGCAGCAAATGCAACTTGTGCTCCATCTAGAGCTTCAATAATGACGGGAAAATATCCAACAAGATTTGGATATGAATTCACTCCTGTTCCTGCTACGGGAAGATTAATCATGCAATGGCTTGCTGAAGAGGATGACTCAGAACTTAGAGCAAGGATTGATAGAGAAGTGGCAGCAAACATACCTCCTTATATGGAACAAGGAATGCCCACCGAACAGATTACTATTGCGGAGGTTTTGCGAGATGCAGGATATTACACGGCACACATAGGAAAATGGCATCTTGGTAATGCCTATGGCATGGATCCCATCAGTCAAGGCTTTCAAGACTCTTTGGAAATGATGGGACCACTGTATTTACCTGAAGATCATCCAGATGTCGTTAATGCCAAGTTTGATACAAGAATTGACAGGATGATTTGGGGTATTGGTCAATATTCAGCGAGGTTTAATGGAGGCGATCTATTCGCACCAGATAAATATCTGACAGATTACTATACTGACGAAGCATTAAAGGTAATTGAGAATAATAAAAATAGACCTTTTTTCTTATATTTGAGCCACTGGGCAATTCACAATCCGCTTCAAGCATTGCGAAGTGATGTGCAACAAATGAGTCATATGCATGGCCACAATCTTCAAGTTTATTCCGGAATGATTGCTGCATTGGATAGAAGTGTCGGAAAGGTTATTGAGAAGTTAAAAGATCTAGATATACATGGCAAAACTCTAATCATATTTACCAGTGATAATGGTGGAGCTAATTACATTGAATTAGATGATATTAATAAACCCTTTAGAGGTTGGAAAATAAGTTTTTTTGAAGGGGGTATAAGGGTTCCTTTTATAGTTAGCTGGCCTGATGAAATTAATCCAGGACAAAAATCTGATAGTGCTATTCATCATTTTGATATTTTTTCTACTATTGCTTCAGCTGCAAGAACTAAATTGTCCAATGAGAATGAATTAGATGGAGTAAATTTATTACCATACATAAAGAATGAAAAGTCTTCTGAGCCTCATAAAACCCTTTTTTGGCGATCTGGGAATCATCAATCAGTCCTGCATGAAAACTGGAAATACATAATTAGCAAAAAAGAAAATTTTCGTTGGTTATTTGATACTTCGGTGGATCCGTTAGAAAAAAATAACCTCTTTGAAAGTCACCCTGAAGAAGCAAGATTAATTGAAGAGCTCTTAGTTAAATTTAACTCTGAACAAAAAGATCCTTTATTCCCGTCAGCATATGAGGTTTCAACAATGATAGATAAATACGACGGGCAGGAGTATAAAGAAGGTGATGAATATATTTATTGGTCTAACTAATATATTAAGGAAATTTTAAATGAAAATATTAAGAACACCCGATGAGCGATTCAAAAACATTAAGGACTACCCTTTCGAGCCGAATTACACGACAATAAAAACTCATGATGACTCTGATTTAAGAATTCATCACATTGATGAAGGCCCTAAAGATGGCCCAATGCTTTTAGCTATGCATGGCCAGCCAGTCTGGAGTTATCTGTATTCAAAAATGATCCCCTACTTAGTTGAAGGAGGAATTAGAGTTATTGCGCCTGATCTTCCTGGTTATGGAAAGTCAGACAAGCCTGCTTCAAGAGACGATTACAGCTACCAAAGACAAGTTGATTGGATGACTCAGTGGTTAATTCAAAATGATTTCAAAAATCTTACTTTTTTTGGTCAAGA
>Ga0163108_10001511_pt1 | contig 17044 bp, 5 predicted proteins | sample Fk1155metaG_FD_109644 | JGI IMG/M metagenome (GOLD analysis project Ga0163108, IMG submission 109644) | Marine microbial communities from the Central Pacific Ocean - Fk160115 155m metaG | ecosystem: Environmental > Aquatic > Marine > Oceanic > Photic zone | place: The Central Pacific Ocean...
AAAAAAACTTTTAGATTATATACACAAATTTTTAACATGAAAACAATATTAATTTTAATCAGTTCTTGCTTAACATTATCTAATGTATTTTCTCAGGGTGTAGTTAATTCTGAGAAACTATTTAATAAAGATGTAGAAGATTTCTATTTTGTATTATCTCCTAGTATAGATATGCAAAAAGGAAATTCAGATGTAGTTGAAGTAGGTATTCAATTATCTACCCTTTATAAATTAACAAAAAAGCATTGGTTAAAAGCAACTGGAGGAATAGATTTAATTCAAGAAGATGGCGAAAATGTAGCAAATGACAAATTTACTCAACTAAGGCATACATTTTCTATTAATAAGTGGATGCATACCTTTACATTTTATCAATTACAAAATAGTTTTAATTTAGGATTTGATAAAAGACAATTAATAGGGAGTGGTTTACGGTTCAAGCTAGTTAATAATGATACATTGGGTATTGATTTTGGATTAGGTGCAATGAATGAATATGAAGAATATGATATAGACACTTCATTACATCCGGAAGCCAAGAAAAAAGATGAGAGATATAAAATAACATCTATGTTAATTTTTAGATATGCATTAGAAACATTTGCTTTTAAAAATGTTTCGTACTTCCAGCCAAATATATCTAATTTATCAGACTTTAGATTTTTAAATGAATTTGATTTAACATTCGAAATAAACCAGTGGCTAGATTATGAAGTTAATTATATAATTAGATACGATAATAATCGTCCAGTATTTTTAGATAGCAATATAGATCAGTATATAACTTCAGGGTTTAATATAAAGTTTAATAAATAATTATTACCTTACTACTGTAACATGCCCTCTATGTTCAATAACATTTTGTTCAACATCCATGGTTTTTAGCACCCAAACATAGGCATCTACTTTAACTAATTTATTTTTATATGTTCCGTCCCAGCCAATTTCAGGGTTGAGAGATTTAAATATTAATTCTCCCCATCTATTAAATATATATAATTCATAATTATTACCAGATATATTAATCCCCTCAGGAATAAATACGTCATTTTTTCCATCACCATTTGGACTGAAAGCACTTGGAACAAACAATGTATAAGCTCCTTCAATATATATTGTTTGATAATATGTGCTAGAACAACCTTGTGCATTAACTATTGTTAAGCTAATTGTATAATTTCCGGTATCAGAATAAGTGTGCACAAATTCTGTCATTGTGCCAGAATTTAAACTATCGCTTAATAAGTCTGTTACTAAGCCTGTGAGGGAATCTCCATCTCCAAAATTCCAAGTATAATAAAGCCCTCCAGTTGACATGTCAGTAATATTAATATAAGGAGAAATAATTGTGCTTGATGATGGGTTAACTGAGAAATTTGCATTTGGAGTGTCATAAACTAAAATCATATTTGTAGCTGTGAGTGAATTAGTGCATCCGGAAGAACTTACACTTGTATTAACGCATATATTATAAACTCCGCTATTAGTATATGTATGTGTATATGTATTATTTGCTCCACTATATTCTGGCACCCCATCGCAGTCTACATCTATTTCAAAATAATCTCCTATATCAGTATTAATAATAAATTGTGTTGTTAATGGAACACAGCCCATAGAATCTGTTGCTATAACCAGTAATTGAGGTGTAGGATATAATTCAACGAAAATAGAATCTATAACATCTATACTACATCCGTCAGTAAGTGTTATATAATACCAAGTAGGGACAGAAGGCATTACTGTAACAATTGATGTATCTCCAGAACTTGAAGATAAAAGTATATTACTGAATTCATCTATCCAGGAGAAAATATAATTAGCAGGGTTATCTCCTCCATTGCCAACAGCCCATATATTAATAGAATCCCCACTACAAATATTTACATTAGGACTCGAATTTAATGAAAGTGGTGGAGATACTGTAATAGTTGCACAGTCTAAAGTTGATATACAACCATTTGCATCGCTAGATGTAGCACAATAATCTGTTGTTACAATTGGGATAACAGTAATTGGGCCTGTTCCAACAAAACTAGGGTTTTGCCAATGAATTGAATAAGGAGGGGTTCCTCCCTGTCCACTTACCCAAATTTGGGTAGAATCTCCGTAGCAAATTGTATCTGAAAAATCAACTATAGCATTTAATTGAGCAGGCTCTGTAATATTTACACAATTAGTAACTATACAGCCATTAGTGTCAGTTATACTTACACAATAATTACCTGATAATAAGCCAGTAGCTGTAGCTGTTTGCTGGGCTAAAGGATCATCCCATAAAACTGAATATGGGCCTAAGTTTCCAGTAGCTGCAAATGTTACACTTCCGTTATTATAGCCAAAACAAGTTGGGCTAACAAAAGGCATAGAAGTAATTACAGGTAATGGAATTTCAGGGATAACATCGCTTATACTATATGTGCATGAATTAGCATCTGTAACATCTACTTGAAATGTTCCTGCACAAAGACCGTTATTATTAGATGATGTAGGGTTATTTCCTAGGCCAAACCAATTATATGTATAAGAACCTGTGCCGCCACTTGCAAAAACTTCTGCTTCTCCATTACATAATTGACATGTAGATGGAACAGTTACAGTGCTAGATAAACTTATTGAATCTGGTTGAGTTAATAAGTAGAAAATTGTATCCTTACAACCATTTGCATCAGTAGAAAATGCAGAATAATTTCCTTCACAAAGATTAGAATTAATAGCTCCTACATTAGCATTACTCCAAGAGTAATAAAACGGTGGAGTTCCTCCGGTTGATGAAGCTTCAATTACTCCATCGCAATATCCATAACAGCTAGGGGTAGATACATTTATTATATTTGTTGTTATATCGCTAGGTTCGTTAATTACAATAGAACTTTGTAAATTACAGTTATTGTCGTCAGTAATAGATACTGTATAAGAACCTATACACAAGTTAGAAACTAATGCTGTAGTAGTGGTATTTATATCATTCCATGAATAAGAGTAATCAACTTGAGCAAGCCCACCAGTAACTGCAACTGTAGCATCACCATCGCAATATCCAAAACATGATGGTTCATTATAGTTTAATATAGATGCTGATAAAGGGTTAGGCTCATTTATACAAGCGGTTAAAGAAGAAATACATCCAGCAGCGTCAGTTGCTTGAATTGTATAGCATCCTCCACTAATGTTAGGTAGTAGGGATAAGCCTGTGCCCTGAGGGATTAAAGTTCCGTTATTATCATACCATTCTAAAGTAGAAGATCCAGTACCTCCTGATATATTAAATTCAATAGACCCATCTTGAAATCCAAAACAAGTTACGTCATTAGTATCAACTATTGTAATTGTGGGTGATGATAAATCATTAATACAAATTATGCTATCAATCATGCAGCCATTAGCATCCAAAATAGATCCAGTATAACATCCAGCATACAAATTATATGCACAAGAGGTCGTTTGAGTGTTAGGATCATTCCATTGATAAGTATAAGGCGCTATTCCTCCTATAGCATTCACACAAATTTGTCCATTATTTTGACCACAATTAGCATCTGTTATGCTTACAGCCATAGACAATAACATGGGCTCATATATAATTATAGTTTCAGTTATTGAACAGCCCATACTGTCAGTTATAATACAGCTATAGGTTCCTGCACATAAATTTGATACTGAACTTGTTGTTGTATTATTAATGTCATCCCACAAATAAGTATAAGGGGAAGTTCCTCCACTTGGGAATACTGAAGCTTGACCTATACAAACATTATAGCAAGATAAATCAACAGTTGTGCTAGTTGTTATTAATGGTTGAGGCTGAGTTATTGTTACATTTGAACTTGTTGTGCAGTTATTGTTGTCGTTTATTGTAACTGTATAATTTCCTGCACACAAACCTGTTGCTGACTGAGTCATCTGCGAACCTGAATTTACGCTCCAAGTATAAGAATATCCAGGAGTTCCACCTTGAGCTGCAACTTGAGCAAATCCATCACAAACACCATTGCAGCTGGCGTTTATATATGTTGTAATATTTGAAGTTAATAAAGTCGGCTCATTAACATTTGCCTGAACAGTATTGCTACACCCATTCGCATCGCTTACTATAATATCATAAGTTCCAACACATAATCCCATTGCTGTTTGTGTTGTTTGACTCCCCGAATTTACTCCCCACTGATATGTATATGCTCCTATTCCATTGTTGGCTGTAGCTAAAATAGTTCCATCACATGAACCAAAACAAAGTGCATCTGTAACGGTAGTGGAAATTTGGATTTGAAGAGGGTCTACTAATTGATAATTTGCAACAACACTACATCCATTAATATCTGTAATAATTAAATTATAATTTCCTGTTCCCAGTCCAGAAATAGAATCATTATTTGTGCCTATTGAATTATTTGCATTATCTCTCCAATCATAAGAATATGGAGGTGTACCGCCTGTTAATGAAACCCATGCTTGCCCATCATTATAGCCATAGCAAGTAGGATTATTAATATTAGTTATATATAGGATTGTATCTGGTTCTGTAATATTTACTGAAACTGAAGCATTACACCCTAAGTCATCAGTAATAACAACGGTGTATACTCCTGCACAAAGATTAGAGGCTGTTGGAGTAGTTTGATTGCCAGTATTATTATCCCATGCAACTGTAAAGAAAGTTCCTAAACCCCCAATCATATCAACAGTGGCATTTCCATCACAATATCCATAACAAGAAGCGTTTGTTGATGATAAAATACTAGCTGTTGGACCGTTTAAATCAGAGATTTCAACTACTATAGACTCTGTGCATCCTACAGCATCAGTTACTACAACCAAATACGAGCCTGCTAATAAGCCAGAATGACAACTTGAAGTTGTGGCATCTGGCCATAAAAATGTGTAAGGTGCTATTCCTCCACTAACTTGAACACAGCCTTGTCCATTAGCTTGTCCGCAAATTGCATCGGTTACTGATGAATCTAAAAGGATTTCTAAAGGCTCTAGTATCGTTACTTGTATAGAGTCTATACAAGCATTATTGTCTGTTGCAACTACAGTATATGTTCCTGCACATAAATTAATCGCAGTAGCTGTTGTTTGAAGCAAAGGATCATTCCATTGAAATGAATAAGGATCTGTTCCTCCAGTCTCAAACACTGTAGCTTGCCCATCACAGGATGAAAAACATGATGTTGAATCGCTTCTTGTAGAAAGAGAAATTACTGCAGGTTCTAAAATAGTAACTATATTTGAAATTGATATACATCCGTTTATGTCTGTTACTTCACAAAAATAGGATCCAGCACATAAATTTATTGCTGTAATTGAATCTTGATTAATAGGGGTGCCATTATTATCATACCAATAATAAGTATAAGGAGCTGTGCCTGTTCCGCTCATAGATATAGAAGCTGTTCCGTCACAACTTGCGTTACATAAAGCATTTGTATAATTTGAAATACTCGCTGTGCCTGATAAGGTGTTTCCTACTGTTATTGAACCTGAATTAGTACAAGAGTTTGCATCTGTTACTATGTAGTTATATAGCCCTGGTATTAAAGATGTTGCTGTTTGACTACTTTGATTAATTGAATTTCCTGAATTATCAAACCACTGATAAGTAAAAGGAGGAACGCCTCCACTAATAATATTTATTGTTGCAGAACCAGTTGCTGTATTACAAAAAGCATTAATTGAAGAACTTGAACTAGTAATATCTATTGGTTCTGATATTGTTGATAAAATATTCTCATTACATCCATTAGCATCAGTAATGGTTACATTGTAAGTTCCTGTGCACAAATTATTGGCACTTGCACTTGTTTGTGAATTAGGGTCATTCCATAGATATGTATAAGGAGATACGCCGCCTGTCATTGTAACAGTAGTTTGTCCGTCACAATAATTAAAACAGCTTACATCAGTTGTTGAAGATATAATGCCATTAAGTATAGGTGGTTGAGAAATAATTACATTAACACTAGCTTGGCAGCCTAAACTATCGATCATCTCTCCAGTATAAGTTCCAGAGCATAAATTTAAAGCGCTTGCTGTTGGCTGATTAATTGTGGCATTTGAACTATCATACCATGAAAATTGAAGTGGAGGCGTTCCTCCAAAAACTTGTATCTGAGCAAATCCATCACAGCCACCAAAACAACTTACATCAGTTTGAGTTAAAATATTTACTGTTGGCGAACCTAAATCCATTACACATATATTTAATGTGTCATTACAAGCGTTTCCGTCTGTAACAACAACATCATAACAGCCTGCAAATAAATTTAAAGCACTTGCTGTAGTTTGATTATTAGCATTTGCATCCCATTGATATGAATATGAAGGAACTCCTGAAACAATTGTAACTGTTGCAGTTCCATCATTTTGATTACAATTAGAACCTATTGTTGTTGACCCTAATACTAAAGCAATTGGCTCACTAATGCTAATAGAATCATTCATTATACAGCCATTATTATCGCTTATTGTAAGGTTATAAAGCCCCGCGCAAAGATTATTTATTGATGATGTTGTTGAAAATGATGAATTATTCCATAGATAAGAATATGGCGCAACTCCTCCGTTTGTATTTGCAGTGGCACTACCATCGCAAAGCCCATTACATGAAGCATCATTAGAAGCAATAACATTGCTTATTTGACTAGGAGAATTTATTACGACATTTGTATTAAAAATACAACCATTAGAATCTATTACATCAACTAAATAGTTACCTGCACATAAATTTATTGCAATTGGAGTTGTTTGATTGTTCGCATTTGCAGCCCATTGATATGAATAAGGCGATGTGCCTCCACTTGGAAAAACTTGAGCACTTCCATCACAAGAAGCAAAACAAGAAATATCTTGTCCATTATATGAAGAAATAACACTAGTAGTTGCGGTTACATTTGTAGGTTCACCAACAGTGTAAGTAGCGCTGTTTACAGTTATTCCATTTGCATCAGTTACAGCTATGTAATAATTGCCTGCACATAAATTATTTGCTGTAAGAGAGAATTGATTTAATGACGTATTAAGTGGACTTGCATACCAATGATAAGTATAAGGAAGAACCCCTCCAATTACTGTAGCTGTAGCGTCTCCATCGCATGATCCTTTGCATAAAGCATCATTTCCAGTAATTGTTATTATTATTGGATTAGGCTCTGTAATTGTTATACATAAAGTATCTGGACATCCTGCTCCATCAGTAGCTACTACTGCATAACTTCCTGCACATAATCCTGTTGCACTATTACCAGAAATTGATGTGTTAATAGTTGTTGCTGCGCATGTGTTATACCAAGTATATGTATAAGTTCCGCTTCCTCCTGATCCGACAACGCTTGCTTGACCATCACAAATTCCAGCTCCTGAGGCGTTAATACTCAATGTCTGGCTTAAATTAACAGCAGTAGGCTGGTTTATTGTAACAAAAGTACTATTACTACATCCATTTGCGTCAGTAACATCAACAGTATAAATTCCAGCACAAAGCCCAGTTACCGTAGAAGTTCCTTGACCTGTGCCAGGCAAAGGAGTCCAAAAATAAGCATAAGGACTAGTACCTCCTGAAACACTAGAAGAAGCAGTGCCATCACATAATCCAAAACAAGTAGCATCAGTAAAGCCGTCAATAAATGCTGTTGGTCCTGTTAAATCAACTACTATAGCTATTGCACTTCCAGTACATCCTAAATTATCAGTAACAACAACAGTATATGTTCCAGCAGGAACAGCATTAATATTTGTAATTACTGTTCCACTTGTATTAGTCCAAACTTCTGAAACATAGACCCCACTTCCTCCAATATTTGAATTAACACTAACAGAACCATCACTTTGTCCACAATTAGCATCTATTGAAGTAGTTGTTACTACAATTTGATTAGCCTGACCTACTGTAAAGTTAGTATCAACAACACATCCATTATTATCAGTAACTTGAACATAATAAGTAATAGCAGATAAACCCGTAACATTGGGTCCATTTCCAATATTTGATGTTAATGCTATGTTATCATACCATGAATAAGAATATCCTCCAGCACCTCCACTTGTACTAGCGCTAGCTTGTCCATCATTACCGCCAAAACAAGTAACATCAACAGTGCTTACATTTAATAACATTAATGATTGTTGAGTAAGTGAAATCGATTGAATAATTGAACATCCAACAGCATCAACTACGGTTATATCGTAAGTTCCCGAAATCAAATTATAAATATCTTCAGAAGAAGCTGTATATCCATTTGGTCCAGTCCAAGAATAAATAAATGGTGCTGTACCTCCATTAATAGTAATATCAATATTTCCATCAGAGCCATTATTACAAGAAATATTTGTTGAAGAATAAGTAATAGTTCCTCCAGGAGTATCAATAATAGTAACAGCTATACTTTGAACACATGAGTTTGCATCTGTTACAGTAACATTATAAGTTCCTGCTAACAATCCTGTAACACTAGATGTTGTAGCATTTCCTGCTGAAGCATCCCACAAATATGTATATTGACCAGTACCTCCAGAAACTGTTACAGAAACCTCTCCATCTGCCTGATTACAATTAGAATTTACAGAATAAGGAGTAAGCAACATTAAACTAGGTTCATTTATTGTGTCATAAAATCTACTTAAACATCCATTAGCATCAGTAATATCAACAAAATAATTACCTGCACAAAGTCCGGATAAATCCTCTGTTGTTGATGAATTGTTCCAAGCAAATGTATAGTTTGGAGTTCCTCCTGATACTGTTAAATCAATAGCTCCATCGCAAGAACCATTACATAATGTATTTGTTGATACAGAAGACGATATTACTATGCTAGGTTCATTAATAAAAACATTAGCAGAACTTAAACATCCATTATTATCTATTACATCTACAGTATATGCGCCTACACATAAAACTGAGTTTAAATTTTGAGCTGTTGGTCCATGTTGCCATTGTGTTACATATGGAGATGTTCCCCCTGATATATTAACATTTGCAGATCCATCACAAGAACCCTTACAAAGAGCATCACTTCCAACAATTGAAACTACTAAAGCAGATGGTGATGATATATTTGAAGAAGCTGGTATTATACAACCATTTGCATCTGTTACATCTACAGAAATAATACCGCTACATAAAGAAATAGCTGAAATAGTAGTTTCACCATTATTCCAAAGGTAAGTAAATGGCCCTGCTCCTCCATTTACACTCACTGTTGCTCCTCCATCGCAAGAAGTATTACATAAAGTAAGATTATCAATTGTAATACTTGCTGTTCCTGGAGCATTATCTATAATAGTGGAGCTAATAGTTTCGCTACATCCATTTGCATCTGTTACTATAACGGTATAAGTACCTGCAGGCAAACCTATTACACTTGATGTAGTAGCATTACCAGCATTTGCATCCCATAAGTATGTATATGGTCCAGTGCCTCCTAAAGCTAGAACAGAAACCTCTCCATCTGAGTTTCCACAATTTGAATTTATTGAATTTGGGCTTAATGATAAAACTGTTGGCTCTGAAATATTAGCCATATCAGATATTGTGCAGCCATTTGCATCAGTAACATCAACGCTATAATTTCCTGCACAAAGTCCAGAAACATCTTCACTTGTTGAAGCATTGCTCCATAAATAAGTATAAGGACCTGTACCTCCATTAATTGTTAAATCAGATGATCCGCTACAAACACCATTACAAAGAACATCGATATTTAATAATGATGTAGATAAAATTAAAGGTTCTGTGATAGTCACATTAGCAACACTTGTACAGCCTTTTGCATCAGTAATAGTAACAGAATGTGGTCCAGCACAAAGACCTGTTTCAAGTGATGATGTTCCACCAGTATTCCATAAATAAGTATATGATGAAGTTCCTCCGCTTGCATTAACAGTAGCATCACCATTACAATCACCATTACATAAAGCTTGTGTTTGTGAAATAATTGCAGACTGCAATAGTGTTGGTTCATTTAATGTTATTGATGATGATACGACACAACCTAAATTATCTGTAACATCAACCGTATATGTTCCAGCACATAATGAATTTGCATTAGGACTTGTGCTTCCATTAGACCATAAGTATGTAAAAGGTGCTGTACCTCCAGACATTACAACAGAAGCCTCACCTATACAAACAGAAAAACAATCAATAGGCACAGTAATGGATGTTGTTGCAGATCCTCCTCCTACATCGTTAATAGTAGCTGATGTAGTTTCAGTACATCCATTTGCATCAGTAACAACAACGGTATATGTTCCAGCTACAAGATTATTAACAGTATTTGTATTTGCATTTCCAGCTGCTGCATCCCACTGATAAGTATATCCTCCTACACCCCCTCCTGTTGCACTTACAGAAACACTACCATCCGCTTGTCCACAATTAGAATTGACAGAACTAGGAGTAAGTATTATGGCTGTAGGTTCTGATATTTGTAAATTTGTTTGTGTAAATACACATCCATTTGCGTCTGTTATTGTTACTTGAGGATTGCCTGCACAAAGTCCGCTAGCTGTAGCTGTAGTGCTATATGCACCAGCTGCATTCCATAAATATGTATAAGTTGGTGTAGCGCCACTAGGAAAAATAGTAACACTACCATCACACACTCCATTACAAGAAGCGTCTGTTATTGAACTAGTTGTTGTAAATACAGGTGGAATTGTTACTGTATATGAATCTGTTCCTGTACACCCATTTGCATCAGTAACAAGTACAGTATATGTATTTGGACTACAGCAATTTGGTCCTACAGATTGAGTTGATCCTGCTCCATTATCCCATGAAAAAGAATAAGTAGGCGTGCCTCCAGTTACAGTGGAAGATAATGAAGAACCAATATTTGGAGAATTTCTACATAATATATTCGTTCCACTTGCAACAACTGTTAATGCTGATGGTTCGTTTATTATTTGAGAAATGCTTGTTGTACATCTGTTTGCATCTACAACTGTTGCTATATAAGTACCTGCACATAAGCTTGTTGCTGTTGCTGTAGTTTGAGATAATGGGTCATCCCACGAATAAGTATATCCAGGAGTACCGCCTGACGCCACTACAGTTGCCGTTCCATCGCAGGCTCCATTACAAAGCGCATCAGTTCCAGAGCTTGATAAAGTTAATGTTGTTGGCTCTGTAATATTAACAATTTCATTAAGTATACATCCATTAGCATCTGTTACTATAACATTTGGGTTTCCAGCGCAAAGACCTGTAGTAGTTGCAGTTGTTACACCATTTGACCAAAGATAAGAATATCCAGGAGTGCCTCCATTTACGTTAATTGTAGCTGCTCCATCGCAAACTCCATTACAACTTACAGTGCCAAAAGCTGTTGAAGCTGTCATAGCACTAGGCTCAGATATTGTATATGTCCCTGTAGATTGGCATCCATTAACATCATTTACAATTACTGTATAGTTCCCGGGGCATAAATTTGATGGGTTAGCACTTGTTCCTGCTCCATTGTTCCAAGAATAAGAATATCCACCTGAACCATTAACGTTTAAAGAAATACTACCATCACACACTCCATTACATGTTGCATCAATTGATGTTGCACTAATAATAGGATGATCCCAAATATTTACTGAAATAGTAGAAACATCAGAACAATCACCATCAGAAACTGTTAATGTTACTGTATAAGTTCCCGCACTTGCATATACATGTGTTGGATTAGATCCATTACCACTTGTTCCATCTCCAAAATCCCAAGTATATAATAAAATTGGGCCTGTATTTGACGATGATAATGAGCCGTTAAAAGTAAAGGAATTATTATTTAGACATTGGGCAGCAACTGGGCTTATTATAGATCGAATAATAGCTCCAGGAAGTATGGTAGTTGTATCCGAATCTGTACAGCCATTATCATCAGTAACTGTTACTATATAATTTCCTGGACACAGATTATTAATACTACTTGTTGTAGCTCCATTATTCCAAGAATATGTATAAGGCGCAGTTCCTGAACCATTTTGAACCGAACTTGAGGCAGAACCATCACAATCTATAGGGCAAGTCTCATTATTTGTTGTAGTTGCTGTAACTAGAGGGCCATCTGGCACTGGCACAGTTACTGTTGTTGAACAAGAATCTATTCCATTTGTATAAACTACATTATATGTTGTTGTAGAACTTATTGTTGTTGTTTGTGTAGAATCATTATTTGTTCCAGGAACATGTGCCCAGTTATAAATATAAGAAGTACTACAGTTTGACATACTTGTAATGGTAACATTATCTATTCCCCAGTGATCATATGGACTTCCACTACTCCCGCTTTGCCACCATTGAAAAATTGTGCTTGTTGTTTGTGCCGCTGGAGGTATTGTAAAACAATATTGAGCCCAATTTAAATATGGACCGGAAGATCCTCCACTATTTGGTTGAAAATAAAAAATAGTAGTCCAAGGGGCCCCTCCAGTTGTTGAGTATTCTAAGTACACTCCCTCACTAGTTAGATCTGGCCCTTCACAAGGAGCTGAATTTCCTTGTGTTGCCATATCAAACCAAAAACATATATCTCCTCCACAATGAACGTCAATGGGGCTTGTTTGCAATGTTCTAGGCGCAGCGGTAGTATTTCCCATCCACATATATGTTCCTCCATCAAAACTAGGATCACATGGATTATTAAATTGGCCTGCTGGAGAGACATTCCATCCATTTCCGGCATTACCATTGTCGAAACTATTATTAATAGCATAAGTAAACGGGGCTGTTCCAATGGCATTTAATTGTATAGTTCCCCCGTTACAGCTCATTACATCATTACAGCCATCAAAAGTTAGATTCATTGTCATATACTCATCTCCACATAATGATGGATTTACCCACGAAGAACTTAAATCTACTCCTTGAAAAGTAATTGTTCCATCTGCTGCCCAAATATTTAAATCTGCTATAGATAAAGGAATAGTAATTGTTAAAATAGAAGTACATTGAGTTCCACCACCTCCAATAGTTCCAATTGTTGCTCCTAGCTCTGTTAATATAGTCCATATTTCATTAGCAGAATTCAAATCTCCTCTGGCATAAATAGTAAGCGTACCCGCACTAACTGCTGTTGTTGGGACATTATTAAAAACAAAATTATTAGTAAAAGCTAATGCTGGGTTTGAAATCGTAATTGACTGATTGTAGTTAATAGTATTGCTACATCCCAATCCTCCAGCTCCGCTTATTACAGAATAGGATGCCGTTAAATTACAAGGTGTAGGGCAAGTAGGGCAAGGTCCTCCACAGTCAATACCAGTTTCTCCATTATTTTGTATCCCATCAAAACATGAACAAGGGACACAAGGCCCTCCACAGTCAATACCAGTTTCTCCTTGATTTTGTATACCGTCAAAACAAGTAGCGCTGTTTCCTGTAATAGTTGTTGTTTGACACGCAATAGCAGTTGCACAAGATGAATTTACTGTCCAATGAACAAAATATGTTCCGCTAGTGGGAGCTGTAAATGTTAATGGACTTGGCCCATCAGCAATAAAAGTGCCACAAGAAGATCCTGAATATACGGTAACCCATGCGTTGGCAGTTGTAACATCTAAAGTATAATTTGATCCTGCAATAACAGAAGAAATTTGACTATACTCACTAAGATAATTACATGTCGAAATAGTAGTAGTTCCAGAGACAGGAGCAATAGCAGACGCGTAAGCAGATGTATTACAACACTGACTAAAGTAAAATGTATAGCTAAATAAAAATAAAAAGACTACTAATATGCTTTTTATATAATTCATTATTTAATAGTAATATTATTTAAAGTGAACGTTTTCCATCCTATTGTAGCATTACCTTTATATTCACTATCAGTAAAGCGGTTAAACATTGTTAATGGGCCTTTTACTATATTGTTTGGATTTCCATATATATTATGTTTTGATTGTATTTGCTTCTCAAAATGAACTTCAACATTATTATTATCGCAATTAAAGCAATTTCCGTCTTGATCAATTGCTGAAAAATCCCAAGATACAGTCTTAGTTTCTTTACTATTATTAATTACCTTAAAAATAATATACTCGCCCTTATATCCATGTACTGGCTCGTCTTCTTGGTATGAATACAAAACTTTTACTTTAGAAGAAGTATAATATTTTATCCAATTAATATTTTCTTTTTTCTTTTTTAAAGAATTTGAAACGGCCTTGTTTTGAGATATTAAGCTTAAACTATTTCCAAATATGAAAAAAAATAAAAAAATTAGCTTTAAATAAAATATTGTTTTTATATCATAATTAGAAATATATTTATTACACATAGCTTTTTCTTTTTTATCAATAGATTATTATTTAGTGAAACCTTGAATTTACTTTAATAATAATATTGCTCCTTTATAATCTTCTTTTTCTCCTTCATTATTAATAAGTTTAACCAGCCAAATATACGAATCTTGTGGACATTTTTCAGATGAATAATAATTAAAACCATTCCATCCCTGATTTACATTTTTAGTTTCATAAACCTTATTACCATTTTTATCAAATATTGTCATTACAAAATCAACACCCATTACTTTTAATGCTTCAGGTATAAAATAATCATTAATACCATCTCCATTTGGAGTAAAAGTATTTGGAGCTAACAATTGAAAAGAATTATATATAGATATTGTTTTTTTACTATTGCTTGAACATCCATATATATTAGATGCAGTTAAAGAACATAAATAATTTCCTTTTTTATTATATGTATGACTTGGTTTATATTCTGTTGAACTTGTTCTATCGCCAAAATCCCAAGTAAGATTTGGCAAATCATTGCTAATATATTCAAAGTCTATTACTGATGTTCCATTCGCTTCTCTAAGTTTATAAATAAATTCAGCATTTGGCGTTTCATTTACATTTACTGTAATTTCATTCGAAAATGAATACTTATCATTATTGTTTTTTAAATAAGTTTTTAATTTTACCTTATATTCTCCAGCGCTTGAATATATATGCTTGTTGGAATTAACATCATTTTGAGCATCGCCAAAGTCCCACGAATATGCAAAATCTGCATCTGAATTTACATTTAATATTATTTCTTCACCGGTGCAAATTTCAGTCTTGTTAGCTGTTATATTTAATGAAGGAACTAGTGTGTCATCTGCTATAATAATATTTTCCTCAGTATTTTCACTAATAACTTCGTTATTTTCTTCAATATTTTCGGCTAAATCAACATTTGAAGTTATGTCTAAATTAATATTTTTATTCTCTATATTACTTTGTTTCACTAACTGAGTTTTTGTAACATTTTGATTAGAATTATTAGAGTTTGTAACATTATTGTTTGTTTGGTCTAATGCAATAACTTCTTTATTATCTACATTATCCTCTTCAATGGCTGATTTAATTTCTAGCGATTGGACTTCTGCTTTATTCACTAAAATATTTTTATCCTCTGTTTTATTTAAAGAGTTATAATAAATTATACTTGCTGTAATTCCTATAAAAACTATAGAAAGTCCTATATATTTATATGTTTTGAACTTTGAATTTGCTCCAGGCAATTCTTTTTCAATAGAATCCCATAAAGAGTTATCAAACTCAAGTTCATGATTTTGAAGCTTAGACCTCAAAAGCTCTTCAAATGGATCTAATTTATTCATGACTTATTTTATTTTGCAACAACTTTCTAACGTTTAATTTAGCTTTCGCATAATTAGACTTAGAAGTCCCAATATTAATATCTAATTCTTCTGCTATTTCTTTATGTGTTAAACCTTCCATTACATAAAGGTTAAAAACCGTTCTGTAAGCAGGGCTTAACTTATGCATTGCTTGTACAACATCATTTACTGACAAACCTTTGTAAGTGTCTTTAGAATCATTATTTTCTTCCACTTCAATTGCCTTATCCTCAATTAATGAATCATCCACAAGGTTTGATCTTCTTTTGTTTTTCCTATATGTATCTAATGCAGTATTCACAAATAATGTTTTTAACCACCCATCAAAACTTCCATCTGCTTTGTAAAGGTGTATTTTTTTAAACACTTTAATAAAACCATCTTGAACAAGATCTTTAGCATCATCCATATTTTTAGAATATCTTAAACAAATACCAAGCATTTTACCATAATATAATTCGTAAATTTTATGCTGACTATTTCTGTCATTATCTTTACACCTCTCTACTATGCTTTGAAGTTGCTCTTTAGATAGTTTCATTTTTCATTAACTATAAAACGCTGAAATTATAAATGGTTGCCAAAAACAGCATTTGTTTTTTATAAAAGTAATAGAATTTTACTTTTTTTTCTTAAAAATAACAACATTTGAACAAGCTTCTCCATACATTAAGGAGCTTACATAAGGGATAAGAAGCTCTGAAATGCTTACATAAGCAGAAAATGGTACACCTTTAAAATTACAACCTTTAATTAAGACTTTTTTACCTTTAAACTGATCCAAGTCAAGTTTTGATATTTCTTTATTAAAAACTTCTGACTCTAATTGCTCAAGATTATTTGAAAGTGTAATATGCTTTGCCTGAGTTTGTAATTTTGAAGTAATTAGCATATATGCCCAGGCTGGAATAATTGCATCTGTAGAACAATAGATAGCAACTAGTTTATTTTTATAATCAGACCAATTATAATTTTTAATTTTCTCTCTAAAATACTTTTCTTTTAAAACAAGTTTTTGAATTAAGAATTCAGAAATATCTATTTTAACTCTTTGTCCATCAAGAATAAAATCTTCTAGGTTTAATGTTATTAAACCGCTATTTGCTATCTTATTTTCAATCATAAAGAGTTTATTTACATCATGCCTAGCTCTAATAAAGCTTCTTCGCTCATCATTTCTCTATTCCATGGAGGGTCAAAAATAATATTCACTTTTGAAGACTCAACACCATAAACTGTTCTAACTTTATCTTCGACTTCTTTAGGCAAACTCTCAGCAACAGGGCAGTTTGGCGATGTTAAAGTCATTTCAATTACAACATTATATTTATCATCAATTTTAATCTCATATATTAAGCCCAATTCAAATACATCTACTGGTATTTCTGGATCAAAGATTGTTTTAATAACATTAA
>Ga0163108_10001512_pt1 | contig 17038 bp, 13 predicted proteins | sample Fk1155metaG_FD_109644 | JGI IMG/M metagenome (GOLD analysis project Ga0163108, IMG submission 109644) | Marine microbial communities from the Central Pacific Ocean - Fk160115 155m metaG | ecosystem: Environmental > Aquatic > Marine > Oceanic > Photic zone | place: The Central Pacific Ocean...
ACACCAGGGCGCTTGCGCTGAGGGGATGCTGGGCCGCCTCGGCAAGACCGGCTGGAAGCGAGGCGACGATGTGAATGGCTTTCTCGACCCCGGCCTCGGTCACCGAGCCGGTGCTGGCGATGACATCGGCCGCGCTCGTCCTGATCGCCCCCCCAGCCAGGCCGGCCGCGCCGGCCGCCAGGGGCGCCCCGGATGCCTGCGCTTCGCCCGGACCGATGTCATCGAGCGGCAGGTTCTCGATGCGCGAGATCCTCTCCGGCAACGGAGGGTGGGTCTTGAAGCTGAAGAAAGAGTTGACCGCGCTGCTGAAGCACATGTGCGAAACCTCCGCGGCTCGCTTGGTCTCGAGCTCCCCATAAGTGTAGCCTCCGATCTGACGCAGGGCGCCGCCGATCCCGCCGGGATTACGGGTAAATTGAACCGCTGAAGCATCGGCGAGAAACTCCCGCTGACGCGACACCGCCGCCTTGATGAGAGAACCGAAAAAATACCCGACATAGCCGACCAGCATGAGCACCAACCCCGCGACAATGAGACCCCCGCCGCCGTCACCGTCCTTGCTCCGACTCCTGCTCCTGGATGAATTCCCACCGATCTCGATCACGATCCGGCCGAGCATGGCAATAAAGAGAATACCGGCGAGCACGCCAATGAGGCGAATGTTGAGCTTCATATCGCCGTTGAGAATATGGCTGAATTCATGGGCCACCACGCCCTGCAGCTCGTCCCGGTCGAGTTCCTCAATGCACCCCCGCGTTACAGCCACCGCCGCGTCCTGGATGGTGAACCCCGCTGCGAAGGCGTTGATGTTCAGCTCGTCCTGCATGATGTAGATCGCCGGAACAGGCACCCCGGATGCAATCGACATCTCCTCCACCACGTTGACGTACTTGCGCTCATGCCGATCTGTGGTGGCCGGGTTGACCTTGACGGCCCCCACCATCTCCGCCACCGCCGAGCCGCCCGACGACAGGCTGGAAATCTTGATGAGACTGGCAAGTCCGCTGCAGAGAAGCGTTCCGCCCGCCACGTAGAGCAGCGTATACGGCTGCCAGAGCCCGGTCGCCGAGAACTTCTCCGGCCGATGCTCTCCCAGGAGGACCAGGGAATAGGCGAAGAAAAAATACAGGACCGCGATGATGGCCGCTACAGCCAGGATGAAGAGAATGACCAGGCGGCCGGTGGACCGTCTCGCCTTCTCCTGGTGTTCGAAGAAGTTCATGGCCATGGCTGGACCGCTCCGCTTAGAACTCGACCTTGGGAGCCTCACGGCCATCCGGCTCGAACCGGATATCCAGCTGTCCAACCTCGCTGAAACCGAACATGCCGGCAAACATCACCGCGGGAAAGCTCTCCCTGGCTATGTTGAAGGACATGATGGCATCGTTGTAGGCCTGGCGTGAGAAGGCGACCTTGTTCTCCGTCGAGCTCAACTCCTCCATGAGCTGTTCCATCGAGGTGTTGGCCTTGAGATCGGGATAGGCTTCGACAACCACGTTGAGCTTGCCGAGCGCGCCGAGAAGTCCAGCCTCCGCATCCCCGAGGGCCTGCATGGCACCCGGGTCGCCGATCTTACCACCGGCGGACTCAAGGGCCGACAGCGCTGTGTTGCGAGCCTTGACCACCGCGTCGAGGGTCTCCTTCTCGTGTTTCGCATAGCCCTTGGCGGTCTCGACCAGGTTGGGGATCAGGTCATAGCGGCGCTTCAGCTGGACATCAATCTGCGCGAAAGCGTTCGCGTACTGGTTCTTCCCCCGCACCAGGCGGTTGTAGATGCCGACCATCACCATGATCAGTATGAGGAGGACCACCCCGACAATTACGAGAACGAGCGTTGACATTGATGAAACCTCCAGCTTTAGCCTTGATTGGAACCAGCAGAGAAAACTTGAGCTCCCGGGGGCGACAACCGCTTATTCAACCCACCCATGGGCGTCCCGAACATCCATCATCGCCTTGAGGATGGTATTCCAGGTCTCGGGCTGCTCCAGCGTCGCGTTCGGGAACATGCAGCCGTCCCAGCAGATATGCCGAATGCCGCGAGCGGGAGCATCCTTGAGCCAGTAGCCCGAGCAATCGGTGATGTCGAGCTTGCCATTGGGGTCATCCGCCGGGCAGTGCTTGCCGGTCTTATCGTGCGAACCCTCGCCGTGCACTTCACCATCGTTCTGCGCGACATGAAAGTCGATCGTCCAGGGGCGCAGCTTGTCGGTCATCTCGGTATAGCCAGCCTGGAACTCCTCGGCGGAATAACCATCCTGCAGGAGCGCGTGCTCAGGCGCGTTGTAGCCCATGGTGTAGAGATAGGTGTGAGCCAGGTCAGCCTGGAAACCGAGCGTCTCGGGCATTCCCACTCCCTCGAGGACGTCCAGCATGTCTTTCCAACTGTGCATGCCGGCCCAACAAATCTCGCCCTCGGCAGCCAGGCGCTCGCCATGGTCGGCGGCAATCTTCGCGGCCTCTTTGAAGGTCTCGACAATGCGGGCGGTATGGACGCCAGGGTCCTCGCGCCACTGTTCAACACCGAACTCGGCCGAGTCGATGCGAATCACGCCGCCCTTGCGGACACCGTGGTCATTGAAGACCCCGGCGACCCGGCAGGCCATCCTGACGGCATCCAGGAACTTGCCCTGCTGCTCATCGTCTCCCATGGCAGAGTCACCCACCGTTCCGGGCCAGACCGGGGCAACCAGCGAACCGACATCGAAACCTTTGCCGGCGATCAGGTCGGCGATCTCTTTCAGCTCATCGTCGCTGGCCTCGGGGTTCGTGTGCGGGAGAAAAAGAAAATAGTCGATGCCCTCGAATTTCTGCCCATCCACTTCGGCCGCGGCGGTGAGATCGAGCATGTGCTCGAGACTGATCGGCGGCTCCTGCCCTTCCTCGTCACCCTTGCCGACGAGCCCGGGCCACATGGCGTTGTGAAGCTTGGGAAAATTGTTTTCGCTCATTTTGCTGTTCTCCTACCGTTAATGATCTTTTGCGAGCGAACATTGTAAGCAACTCGCTCTTTACTTCCTTCCCCTTTTTTTCAGCCGAATCCAACAAAAGCGGGGCGTCGCCGATTGAATTACGGAGCATTATTTGCCTTCAACTCACATCATGGAGTAAAAATGAACCGTCGGCTCTGGCTGTGGCCATTCGTCCGATGTGCCTTATGCTGATAATTGCCCCCAGGAAACAAAGGAGAGCATTTCATGGCTGATTTCAATCGCCGGCAGATGATCCAGCGAAGCTTCTGCGGACTCGCCGCGGGCGCCTTCGGAACCCTCACCCTCGACGCGAAGGCTACTCCGACGCCAGAGACCCCCGATGTACACGATTACGAATCCTTCCTCGACAAGAAAGGAATTCCCCAGGTAGCCCCCGCGGGAAAATGGGAGCCATCCTTCAAGGACATCCTCGGTCCCTTCTATGTGCCCGGAGCTCCCTTCAGGGGCAAGGTGACCGCGCCGCTGGCTGAAGGCGATCCGCTGGTCATTCGCGGCAGGATCTGGGGCTTTGACACCAGGAAACCCGTCAGCAGCGCGGTTCTCGACGTCTGGCAGGCCGATGCCCACGGCCAGTACGACATGAACAATCCGAAGAACCCACCGGCCTGGAAAGACTTCAAGAACCGGATCCGCCTCGTAGTCGACGAGACCGGCTATTACGAATACGAGACCATCAAGCCGGCGGCCTATGGTATTGGAGGCGGCCAGTCACGCCCCTCCCATATTCACTACATGATCCAGGCGCCGGGCTACAAGAAGCTCATCACCCAGCTCTACTTCAAGGGCGACCCCCACCTCAAAACGGACTCTTTCGGCGACAAAGGCGGTGCCAATTCGAACCTGGTCATCCAGACCGAAAAGGTCAAGGTCAAAGGCGGCAGCTACCAACTGGGAACCTTCGACATCGTCCTCGAATCGACGACCACTTCCTTCTGAAGCCGACAGCGTCTTTACCCAGGATGCCTGTCAAACGAATGAGCCCGAATGTCTCTCAGGCTATCAGCCCGAACTGCCTCTCAGGCTATCAGCCCGAACTGGGCCTGGCCCTTTTTTCCGGCTGACTTGAACGGGCGGCCCGAAGGCGAGAAGAAGGTCTCGTTCCAGGGCAGGCCGGCGAGATGAGCGATGGTCGCGCACCAGTCCGGGGTGCTGACCTCGTTTTCGGCGACCTCGCCACCGGCATCGTTCTTGGAACCAAAGACTGTCCCGGCCTTAACCCCAGCTCCCGCGAGCAGGCAACTGAAGGCCTGCGGCCAGTGGTTACGTCCGAGGTTCTCGGAGATCACCGGGGTACGGCCGAACTCGGTGGTCAGCACCACCAGGGTCTCATCGAGCAGGCCTGACTTATCAAGATCCTCCAGCAACGCGCTGAGAGCATCATCCACCTCCTTTGATTTCTTCGGGAAGTTCCTCTCCTCGTAGATCGCGTTGTGGTTGTCCCAGCCGCCGGAGTTGACCTCGACATGCCTGACACCGCGCTCGATGAGGCGCTTGGCCAGCAACAGGCCCTGGCCGACATTATTCTCACCGTAGGCTTCCCGTTTCCACCCGGGCTCCTTGGCCAGGTCAAAAGCGACGAGGTCCTTGCCCTTCATCATCGCCAGGGCATCATCATAAAGCGGAGACACTGTCTGCACCTCGTCATTGAGGAAACGCCCGCGGAAGCTCTCGCCGAGAACCTTCGACAGGTTGACCCGCTTCAGCATCCGGGCTGAATCGACTCCGTACGAGGGCTTCGAATTCTTCAGGCCTTCCCGGGCGCTACCGATTGGCAAGGGCGCGTGTTTCGGATGCATCCAGCCCGCATTGGGATGGTTGCTGGGAGGATTGATGATGAAGTTGGCAGGCAGGGCCGATTCCGACTTCTTGCCTGTCTTGTCACAGTAGCTCAGCCAGGCTCCGAGGTGAGGATGCTTGTCAGCGCCGCGCAATTCATAGGCGGTACGAACATAGTACTGCCCCTTGGCGTGGGCGCCGATGCGGCTCTTGCGGGAATTACAGATGGCGATCTTGTCCATGTGACCAGCGAGCTTCGGAAACCAGTTGGCGATCCGGATGCCGTCAACGTTGGTATCGATGGCCTGAGTCTGGCCGCGCGCCTTCTCCGGCAAATCAGGGCGGGGGTCGAAGCTGTCCATGTGGCTGAAACCGCCTGAGAGCATGAGGTAGATCACATGCTTGGCCTTGCCAAAGCCGGGCATCCCGGACGGATCGAAGCCATCTTCATCGCGCGGCGCGGCGGCCAACGGCCCGGCTCCCGCAAAGAGTGAACCGGAGGCGCCGGCCAGGGCCATGACCGAGAGGAAATCACGACGCGCGAGCGACTCGAAATGCTCGCCGGTATTGCAGCTGTTCTTTTTCATGTTTTTCATATCTGTTCCTGTTTTTGTCCGGCCTGTGCCGGGCTTGTCTTCAAGTTATTGTCGGAACGCCCTACTGGACGAAGCGGAACTCCTCGGTATTGATCAAGGCCATGAACACGTCGGTCAGTCCTTTCTTCTCAGCCGGGTCAACGACAGAGATAATCTCCGCCATCTCATCGGGGCTGGGTCGTCTCGAAAGCACACCCAGGAAGAGAAGCTCAATTCGTTTTTGGTTGTCTTCTTCCGCCAGGACCCTGTCCCAGAGAACGGCTCCCCTGCGAGACTGCCTCGCCTTGCGGCCCTCGTAGCTTTCAGTGAGGAGGAAGCGGCCGACAAACCCGTTCATGAGGGCCAGGTTCTGGGGGACGTTCGACAGGCGGTTTGAATTCTCGATCTGCTCCCGGTCGGACTGCCCGAAGTCACGCAGGAAATGCCCCGCACGCATCGGCTGGAGAAGCTCCGAGGCCCTTCCCAGCTGCTGGTTGTAGCCCACGTGGACAGCGCTGTCCACAAAGGCGCCCGCCTTGCTGTTTGAATATTTCCTGCTGCCCTTGACCTTCTCAGACCGATCCTTCTTTACACTCTCGGCGGCAGCCGACTCTTCCCTGATGATGTCCCTGCAGAACTCGTAAAGTTCCGCCGGGGGCAACTCATCGACATCCTTGAACCTCTCCTTGTCGCCATAGCGGAAGAAGCGTTTTCGAAAATCAATCTCGGGAACGATCATCGTCATGAGAGAATCCCAGATCTGCTCCGCGCTCATGCGCTTCAGCAGCGGCCCCGGATAATGGTACGGCCATCCCGGTCTCGACTTGTCCTTTTCAGAAGGCGCCGGCGCCCAGGCCTGGCGCTGGTAGGCCCTGGTGTTGTAGAGAACCCGCAGGAATTTCCTCATGTCGAAGTTGTCGGCCATCATCCGTTTTTCCAGCAGCGCCATCAGCTCCGGGTTGGAGGCTTCATCGGTTGCCTTGATATCATCCCGGGTGCGGTAGATTCCCTGGCCGAAAACATACTCAAAGAGCCTGTTAGCGATGACCCTTGAGAACATCGGGTTTTCCTTTGAGGTCATCCAGTTGGCGAAAACCTCGTGGGGTGGATTTTTCTCATCGACGCCGGGTGACTGGCCGAAAGGAGTTTTCGGCAGGACCCTGTCCCCGGGCCGGGCATTGCCGTAGCGGTAGGTGTCGGGAAGTACCGACCAGGCCTTTTCACCCCTGCGAAGTGAATAACCGAGCAGGTAGCTCATGTTTTCCATCATCCTCGCCGCGGAGGAGTCCATCGATGCCGCCGACCTGGAATCGTAGAGCCCTTTTTCAGTTCGCTCCTTGACGATGTCTCGACGCTCACGGGCCCACATGCGCACATAGTTCTGGTAGATCCCGGTATCGTAGCTGGTCCTGTCGGTGCGGCGAATCTCATCCATGCTGAGGTCCGAGTAGCGAGCCTTCAACTGGGCTCTCTTCCTCTCGGCGCTTCTCTCGTTGACAGGCACATCTTTCCAGACAACCACGATCTTACCGTCGACCTCTTTCTTGCTCGAGCGGCGAATCCTGAGCGAGTTCTCGAGGAAGGTTTTCTTGCTCACCCAGCGCGGAACATAGCCCTGCATCTTGTTGTCCCAGATATAGGCGGCCATCTGAAAGAAGTCGTACTGGGACCACTGGTCGAAAGGATGGTCATGGCACATGGCGCAGTCCATCTGCGTGCCGAGAAAAATCTGGGCGGTATAGGCCAGGCTGTCGACCTTCATGTTGAGGTCGCGGTACCAGTAACCGACCGCCGGGTTATCGAGGCCGTTGCCGGTGGCCGAGAGCATGTCGTAGACGAATTTATCGTAGGGTTTGTTTTCCCGGATGCTGCTCTTGATCCAGCGGGCGAAGACCTCGGTCATCGCGGTGGTCCGGCCGTTGAAGCGAACCCGGAAAATGTCAGCCCAGAAATTATAGAAGTGGCTGACAAAGGCCTCGGAGCCGAGCAGCTTGTCGATCAACCGGGAGCGACGACTCCTGCTGCTGTCATCGAGGAAATCTTCCGCTTCGGCGGGAGTGGGAACCCGGCCGGCGATATCGAGATAGATCCTCCTGAGGAACACCTCATCGCTGATCGCGGGGAACGGCTTGATGCCTTCAGACTTGAGCTTCTTGTCGACCAGGGCGTCAACCTGGGCCACCGCGGCCTTCAGCTTCTTCGCCGGGACAAGCTTCGGGTAGAGATCTGAAATACGCGGGATCCTCTCCCTGACCACCCCCTCGGATTTCGGCGGGGGAGGATTCTTTCCCTGAACCACTGAGAGCCATCCTGAAAACCCCGCACCCTCGGTAATCCAGCGTCTCAGCAACGCCACCTCCGTCTTGGTAAGAGGCTTGCCCTTACCGGAGGGCGGCATGAGATCATCGTCATCAGCGGGAAGACTCACCACCTCGATGAGATTGCTGTCATCAGGCCGATGCGGTTCAATGATTTTTTCGCGCTTGGTGCCCTTAATGATGGCCTCAGCGACATCCAGTCGAAGACCGGCCTTGGGCCTTTTCTTGCCGCCGCCGCTGTGACACTCAAAACACTTCTGCTCAAAGATCGGCAGAATCTGCTTTTCAAAATCAACCCGCCCCTCGGCGAAAGAAGAGGAAGAAGCAAAAACCAGGAACCCCATAAAAAGAAAGGCTCCGCGAAAACAGCTGAAAAAACTTCGGCTGCTCGTTTTTCTCATCCGCTCTGAAAAGCTGACGTTCATATCGCATCCAATATCGTTGTAAGTGATTGGTTACATGTCTATTGCACCAATGGAACCAATGTACACATTGATTCCGCGACACTCCACATCTCTCTTTTTCATCGGACCTTATCAGCCTTTTAAAGTCTTCAAATACAATTGTTTGCATGAAAATGAGAGCTGCGGCAGAAAATCATACTCTGTGAATAAAATACATATCGAATCTTGCCGGAACCTGTGGTTTTTTCTTACCTGTCGCAAACGTTTCGGCTGAAATCCAAAACGAAAAGCCTGGAGAATAAAATGAGACCTCGTTTCACCTTTCCCTGCCCCTATCCGGAAGCTCGCATCATCCTGTGCGCTGCCGTTCTGCTGTCTACTTCTGGCCTTGCCGGCCAGGAATCCGGGCCTGTGAGCCTCAGCCTTGCTGATCTCAGCGCCGACCTCCAGATCGGCATTGGCGGTTCCAGCGTCGACGACGACAGCCTGCTGCTCCTCCAGGGAGGACACCACGACCCTCGCAAACGCGGCTTCACCTTCCAGGGACTGGAGCTCGGAATGCAGGGATCCATCGATCCGTACCTCAGTCTCCAGGCCGCCCTTCACTACACGATCGATGCCGCGACAAACGAATCACACTTTGAAATGATCGAGGCCTTTTTAACCAGCAGCCAGCTACCGGGGGGGCTTCATGAAAAAGGCGTCCACATCGAGGCGGGTCAGATGCTGACCGAGTTCGGCCGCCACAACCCTACCCACCTGCATGAGCGAAGCTGGATGGATCAACCCGTAATCAACACCCGCATCTTCGGCCAGAACGGCATGCGTGGAATGGGCCTGAGAATCGGCATGAGCGATCCGACAACCTGGCTTTCCGGCTTACATCTCGGCATCCAGGATGCAAGCGGGGAGAACATGATGAGCTTCAATTCCAGCGAAGATGGAGAAACCATCGGCGAGATCGCAGCCGTCAACAACGAGGTCAAGAGCCTGGAAGATTTCGTCTATCTTCTTCGACTCGAAAAGGAGATCGACAGCTTCACCAAGGAGACCCACTGGACCCTGGGAGCCTCCGGGCTCTGCGGTCCCAACGCAACCGGCGATGGGGGCCGCACGATTGTCCTTGGCGCTGACATCACGATGAAATGGGTTCCGAAAGAGAACGAGCAGGGCTGGCCATTTCTCATCTGGCAGACAGAAATCATGCGCCGCCGCTTCATGCTGGGTGATGGCGAAGGCGACGGAACGGGCGGAGCTTTCCAGGTAGGAGATGGAGGACTCTCCCCAGACGACACCCTCATGGACTGGGGACTCTATTCCCAGGTGCTCTGGGGTTACAAGGAGGACCTGGCCGTTGGACTGCGTTACGAATTCGCCAGCGGCGGTTCGGGACCGCTTGACAGGAGCGCGAACCCCTTCCGCGATGACCGCCAGAGAATTTCACCGGTCTGGATCTGGACCCCAACCGAGCAGACCCGCTTCAGGCTCCAATATAATTACGACCTGGCCGATCACCTCGAAGAATCCCAGGCCCACTCCATCTGGGTCGGAATGGAGATTCATTTCGGCGCCCACACGGCGAGTCCACACTGAACAGCCTCTCCCGGCCCTAGAAGAGCTCTCGAATCGGCGTACCGCTCTCGGTCAGGCGGATCAGCTCGGTTGGAATCCCCTGGGTTACCCGGAGCTCCTCCACATTGAAGAGATAGTGCAGGATGGTGGACACCAGATCCTTGTTGGTGATGGGGTCAGCCGCCGGCCGGCTCGCATCGTGATTTGATTCGCCAATCACCTGCCCTGTATTGAGACCGCCTCCTGACAGCAACAGCGGAGCGATGCCGCCCCAATGATCACGCCCGCCCCTTGCGTTGAGCTTGGGCGTACGCCCCATCTCTCCACAGGCGACCAACAGGATATCATCTCGCAGGCCTCGCTCCTCGACATCCTGGAGGAAGGTGGAGACCGCGTGGTCAAAGGGAAGACCGCAATACCGCATCCCCTCCTGGACCGTCGCATTATTCACATCAGCATGCATGTCCCAGACGAAGTTGGTCGTCACTGTAACGAAACCACAACCCCTCTCGCAGAGACGCCGGGCCAGCAGCATGAGCTTCCCGAGGGTACGGGCATTGTCGACGTAAAAGTTGTAATTGTTCCACTGCTTGCCGATCTGGTTCGGGGGAACCAGCGGAGCCGTGTCGTAGCGAGCGACAACCCTGGGATCTTCTTTTGAAAGATCGAAGGCATCCCCTACACCGCCAAGCAGGGCCTCAAAGGCCTGCTCACGGAATCGGTCGAGGCCGCCGGAGTCTCCATCGAGAGACTTCTTGATATTGTCCAGCTTCGAAAGAAGCCCGCGCCTGTCACCAAGCCTTCCCCGCGGGAGATTCAGCAACATATCCTGCTGCAGGTCTCCTCCCCCGCCAGGGATGAAGGGCGTGTAGGCGGGTCCGAGGAAGCCCGTTGAGTCAAATTTTCCGAACTGGGTCTGTCTCTCCTGGGACTTCGGCACAACCGCCCTGGGAAAGAGAGCCACATTTCTCGGCATACCGCTCACCGGATGGTTCGTGCCCGCCACGCGAGCATAAAGCGAGCCGAGATTGGCTCCGAGGGTCTCTTTACAGACGATCGGCTTGATGTCGTGGTTGGCGTTCCCGGTGGTGAAAGACCGCACCACGGCCATCTTGTGCGCAAGCCGGGCAAGCTTCTGAAAGGTCGCCCCATAGGTGACCCCGGGAAGAGTTGTCTTCACCTCCCCGGTCACGCTGCGAACTCCGGCTGGCGCCGTCATCTTGGGGTCAAACGTCTCCGTCTGGGAGGGACCACCGTGCATAAAGAGAAAGACCACGGACTTGTCCTTCACCACGCTGCCGGCCTTAGCCGCCAGGGCCCTGGCGGCAAGCAAGCTGGGCAAGCTGAGCCCGCCAAGTCCCAGGCTGCCGATTCGAAGAAAACTCCTTCGCCCAAGATTTTTTTCGGTAAAAGAAAGCATGGTTGGCCTCCCTCAGCGCCAAGCTATAGCTTACCCGAGCGGCTGCTATAATCCAAGAACCACAGACCAGGGGAACTCTCCTGGTCCCAGGCAACCGGGAACGGTTATGTGCTACACCTTGAACGTTTACGGGGCTTACCCTGTGACTGCCACCTATTCAAAAGAACCCGTTAGCACTCGCTGAATCGGAAGCTATATTGGACTTTTTCAAACCAGGGCCAACCTGATCGAATCATGAATACTCTCTACGCATTTTCCCGAGCTTTCAGCCCCGCCCTCACCTTCGCCCTTGCCGCCTTTCTTTTCACTGCCCCATCCCTTCCAGCCGATGAGGGGAAGCCCTCCACAGCGGCCGAATTATTCGGGTACACGAAGATCTGGGATGTAGAGATTCGCGTCAGCGAAGAAGGCTACCGGACCCTCGCTCCACCGCGGAGCCGGGGCTTTGGCAGGGACTACCCCTACGCTGAAGGGCAGGTGGCGATAGCGGGACACGCCCCGCTCAAGGTCGGCCTGCGCTACAAGGGAAACTCAAGCTATTCATCCGCAAGCGGTACGAAGAAAAAATCCTTCAAGATTGATTTCAACCGCGTGGTCGCCGGCCAGGAATTCCTGGGGTTGACCAAGCTCAACCTCAACAACAACATCCTCGATCCATCCCAGGCGAGGGAGACCCTCGCCTTCCAGATGTTTACCGACATGGGGCTGCCATCCTGCAGGACGGCCTTTGCCCGGGTGTACCTCCAGGTCGGCGCGGACAAGAAAAATGAATACCTCGGGCTCTACACCATGGTAGAGCAGGTCAACTCAGCATTTCTCAAGGGACGCTTCGGCACCGGAAAGGGGCTGCTCCTCAAGCCTGAGCGCAACAACTCCTTCCCCTATCTTGGCGAAAGCTGGAAAGACTACGAGAGCAGCTATGTTCCCAAGACCGAAACCTCGCCGGAATTCCATAATCGTCTGATGGAATTTTCCCGCTTCGTAGAAGAGAGTGACGACAAGGACTTCGCCGAGAACATCGCTGGCTATGTCGACATCAGTGAATTGATGAAATTCACCGCCCTCCACGCCGTACTTTCCCACCTCGACAGCTTCCTGCTCCGGGGACACAATTTTTACATTTACCTTCCCAGGAGTAATGGAAAGTTTCACTGGTTTCCATGGGACGTCAACAGCACCTTCGCCGGCCACCGCAGCGCCGGCAGCGCGGCGCAGCAGATGAACCTGAGTATCTCCCAGCCATACACAGACAGCGTGAAGCTGCTCGCGCGGATCATGAAAATAAAATCGGCTCGAGTTGAATACGAAAAACAGATCGGCTCTGTTCTCGCCGGCCCCTTCAAACCCGAGCTTCTCCGCTCCCGGTTGGGCCGGATCGAAGAGACCATCAGCGCCGCCGTCTCTAAAGACCGCAACACTGACTTTGCCCGCTTCAAGGCCAACTACACCGCACCAGAAGAGAAAAGCGATCCCAGCCTCCAGGATCCGCGGAGGCCCACCCGGGATGGCGCCCGCAGCGGCATGCAACAGAAACCCCTTCTCACCGCCTTTATCGCGAAACGCACCGCGTCAATCCTTGCGCAGCTCTCAGCTGGAGCCGAGGGTTATATCCCGCGAGCCACCACCCGCAGATCACGCGGCAGCCGGAGAGAAGGGCCCGATGAGAACAACCGCCAGCCATCGCGCAGCCCATTCCCACGCCGGCCTCCTCCGGGAAATTAGTCCGCAGGCCATGTAGAACCGGCTGCGCTCAGGCTCCTCCGGAGTTTTCTTTCTTCAACCCGAAGTGTGAAAGCAACCCCCTGTCGGCGATCGAGGCCTGGATTTTCGCAACAGACTCCGAGAGTTTCTTCACCTCTGGATTTCCCAAAACCGCCATGACCGTGTCGATCTCCCCGTAGTAGTCCGGCTCGACCTTCGTGATCAGCTTCCGGCCCTTCGCGGAAATCGAAACAAGCCGGGCTCGCTCATCGGAAGAGTCCACCTTGCGAGTCACCAGGCCGCGCTCATGGAGACGCCCGACAAGGCCGGTCACGTTTGCCGGCTTGACAAGCAACAGGTCACAAAGCTCATTCTGCCTACAACCCATCGGACGGGTATACATGAGGACCATCAAAGTGTTGAACTGGGCCTGGGTCAGGCCTCTCCCGCGAAAAAACTCATTGCCGGTCTTCTGAAGAAGGCCGCCAAGACGCACCAGGTCCATCAGGAGTTGGTAGCTATTCCTCTTCCGTTCTGGGGGCATGCACTCTGAATCCTAATTGTGATAGCAATTTACGATGCGACAGGAGACGACAAACAAGCCCTCTTGGCAAGGCTTTGGACGGATTTTTTTACGCGGCCAGAACTTTCCGGATGGTGGGCATTCGGAAGCCAGGGCTTCTCTCTATAGTTTCAAGACCCCAGTCGCAGAAAAAAGACCGCCGCACCCCGATCACAAGCTCCAGCCCCAGGTCATTCGCTCTCCGCCCCAGCCGGAAAAGCCTTCTCAGGAAACGGGCTTCTTCTTATTGCTGTTTTTCTTGAGGGTCTTGGCGTTTTTAGCGACCACGGCCTTCATGACGGCGGCTACCCGCTTGGCGCTTGGCTTACCTGGGAGAACCGTCACCACCTTACCCGTGCAATCAACAAAGACCAGCGAGGGGGAAACTTTCAGCTTGTAGCGCTTGGCGAGCTTGGAATCGATCTTGGTGGCATCTACCTCAACAGCATGAAAGTTCTTGGCCGCGTCGGTAACAGCTTTCTGGCGGAGAACCAGCTTGCCCATCGTCTTGCAGGCAACCCCGGCAGATCCATTGCAATTTCCGTGAACAAAGAACATAACCGGCTTGCCAGTCTCAGCCGCCAGTCGCACAACTGACAATTCGCTGGCGGGGCCAGTCTTGGCCTTCTTGCCGGGTTTGACCTTCGTCCGCCCAGCCCCGGAGCCGTCTTTCGGTTCCTCTTTTTCGGTCTTCTCAAGCCGAGTGAGAACCTCAGCGGCCTCCCACTTAATGACAGGTAACGTAGCCCCAACGAGGCTACCACAACCTCCCCGTCATCCCGCCCTCAGAGCCGGGTGGAGAGAAATAATGGAGATCACCGTAACGATAGCTAAAAGAAATTTCATGTGGGCGCCTTAAGGTCGGAAATCTTTGCAATGCAACATCTGCAGAATACAGCCGCTAAACCACCAAGACAACAAAAACCGCTTCTCCCTGTCTTCCCGTAAACCTCTCAAAGCTCCTTGAGGCGAATATTTCGCCAGCGAACCTGCTTGCCAACCCGGTCCTTGTGCTTACCGACCCCATGGACCTGAAGCGCTATGAACCCCCTGGCGGTCATCGAATCTTTCAGATCGGCGGCTGGTACACCATTCACCCACGTCTTGATGGAATCGCCCTTACAGATGATTCGGAATTTGTTCCACTTGCCCTGGCGAAACGCTTTCCTGGCCGCCTCGTTGTCCTTGAGATCATTCAGCCAGCCGCGCCGAGCCTCGTCGTAGACCCCCCCGGTATAGGCTCTCTCTGATGGGTCGATCTCCACCTGGTAGCCATAGACCGTACCGGCCTTCTTCTCTCGCTTCTTTCCCCGGATCTCAACCGTTGTGTCCTTTTTATAGACATGACTGCGAATCTGCACGCCGGAATTCAGAGAGGGATCAACCTTGAATTCCAGCTCCAGTACGAAATCACCGTATTGCTTGCGGGTACAGAGAAAACTGTTTGGCGTCTTTGGAACAGCGGTACCAACGACCGCCCCATCTTCAACTTTATAGTCAGCCTGCCCCCCCTCCTGCACCCAACCTTCAAGCGTCTTTCCATCGAAGATGGGCTTGAGACCATCTTCCTCGGCAAAAAGAAATACGCAAACCGCCAACAAGACAGGAGACATTACCGCGAACTTCATTTGAATGAACATGAGTTGACTACTCTTATTGAAACGGATGAACCATAAACGCCTGCCGACAGGAATGTATTCTCGGAGGCGATCAGAGCTCCGTCAAGGAGCCTCCCCGGAAACTATCGTTCCATAGATCTCGCGCGCCCGATGCGTTCTGGAGCGGCCGCTGCCGGATCAACAGCCAGCTCTCTTTCGGCGTTAGCTCGCATCCCTTCAAGCACATGGCCATGAAGGGTATGGAGAATCAGCGTTTCCGCCGGCTGCCAGATGAAGGCCGGGTAGGTCAGGCGCCTGTAGGTCGTCGTCAGCGTAACCAGCGTGGTTCCCGGCCCGGGGCCTGGCTCGATACGGAAGCTCCCTTCTCTAAGATCCAGGTCGTGCTCAAAGTGAAGCTTCTGCTCGATGACCCTGAAGCCAAGCAGACTCCCCTCCTCCCGCCTGGTGACCTTCTTGACAAGATAGCCGTTCTCATACACACAGCGGCTGGTGTCACCAACCTCCGCCTTGCCGCCGGTGGTCCCGACCGGACGGGGAAGCGCCAGGCGCAGCAGGAAAGGAGGTTCGTGCTCGATCTGCTCATAAAAGACAATTGAATCCCAGGACCGCTCCAGCGGGGCGGAGAAGACCGCCTGGGTCTCGACAAAGGCCAGGTCCTCAGCGCGGGGAACCAGGCGCTCGACAGCATCCAGCCCGAAGGGGAGAAGCAGGAAGATCACGATCTTCATCCCTTTCCAGGGCCAACCGCGCTGTTTACGCTCGTCCCGCCGGCGAATCATGTAGCCAAGCCAATCGCCAAAAAAGAAAGGCAGGATAAATACCAGGCCCAGCATCACAAGACAGAAAATACCCATACCAACGCCGCCAAGGCTGAAAAAATTGGCGAGGAGGCTCGCCATGATCAGGAAACCAGAGCCTAACAGGAGCGCGACAATCATCTTCCTCCAGAACCGAAAGCGTCTTGGGCTCGATGAATAGCCGAGAACCGCTCCGGCGCAGATCGGCAGACCAAGGACAAGGGCCCAGCCCACCCCCTCGTTGGCGTTCGTGGAGAGCAGAAAAAAACCACCGCCAAACAAGCACCCCATGAAAGCCAGCAGGTAGGACGCCCAGGGCGACAGGATGTCGAAAGAAACAAAAGTCTGCTCATCCTCGGGGTTGTATTGGAGACCACAATGCGGACAGTTGTCGCCACCGGCCTGCCCGCCTTCCGGGAGTTGTCCCTGAACCGAAGACGCCGGGATCAGCTCCTTATAGCACTGCAGGCAGTAATAGCTGGGCCCGCTCATGTGTACATTTCCTCAAGCTTTCTACGCAGCAGGCGCAGATGCCACCTGCAGGTGAATTTGAGCCACCAGCGCCGCAGCACGGTCGGAACCATCCCGGCAGTCCAGCGTCCCTTGACCTCGATCCTGAGCTTGCTCCTGTCACGGGGAAATTCCGCATCCGGCTCGATGGAAACATTAAAGACATGAGGAAACCCCTGTCGGCATCCCCGCGCTGACAGATCACTGACCGAGTACCCGCTACCTTCCTGCCATCTCAGCAGGCGTCCGAAACGAAAGAAAGAAAATCCCAGCAGGCCATGTTCAATCGCGAGGTGGGTGCCGGCGCAGATGGGCCTGCGCATCGCAAGCACACGCCGATGGTAGGGGTCCGTGGTGAGAAACGATCGGAGATCGGACACGAATTCCCAGAGCCGTTCCTTTGACACCGGCGCCTCCAGCTCCATCGAAAGGCGAACAGACGGCCAGGCCTGCTTCGCGCAGTCCATGCGCGACCGAACCACCAGCCCGGCGGCGCAATCATTATTTTCCATCGGTAATGACCCACTCAAGGCCAGGCTCCACGACATAGAAACCGAGCCTGCGCCCATCGAACTGCGCCTCCCATCTGTGCCCCACGTAAGATTTCCTTATCGAGGTTTCCCGGGCCCCCAGGTCCGGATACGGGGTGTAGACGGAATCAAATCCGATCCAGACGATCTTCAACAACTTATCCGTCTTGTTGATGACCTTGAAATCACAGGTCGGAGTACCTGAATGAGAAGGAATGCGTTCATGCTCCTCAAAGGCAACAAACCCCAGGCTCTGCCGCA
>Ga0163108_10001513_pt1 | contig 17031 bp, 23 predicted proteins | sample Fk1155metaG_FD_109644 | JGI IMG/M metagenome (GOLD analysis project Ga0163108, IMG submission 109644) | Marine microbial communities from the Central Pacific Ocean - Fk160115 155m metaG | ecosystem: Environmental > Aquatic > Marine > Oceanic > Photic zone | place: The Central Pacific Ocean...
AAATAAAATTAGAAGTGCCATTAAATACTCCATAAATTTTACTAATTGAATTTGCGATTAATCCTTCTTTCAAAGATTTGATAATTGGAACGCCTCCACAAACTGCAGCCTCAAACTCTAAATTAACTTTATTCTTTTCAGCAATTCTTGCTAATTGATCTCCATATTTTGCAATTAATGCCTTATTTGCAGTAACAACGCTTTTTTTATTTTTTAAAGCAGCAAATACTAATTTTTTTGCAGGACCTTCAGCTCCTCCAATTAATTCAACGATTATATCTATATTGTCATCTTTTGTTGCATCGATATAGTTTTTTAACCATTTTGATTTAGGGATAGAAAATTTTCTTTTTTTTGATTTATTTTTAGCCGAAACATATGCAACATTGGGCACAGTGTTGCTTTTTTTGGCAAGGTAATTTTTATTTTTTAAGAGATATTTGTAAAGATAGGAACCTATATTGCCAAGGCCTACAATTGCAATATTAATTTTATTTTTTTTACTCATGAAAATTTAGTATTTTGCTATATTTGGATAGTCTTTTTCTTTTCCAATCTTTATTAAATATTCTGAAATTTCATCAATATCACATTTTTCCATAATAAGACAAAATTTATTTTTCTTTTCTGTTTTATTAACATTTTTTTTTATTTTTTTTTTCTTCTTTATTGTGTTTTCTGATTCAATCTTTTTGACTGTTAATTTTTTTTCTTTTCTTTTTTTAGATTTAAGGGCTTTTTTTTCTTCTCGAATTCTCTTTCTTTCTTCCTTTACACGAATTTTAGCTAATTTTTTCTGCTTTTCTAATTCCTCTTTCTTCTTAAGTTTTAATAGCTTGTTTTTATCTACAGATTTAGATTTTATTTTTTTATTTTGATTTTTAGAACTAGTATTTAATTTTACTAAATCTAAATTTTTTTCTTTTTTTTTATCAAGAATTTTTACTTCCAAAGAAAGATGTTTTTTAAAATATTCTTTTGATTCTTTTTTGTCTACACATTCTCTTTCTCCACAAATATATGAACTTTTATTCATCGTAGAACAGTTTGTCAAAAATAGAAGTAAAATAAATAGAAAAATTTTCATAATAGAAGACCTAAAGATTCTTTGAATCCATAAGCAAGATTCATATTTTGTATGGCCTGTCCAGATGCTCCTTTAATTAAATTATCAATAGCAGAAAAAATAACAATTTTGCTTTTTTCTCTAGTTTCGCAAACAGATATTTCACAAAAATTAGTATTTATAACATTTCCAGTTCCTATAGCTTTGTTCATTTTCATAACTCTAACAAATTTATTCTTTTTATGAAATTTTTGCAGCTCTTTATGAATTTTTTTTATATTTGATTTGTTGTTGATCTCTAAATAAATTGATGAGAGTAACCCTCTAAACATCGGTATTAAATGAGGGTTAAAAGAATATCTAATATCTGACTTTGTAACCTTGTCAAATTCTTGGTCAAGTTCAGACATGTGTCTATGTTTTTTGATTGAATAAGCAAAAACAGATGTGTTTATATTTTTATGTGTAAATTTTTTTTTAAAATTTTTTCCGGCTCCTGAATATCCAGATTTTGAATCAATAGATATATTTTTAAAGTTAATTAGTTTTTTTTTAATTAAAGGAATTAATGCCAGCTGTATTGAAGTTGGATAACAACCGGGATTTGCAATAATTCTATATTTCTTAATATCTTTTTTAACAAATTCAGATATTGAATATAAAGATTGCGATATTAGATTTTTTGCAAAATGCTTTTTTTTGTACCAATATCTATATTTATGAACATTTCTTATTCTAAAATCTGCTGACAAATCTATAAACTTAATATTTTTATATTTTATATTTTTTTTAATAATTTTTTGAGCCTCTCCGCTGGGAAGAGATAAAAATATTAAATTTAGTTTTTTCCACAAAATATCATCTGCTTTTGAAATTTTGGGTAATTTTTTTTTTATTCTTGAATCAAATGATTTTATTGATTTTCCAATATTTTTCTTAGCACAAAGATATTTTATATTTGCCATTGGGTGTTTTGAAAGCAAATAAAGTAAATCTAAGCCAACATATCCAGTCGCGCCAATAACAGCAATATTAATTTTTTTTCTCTTCATAAATTCTTATATCACTGAAGATGAAATTAATAAATTTAAATGATTTATCGTTTTGAAAATTGGAAACTTCTTCTAGCTTTTCTATGGCCGTATTTTTTTCTTTCAACCACTCTAGAATTTCTTGTAATTAATTTTTCCTTTTTTAATCCCTTTTTTAAGCCTTCTTCATGAATAACAAGAGCTCTTGATAAGCCGTGAATAATGGCTCCTGCTTGGCCTGAAAGACCGCCTCCTTTAACAGAGCATTTTACATCATAAGAATCTAAAACTTTAGAAACTTCCAGTGGGCGAGTTACAATGATTTGATGTACGGGTCTCTTAAAATAATCAACCATCTTAACTCCGTTAACAAAAATATTTCCCGAACCTTTTTTTACCCATACTTTAGCGATAGACCTCTTTCTTTTGCCGGTCGCATATTTGCTATCTTTAAAATCTAATTTTGTTTTTGGTTTATTTTCTAATTTTTTATCGTTTAAATTTAAATTTTCCATTATCCTTTAACTATATTTTTCTTATTAAATTCCACAAATTTTAATTCAATTGGTTTTTGGATTTCATGAGGATGTTTTTCTCCATTATATATTTTTAATTTGGTTAACTGTTTTTTTGCTAAAGGCCCCCCTGGCAACATTCGCTTAACAGCTAATCTTAATATATCTTGTGTTTTATTTTTTTCTTTAAGTTTAATTGGCCTGCTCTCTTTTATTCCTCCTGGATGACCTGTATGCCTATAGTAAATTTTATTTGTTAATTTTTTGCCAGTGAATTTCATTTTTTCTATATTAGTAACAACGACAAAGTCACCATTGTCTATGTGTGGGTTAAATTTTGCCTTATTTTTTCCTCTTAAAACTTTAGAAATATAAGCAGCAAGTCTGCCAACTACTGCGTTTTCAGCATTAATAAGATACCAATCATTTTTAATTTCTTTCTTTTTTATAAAAGGTGTCATTGTAAATTATGGCGATAAATAATCACAAAAGTAAACAAAGTCAATTAATTAATCGACTTATAATAAAAATTGATAGAAACAATTATTAGAAAAATACTCGATATTTGATGCATAGAAGCAACTATTATATTTAAGTTGCTAAGCAGTGCCAAAATTCCCAAGAAAATTTGTATAAACACAAAGGTTAATAAATAATAGTACGCTTTATATAAATTTATTTTATTAAATTTTTTAATTAAATAGCCAATATAAATAATTAATAAAAAGATTATATAGGCTAAATTTCTATGAATAAATTGCACAACACTTCTGTCACTAAAATCTAAAAATTCCTTATAGTTTTTAAAATTAATATCATTGGGAAAATACGAGCTATTCATTAGTGGCCATGTTTGATATATTTTTCCAGCATCAAGACCTGAAACAAAAGCCCCAAACATAATTTGCAAAAAAGTTAAAAAAATTAAAATTTTAATTGAAATTGAATCTAATTTATTAAAAAAAAATTTTTTGTTTTCTTTATATTTAAAATTTAATAAATTCCAAATTAAAGAAGCAAGTATAATAAATGCAATTAAAAGATGGACAGAAAGTCTATAGTGACTTACATCAACCCTATCAACCAATCCACTAGAAACCATATACCATCCTATAAAACCTTGAAAACAAATTAAAAAGAAAATGATATATAAATTTAACAATTTTTTTATTTCAAATTTAAATGAAAAATATATCAAAGGTATGAAAGTTGCTAACCCGATTACCCTACCAAGAAATCTATGTATCCATTCCCACCAAAAAATTATTTTAAATTCAGACATGCTCATTGAAAAGTTTTGCAATTTATACTCAGGAATTTCTTTGTATAAGTTGAAATAATGTATCCAGTCCTTTTGATTTAACGGAGGTAAAAAACCAGAAAAAAGTTGCCATTGTGTTATAGAAAGACCTGAGTCAGTAAGTCTGGTTAGACCTCCAATCATGATCATTGAGGCAATCAATAAGATTAAAGTAATTAACCAAGAAATAAACAATTTGTCATATTTTTTATTTATTAAAATGTTCATAAACAAAGTATATAATTAAATTTAAAAATGAATATAATAATAATGTCGCCATGAAAAATAAAAAAATCAATAATATCAGAAAAAAATTAGATAGTTTAGATAATAAATTATTAGCCTTATTTAAAAAAAGAACATTACTTGTTAACAAAATACTAGAAACTAAAGAATTTAAAAATCAAATAATAGATAAAAAAAGAATTAATGTTATTTTAAAGAAAATTAAAATAAAATCAAAAAGAAAAAAAATAGACTCGAAAATTACAAACAAAATTTGGAAATCAATTATTGCCGCATATATTGATTACGAATTCAGAAATTTTAAAAAAAAATAATTTATTTACTATGTGGAGGAAGTTTTTTTTCTACAAAAACTTCATGTTTTCTTGTTGATGGATTGTATTTGGTAAGCTTTAATTTATTTTTAGTTTTTTCTCCTTTAGTTGGTTTTTTTGCATAGTAAAAAAAAGAACTATCAGGTTTAGACTCGGGAACTAAACGAACTTTTATATGTGATTTTTTTGCCATTTATCTCTTTAAATTTTTAATTTTACTCAAAAGCATTTTAGATTTCGTCTTAATCTTAGCTTTGTAATAGTCTGATGTTATACTTGATGTTCTGTGATCGTCAAGAGTATTAATTTTCTTATTTAAGATTTTTTTTGCCCCTTCAATTGTCAAACCTTGATTCTTTAGAAGAAATTTTATGAGACTAATAATTTCAACATCTTTTTTTGAATAATATCTCCTTCCTGAAACAACAGTGGGTTTAATTTGTTTAAATTTACTTTCCCAAAAACGCAATGTATGAGTTGACAACTTTGAACTCTTTTTATCTTGAAGACCTAATTCTCTTGCTAATTCAGAGATGTTAATTAGTTTATTTTTTCCTATATTTTTAGAAGACTTATTCATTGTTTATCTTATTCTTTAAATGATTTGAGACTTTGAATGAAATTGTTTTTCTACCACTGATCTCATATTCTTGATTGTTTCTTGGATTTCTTCCAATTCTCTTCTTCTTAGACCGAACTTTAAAAGATCCAAATTTATTGATCTTTAACGTTCCGTTATTTTTTAATTCAGATATTAATATATTAATTGTATCATCCAAAAATTTACTAGCATATGAAATAGGAATTCCAGATTTTAAATAAATATTTTTGCTAATATCTTTTTTTTTTAAATTTTCTCTTTTATTTTTTTCCATCAATATGAGAAAGATTCGTCTTGATTTTGTTCATCAAATTTCCTTTAATAATTTTGTAACATAGGTCTATTGAATGATAAAATCCAAAGTAATCTGTGGAACCATGACTTTTCACAACTGGTCCTTTTAAACCTAAAAAAATAGCTCCATTATATTTTCTAGGATCAAGTTTTGATTTAAATTTTTTCAAAGAAAAGTAAGAAAAAAGTAAAGAAAATTTAGATAGTAAGTTTTCTTGTAATGATTCTTTCAAAGAGTCTGTTAAAAATTTTGATGTTCCTTCTGCAGTTTTTAAAGCGATATTGCCTGTAAATCCATCTGCAACAATTACATTAGAATCGCCTTCAAATATTTTATTTCCTTCTACGTAACCTTTAAATTCAAAGTCACCATATTTACTTATTTCTTTTAATTTTGAATAAGCTTTTTTTATTGACTCTGTCCCTTTAATTTCTTCTGAACCAATATTTAAAAGAGCAACTTTTGCTTTTTGATCGTTGAACAGAGACTTAAATAGCGCTGAACCCATTTCAGAAAAATCTACAAGGTTGTTTTCATCACACTCTATATTTGCACCTAAATCTAAAACTACAGTAACACCTTTTTTGTTTGGCCAGAGACCAGCTAAAGCGGGTTTCCCAACTCCGTCTATAGTTTTCAATAACATTCTAGATATAACAAACAAAACGCCTGTGTTACCAGCAGATAAAGAAATATCAGAATCATCATCTATTTGTGAATTGATTGAATTCCACATACTACTATTTTTAGAATTTTTAATTGCAGTTAAAGGAGTTTCTTCGTCTGAAACGACTGACAAGGTATTGTAAATTTTAATATTTGAAGATGAAATGGCATATTTTTTCATCTTTTCTTTTATCAATTTTTCATTGCCATATAGTTTAAAAAAACAATTATTCAAATTTTTATTTTTTTTTAAAAAAATACTAAGACCATGTATATTCTTTTCAGGTGAATTTTCGCCCCCCATTGCATCAATTGCAATTGTAATCTTATCTTTCATTGATTGAGTTATAAATTATAAATCTAGTATTTTTTTACCGTTATAATAACCAGATTTTAAGTCTATGTGATGAGACAGTTTGTATTCACCACTTTTTTTATCTTCAAGAATATTTACAGCAGGCACTCTATGATGTGACCTTCTTTTGTTTCTTCTTGATTTCGATGTTTTTCTTTTAGGTACTGCCATAACATTAAAATTTAAAATCTATCTTTCCTTTTATCATAATATCATCATCTAACACAAAACAAAAATCATAAAAAGTTTCCAAATATTTGGTAATTTTAACAATAAATTTATCTCTATTTTTAATATCTTCAAATAAGTGCTTTTCAATAAGCTTTTTGTTGACTTTAAAAGTGTCTGATTTTTCAGAATGAATTTTGAGTAAAATATCATAAAATATTTTATTTAAAATCTTCATTTTTTTGTTTACCGCAACATCTCCATAACCAATTTCACGCAAATGATATTCGATATTTAAAAATATATTGTCAAATATTTTTTGGGGAAATTTACTTTTTTTACTTCTTTTAAAAATAATCAAAATAATTGATAAATGAAGAAAAATAAGAATTATTCTAGTTTCAAAATTATCTTTTAAAGCTAAATCTTTATAAAAAAAAATATTGCGTGATAATTGAACTAATTTATTATAAAGTTGATTATTATGTCTGTTATAAAAAGTAAACATTTAATAAGCAAAAATCTTATCATAATTCTTGTCTTTTTATTAGCCAATTGTCAACTTCAAGAATCAAAAAATCTTCATGGGATAAATTATTTGGAGAATAGAAAAAATATCTTGACAGTAAATAAAAGCAATAAAAATGATGTGGTAAAACTACTAGGTAATCCACATTCCAAATCTATCAATAATGAAAATAGATGGTTTTACTTTGAGAGAATGATTTCAAAAGGAGAACTTCACAAATTAGGAAGAAATATTCTTAAAAAAAATAATATATTAGAAATAGAATTTGACAAATATGACGTTATAGTTAGCAAAAAAATTTACACTAAAGATGATATGAAAAAAATAAAAGTTTCTAAAAAGAGAACAGAAAATACAGTCTCTGAAAGAGGTTTTTTGAATTCCTTTCTGTCTAGTTTAAAACAAAAAATGTACAGAGCAAAAAGAAAATAGTTCTAATGAGCTATGACAGCTAAAAGTAAAAGTGCAACTATATTAGTAATTTTAATCATTGGATTAACAGCTGGCCCCGCAGTATCTTTGTAAGGGTCGCCAACTGTATCTCCTGTGACCGCAGCTTTATGTGCTTCGGATCCTTTTCCACCAAAATTACCGTCCTCAATAAATTTTTTAGCATTATCCCATGCGCCGCCACCTGCAGTCATTGAAATAGCTACAAAAAGTCCAGTTATAATTACACCAAGTAACATTGCTCCTAAAGAAGATAAGGCTGCTTCTAAACCGCCTATAGGCAAAATAATAAAATACAAAATAATTGGAGATAAAACTGGAAGAAGAGAAGGAATGATCATTTCTTTTATTGCAGCTTTAGTTAATAAATCTACCAATCTTCCGTAGTCAGGCTTTCTCTTGCCTTTCATGATTCCTGGTATTTTTTTAAACTGTCTTCTAACTTCAATAACTACGGCACCACCTGCTCTTCCAACTGCCTGCATTCCCATAGAGCCAAATAGATAAGGCAACATTCCCCCAACTAATAATCCAACCACTACAAATGGATTCGATAAATCAAAACTTACATTCACATTTTCAAGGGCAGATCCGTTAACTTTAGAAAAGAACTTTATATCTTCAGTGTAAGCAGCAAATAAAACAAGCGCCCCTAATCCTGCTGATCCAATCGCATAACCTTTCGTAACAGCTTTAGTAGTATTTCCAACTGCATCTAGAGCATCAGTAGTTTTTCTAACATTTTTTGGGAGTTTTGACATTTCTGCTATTCCACCAGCATTATCAGTAACAGGCCCATAAGCGTCTAATGCTACTACCATACCTGTTAATGCAAGCATTGAGGTAACAGCAATAGCTATTCCGTAAAGACCCGCTAGACTATTTGTAAACAATATTCCTATAATTATGATTAAAGCTGGTATAGCAGTTGCTTCCATTGAAACAGCAAGACCTTGAATTACATTCGTTCCATGTCCAGTTGTAGATGCTTTTGCTACAGATTTAACCGGTCTATAATTAGTTCCTGTATAATACTCAGTTATCCAAATTAACAATCCAGTTATAACTAGTCCTGCAACTCCACAAATATAAAGACTGTGGCCGGTAAATGAATTGTTTGATGTTGTATAGATTTTGTCAAAACCTACAATTGAATTTGTTACTGGATATAAAATTATAAGTGACAATATTGCTGTTACAATAAAACCTTTGTAAAGAGCTCCCATAATATTTTTACTTTTTCCAAGTTTCACAAAAAAAGTACCAATTATAGAAGTAATTATGCACGATGATCCAATTGCCAATGGATAAATCATCATGTTTAAATCGTTAACAAAAAATATAGAAGAGAGAACCATTGTAGCGACAATAGTAACTACATATGTTTCAAAAAGATCAGCTGCCATTCCTGCACAATCTCCAACATTGTCTCCGACATTGTCTGCTATAACTGCTGGATTTCTTGGATCATCTTCAGGAATTCCGGCTTCCACTTTACCAACCAAATCAGCCCCAACATCAGCACCTTTTGTAAAAATTCCGCCACCTAATCTAGCAAAGATAGATATTAAAGAGGCACCAAAACCTAAGGCCACAAGAGCGTTGATAATTTCTCTATTGTCAACTTCAACTGAAATTAAAATAGTATAATATACGGTAATAGCTAATAAAGCTAAACCAGCTACCAATAATCCTGTTATCGCTCCAGACTTAAATGCTATTGTCAATCCTTCTTGTAAACTTTTTCTAGAAGCTTCTGCTGTTCTAACATTTGCTTTAACTGAAATTAACATTCCTACATAACCAGCAGCTCCTGAAAGGAAAGCTCCAATAAAATAACCTAAACCAACCAACCAACTAAAAAAATAACTTACTATGATAAGAACAATAATTCCTACAATTGCAATTGTCTTGTATTGACGATTTAGATATGCTTTTGCTCCTATTTGGATGGCCTCTGCTATCTCTTGCATTTTTTTATTTCCAGGGCTTGAAGATAAAATTTGACCTGACAGTAAATAACTATAAGCAACTGCCAACATGCCGGTAAAAATAATCAGGTATAATAATTCAAAACTTGATTGCATAGCTTTTCAAAGTCCGAAAAATGTCAAATAAAGTAGAAAAAGGCAAGTTATTTAATTTGAGCATCTTGTCACTGTTCGTTGTTTTTCCTTATTTTTTTTGAAATTTTATCTAAAATTGCATTCAGATACTTAATTTGTGCTTTTTCTAGAAAATGTTCAGATGTTTTAACATATTCATTTATTATTACTTTTGTAGGATTATTATGTTTAAACATTAATTCAAAAACTGCAGCAAAAATTATCAGTCTAAGCAACTTGTCAGTTCTGTTAAAGTTTAGGTCTTCGTTTAAATTTTTTTTTATTGTCTCTTCTATCAGCTCACTTCTTTCTATGGTTCCTTGAACAACATCTTTTATAAATTTTTTATACTGGCTTTTTGGATATTCAATAATTTCGTCTGGATTCATTGATGATCCGTAAAGTTTTTGTATAACTCTAACTCTAGGAGTTGTTAATTTTTTATCTTGATCAGGCATTTTTCAAAACAGCAATAACAGCTTTTGCAGCTTCACTACCTCTGTCATATCTGTCTTTTGCTTGCTTTTCGTTAAAACAAGTTAATATTGCATTTCCTATTGGTTTTTTTTCATTAGTAGATATTTTCATAATTCCATTTGTTATAGCGCTTGAAATCAAATCAAAATTTGCTGTTTCACCTTTAATAATGCATCCAATTGCAATAAATCCATCATATTTTTTAACAAGTCTAGATATTGTAACTGGTATTTCAAATGAGCCTGGAACTTTTATGAGGTCTACCTGTTTGAATCCAGATTTGGTTAATTCGTCTATTGCTGAAATATGAAGTTTGTTAGTAATTTCAGAGTTGTAAGTGGAGAGAACAATACAAATTTTTTTCATTATTTTATAATTTCCTGTTTTGTAATTTTTATACCATATCCTTTTAATGCAATAATACGTTTTCTTGATCTAGATACTAATATCATCTTTTTTATTTTTAACTCTTTAATTATTTGAGCTCCAACTCCATAATATCGTAATATCTTGTTATTTTCTGAAGAAGAAAGTTTAGAATTTGTTCCTTTCACCAGTATAAGCGCAAAATTATTAAACTTATTTAAATATTGCAAAGAATTTTTAAATATATCTTTATTAAAATTAAAAAAACTATCTAAAATATTAGTTGATACAACTCTTACTCTTGAAGCTTTGTTTGGATTAAATCTTCCTTTTGTTATCGCGTAATGTTCTGCTCCGTCTAATTTGCTTTTAAAAGTTTTTAATTCAAAATTGCCAAATCTTTTAATATTAATTTTTTTATGAGAAATTACTTTAATTAGCCTTTCAGTTTTTAATCTATGAGAAATTAAATCTTCAATTCTTGCTATCTTTAGTTTATGCTTTTTTGCAAATAGAAGTAAATCTTTGTATCTCGCCATAGTTCCATCTTCATTCATTACTTCACAGATAACCGCGCTTGGATTTAATTTTGCCAACTTAGATATATCAACAGAAGCTTCGGTATGGCCTGCTCTTTCAAGAACACCTCCTGCTTTTGCAACTAATGGAAAAACATGTCCTGGGGAAACTATATTTCTTTTTGAAGAACTGGGTCTTATGGCAACTTTGATTGTTTTTGCTCTATCATGAGCTGAGATTCCTGTTGAGATTCCTTTTTTAGATTCTATTGATACAGTAAAAGCTGTTTGAGTTCTTGATTTGTTAATCAAAGACATTAAAGGTAAATTTAGTTTTTTTACTTTTTGAGGCGTAAGAGCCAAACATATCAAGCCTCTTCCATGTTTTGCCATAAAATTAATTTTTTTAGCATTTATTTTTGAGGCAGGAATAACTAGATCGCCTTCATTTTCTCTATCCTTGTCATCAACTAAAATAAATATTTTCCCTTTTTTTGCATCTCTAATAATTGCTTTTATCGTTGAAGATTTATTTTTCATTTTTATTTTTTTAGGTTGAATAAATATTTAGCAAAAATATCAAACTCTATATTTGCCACATCTCCTTTTTTAAAATTTATTAAATTTGTAAGTTTTAGTGTATGAGGAATGACAGTGGTTTCAAAACCATTTTTTTTTACTTTAGAAATAGTCAAAGAAATACCATTAATTGAAATTGAGCCTTTTTCTACAATTAAATCTTTGAATTTTTTTTCTAAATTGAAATTAATAATCCATGATTTGTCGATAATTTTTATTTTATTAACAGTTGAGGTAGTATCAACATGTCCCTGTATATAGTGACCTGAGATTTTTTTTCCGTGAGATATAGATTTTTCAATATTTATATACTTTCCAATTTTAGCTTTTTTAAAATTAGACCTTCTCAAGGTCTCTTTGGAAAGATAAAAGAAAAAAGATTTTTTTCTTATCCCGATCAATGTTAAACAAACTCCATCACAACAAACTGACTCTCCTATATCTTTTTTTTTAAATTTTATATTTGAGCTCACTTCTATAACAAAGCTTCCCAATACATACTTTGGTGTTTTTTTGATATTTTTTATCTGACCTTGGTTATATATGATTCCATTAAACATTATTTAAGATTAATTTTATAAAGAGAATCTCCAAAAAGATTAACTTTGATTTTTTTATTTAATTTAATTTTCTTAAGTAAACTTGGGCTGGTATAATTAATTCCACTACTATTTAAATTATTGTTAGTTTTAAAAACGTATAAATTTTGAATAAATTGACATCGCAAAAAAAAATTCATAAAGCTCAATCCAGTTTCCAACAGTATTCTTGAAAAGCCAAATTTGCTTAGTTTAAACAAAATATCTCTAAAATCTTTCTGAGTTTCCATTTTCTTTAATCTAATTATCCTAACACCCTTTTTTTTAAAATAGTTTTCTTTTGATTTGTTTAAAGCGCTAGTAAACAAATATACCTTTCTATTGTTTCTTTTCTTTATAAGCTTAATATTCTTTTTTAATCTTAATTTTCTATCAATAATGGCAATCGATGGGGATTTTTCTTCCAAACCTTCTATCCTGCAATTCAATTTCGAATTATCTTCATTAATTGATTTTGATGTTGATAATATGCAGTCATAATTGGATCTTAATAAGTGGGTTCTTCTCCGCGAATGTTCATTAGTGATCCATCTAGATTTTTTATTTTTTGTAAAATAATCTCTAGAAATTGCAATTTTTGCATCTAAGTATGGCAGTAAATTATTTTTCTTTAAAAAATAACTTCTATAAAAAGTTAAAGCATGCTTTTTTTTAATGCCTGTTTTAACTATTATTTTTCTTTTTTTCAATTTTTTTACTGATAAATGTTTGCTCCTTAAATCTTCATCAAAAATGGAGAAAAAAACTTTTTTTATCTTTTTCTCAACTATTTTATTAATACATGGAGGAGTAGCTCCATAATGAGAACAGGGCTCTAAGGTAATATAAATATTACTATTCTTAAAATTATTTTTTTTTTTTAAAGCATTGTATTCTGCATGCGGTCTTCCTTTCAAAGAAGTTCTGCCAGAAGATATTATGAATCCATCTTTTTCAATTACGCAACCAACAGATGGATTTGTTCCTGTAGAGCCTAAATTTATTTTGGCTTGCTCAAATGCAAGAGATAAAAAATATAAATCTTTAAATTTTAAATTACTTGTAAGGCTTGCCATCTAATTCCTCAATATATTCTCCAAAATCTCCTATTTCTTTGAAATTTTTATATACTGAAGCAAATCTAATATAAGCAACTTTATCTAGCTCTTTTAAAGTATCCATTACTTTTTTGCCAATAACACTAGATTGAATTTCGGACTGACCCATTTCTTCTAGCTCTCTTGATATTCTTGAAACAACTTTTTCTGTAGTGTCAGAATCTATAGGTCTTTTTTTTAGAGCAGTAAAAAGAGACTTTGCTAATTTTTCTCTATCAAAGGGTGTTCTTCGACCATTTTTTTTAATAACATTTAATTCTCTAAATTGAACTCTTTCAAATGTTGTGAATCTTTGGCCTCCATTGCATGTGCAAAAACGTCTTCTTCTAATAGCCGTGCCATCTTCTGTAGGCCTAGAGTCTACAACTGAAGTATCTTTTTCTCTACAAAAAGGACAAAGCATAAATTAATCTTTTAACAAATGACTATATATAGGAAATTTAGAACAAAGTTCAATGACTTCTTTTCTAACTTCAGACTCTATTTTGTTGTTATCCTCTGGATTCTTGGATAAACCTTCAATTACTTTAGTAATTAATTCTCCAACTTTCTTGAATTCATTTAACCCAAAACCTCTTGTTGTAGCAGCTTGAGATCCAAGTCGTATCCCAGAAGTTACTGTCATTTTTTCAGTATCAAAAGGTATTCCATTTTTATTGCATGTAATATTGGCTTTACACAAACTAACTTCAGCAGCTTTTCCTGTAACTTTAAAAGGTCTTAGATCTACTAACATCAAATGAGTGTCTGTTCCTCCAGAAAAAATTTTAAAGCCTTTGCTTTTTAATGTTTCTGATAAAATTTTTGCATTCGCAAGAACTGATTTTATATATTCTTTAAATGAAGGCTGTAAAGCTTCTTGAAATGCAACAGCTTTTCCCGCTATAATATGCATAAGTGGGCCACCTTGATAACCTGGAAATACTGCAGAGTTGATTTTCTTAATCAAGTCTTCTCTATTAGTTAAAATTATTCCACCTCTCGCACCTCTTAAAACTTTATGTGTCGTTGATGTTACAACGTCAGCATATTCAATTGGATTTGGATAACCTTTGCCGGCAACCAACCCAGAAAAATGTGCCATGTCAACCATTAGATAGGCGCCTACTTTAGTTGCTATCTCTTTAAATTTTTTAAAATCAATAACTCTTGAATAAGCGCTACCACCAGCAATAATAAGTTTGGGTTTGTGTTCTTTTGCTAATCTTTCAACTTCAGAGTAATCAATAAGACCTGTTTCTTTGTTTACATCATAATGAAATGCTTTTAACCATTTTCCTGAGAGAGATACTTTTGCTCCATGAGTTAAATGCCCTCCTGAATTCAAGCTCATACCAAGTATAGGGTCTCCAGGGTTTAAAAGCGCAAAATATACAGCTCCATTAGCTTGAGCGCCGGAATGTGGTTGGACATTTGCATATTTGCAATTGTATAATTTTTTAACTCTTTCAAGTGCAAGTTCTTCTGCTTTATCAACAAATTCACAGCCTCCATAATATCTTTTAGATGGATAACCTTCTGCATATTTGTTTGTCATTATTGAACCTTGGGCATCTAGAACAGCTTTTGAAACTATATTTTCAGAAGCAATCAATTCAATATGCTGTTGTTGTCTTTCGAGTTCCAATTTTATAGATTTGTACAAATCTGGATCTGTTTTTGACAAATCATTATCAAAAAAATTTTGATAGCTATCAGAAATATATTTGTTGAATTTTGACATTGCGCTCTAAATTTTTTTGACTCTTTTAAGATGTCTTCCGCCTTCAAATTTAGTGCTTAGAAAAATTTTTATTAGTTTCATAGCTTCATTTTTTTTTATTAATCTTGATCCTAAAGCTATGATATTAGCATTATTATGTTCTCTCGACAAACGAGTAGATTTGCTGTTATAGCAAACAGCAGCTCTTATTCTTCTGGTTTTATTGGCAGATATCGCCATTCCAGTACCAGATCCACAAACTAAAATTCCAACATCACTTTTTTTTGCCGCAACTCTTCTGGCAATCTTTTTTGCGTAGTCAGGATAGTCTACTGATTTCATTTCAAAAGGACCAAGGTCTATTACAGGAATCTCTTTTTCTATGAAATAATTTTTAATATATTCCTTTAGTTCGTATCCGGCATGATCAGATGAAATACAGATTTTCTTAAAAATTGAGTTCAATTTTAGTTAAATTTATAATCTAAAACACATGCCACCAAGTGAACTCTGTTTTCTTCTCCACCATTAAAGGCATTATGATATTTCGTATTATTTGTTATCCATGCAGAACCATCTGCTGGTAAGTGCTTTGCGACTTCTTCAATAACCATTATTGAACCTGGATTTGTAATTATAGGGATGTGTAATCTTGGTTCCGGGTCTCTATGCCAACTTAATGTAGACCTTGGTTCTTTTAGCAAAATTCTAACACGTCCTAATTTAAATTTTTTAGAAAGTTTATCATAAACTTCCTTGAAGTAAGTGTCTGCTAAATCTGGCACAAACTCTGTGTATTCAGATTCATTAACCTTCTTTGCTCTAATTTCTTCTTTGCCTGAGCCATCAGGTTTTGTCCAATAAACACCCTTAACATTTTCTCCAGTAATAGATTCTGGTTTTCCTGGAATTTGATTTAAACATATGCCTGCTATATATTTTGTTCCAGCAGCATCATCGTAAGATTTTCTTGAAAGAACCTCTTTTAACGCACTTCTAAGTTTTAAAACATCAAATTTTACACCTTCTATTTTATAAAAATCTTTATATGAGTTTAAATTGGCCATTGCTATTTACTTTTTAGAATAGTTTACTATCAAAGTATAATATATTAATTGTCACATCGTATAAACATTTTTAATTTATGAAAATAGTAGGTAAATATCCCGCTTTAAGAATGAGAAGGATTCGCAAGAGTAGTTGGATAAGAAGACTTGTGGCAGAAAATAATCTCTCTGTTAATGATCTCATATTGCCAATTTTTATAAGAGAAGGAAAAAATAAAATTGATCCTGTAAAGTCAATGCCGGGAATTAATCGTTATACTGTTGATAAAATTAACCAGATAATTGAAAAAGCTTGTAAGCTTGAAATACCGTTAATTGCTCTTTTCCCTTATATAGCAAATAAAAAAAAAGATAGCAATGGAACGGAAGCGCTAAATGAAAACAACTTAGTATGCAAAGCTTTAAAAACAATCAAAAAAAATTTTAAAGAAATCGGAACAATGTGTGACGTTGCCTTGGACCCTTACACTAGCCATGGGCATGATGGAGTATTAAAAGGAAATGATGTTGATAACGACAAAACTTTAAAAATTTTAGTTAAACAGTCTTTGCTTCAAGCTCAAATGGGATGTGATATTATAGCACCGTCTGACATGATGGATGGAAGAATTGGTGAAATTAGAAAAGCTTTAGATAAAAATGATTTCAAAGATACAAAAATATTATCTTACGCAGTAAAATATGCTTCAAATTTTTATGGACCTTTTCGAGATGCAGTAGGATCTAAAAAAAAACTAAAAGGAGATAAAAAATCTTACCAAATGGATTTTAAAAATTCTAACGAGGCTTTGCGAGAAGTTGCTTTAGACATAAAAGAAGGTGCGGATATGGTTATGGTAAAACCAGGAATGCCCTACCTTGATATAATTAAAGCTGTTAAAGATAATTTTAAAATTCCAGTATTTTCTTACCAGGTATCTGGTGAATACAGTCTAATTAGAAATGGTATAAAAAATAAATTAATAAATGAAGATTCTATTTTAGA
>Ga0163108_10001517_pt1 | contig 17009 bp, 13 predicted proteins | sample Fk1155metaG_FD_109644 | JGI IMG/M metagenome (GOLD analysis project Ga0163108, IMG submission 109644) | Marine microbial communities from the Central Pacific Ocean - Fk160115 155m metaG | ecosystem: Environmental > Aquatic > Marine > Oceanic > Photic zone | place: The Central Pacific Ocean...
AAGACGGTGGGGATTGATCAGCAAGGTATGTCATGAGCATGTAGAGAGAATAGTACTTCCTTTCTGTAGAGTGTCCTTTTCATAACTAAAATTCTGATTGGCATTAAAAGGCAATTTAAGTACAATTAGAAAGTTTAATGCCTAAGTAAACCTGGCATGTCCATTGGTTTCAATGAATTTGATTGGTGGAAACCACAAGATTAGGCCTTATTTTCAAAGCTGATTTAGTATTTGGGTTCACGTAGAAGTATTTTCATTGGAGAAAAGAATACGTTGTTATGAATAAGTTAATAATACTATACAATATCGATCCCACGATGTACGTTGCTATATATAAATAATTGCCTATATACTAATAGAAGAAGTGAACTTTACTACGCTTAAAAGACAAAATTGAAGTCACACAACCATTACTAAAAATTTACTATAGATTGTTTTTTTGCCAATCTAAGACCTTTTGGTATTGGGTAAGGCTAAGCAGTCCAAAGCTCCACAATACTACTGGCAAAGGAGCTTGCTCAATCTCAGCTTGTCGTAGGCCAAGATCTATTGCTTTTTTACTAAGTCCAATCTTCTGCTGTAAATAAGTAGTTAAAACTGAAGACGGCTCCGGTTGTTTGTGACTAGTTGTTATCAAGTCTTAATCTTAGTTATTTTATTTAAATATAGCTTAAATAGATATTCTGGTCCATAAGTCATTAATCCTAAAGAAATTCGTCGTAAAAAAGAAAAGTATTTAAGAATTATTAGGGCAAATGACCTAACGGATACGAAAGGGAACGACCTATTAGAAAAGAACCTAATTAATACATCTGTAAAAAAGCATACAGTAAAAACATCTATATATCTATTTTTGGTATATAGTATTGGTATTGAGGAAACATGAACTGACTTATGATTCACTTTTCTAATTAACCTCATAAGTACATCTACGTCTCTTAAGCAAAGGTTTAATCCTTGACCTCCAACAGGATGGCAACAATGTGCCGATTCTCCAACCAGAATACAATTACCTTTGTACAACTTTGATGCAATTGAAAGTCTAATGGGGTATACACTTGGTGAATCAAGAAGTAAGTCTGGCTCTAGAGGTGCTGGAATTACTGCAGCAAGTCTATCCAAAAAAGCTGAGGGCTTGAGTTGAGCTCTATAGTTGCACAAATCAAAAGGTGCGCTCCACACTATCTGAAAAATATTGTCACCCATTGGCAATATTGCTAGTGGTCCCTCTGAACGAAACACCTCATAAGCAGTAGATGGACTAGCACTCCTTAAAAGTATCTTTGCGGTAAGACATGCTTGCTCATATTTCCAGGCAAACGACTTTATTCCCAATTCATTCCTAGTTTGTGAGGAAGGTCCATCTGCAGCTAAGATTAATTCATACGAGTTATTATCTGAATTTGATAGAGAGCCGAATTTAATAGAAATATTGTCATGATTTTTTATATGGTCAAGTAATATTCTCATTATTTCATTGTGATCTACAACCCAACCAATATCTTCTATTGGAATTTGATCCTTTGGTAAATCTAAGCATGTGAAATCAATTTGGTTATAAGTTTCATCATCGATCACTAAAAGTCTCTGGAATGGGTTAAGAATTGGTATTATTTTTTGCCAAAGATTTAATCTCTGAAGCAACATTCGTGTTGATTGTGTCAGCGCATATGAGCGACTTCTATTGATTAGTTCGTATTCATTCTTTGGATCATATATATTCACAGTTGAACCAACTTCCGCTAATGCAATTGCCAGTAATGTTCCTGTAGGTCCTGCTCCTAATATTTTGATTCTAGAACTTTTAACCATATTTATTAGGATATTATAGTTAGCAAAATTTTGTCTTGATCATACAATGGCGTATATTGTATAAACAAAAGAAGTTATTATTATTCAAAATCAAGGATCTTAGAGTAATAAGTAGTGCTATCACCTTAGGCGAAGACTGCATAATTCTTCAAATGCTGGCCTAAGCAGAAACGGATATTCCCCTACCCATAATCTTTGAGACGGCAGCCACGCATCACTGAAAGCGGAGATAGTACTGAAATCACTGCGATCACTCAAGACCAAACAAAATATTCTTGTGCCTTCTCTTATTGATTGATGAGCCTTTTCCATAGGAAAACATATTTGACCCAAATAGCCTTCTTCATCTTCCAATTCTAGAAAGATCCAAGTCCTTCTATTCTCAATAATCTCTAAGTCTCCTATTTTATTAGCCTGTTCATGACTATTTTCTACTTTTTCACGTGTAAATATGGCGGCGACCTGGCCATTAAATAAAGCCGAACATGGATACTTTCGTAAATTGGAGTTTATTCTTCCAGCTTCAACAATTGGTCCCCACAAAATATATAAGAGAATACCAACTCCTACAATTAACCAAAGAGAGTAAAATTGACTTGCTACCTGACTTTGACTTATCAACAAAGTTATGACTCCTCCAATAGAAGAAATCATTATTCTCTGAAGAATCTTTCTCGGGTTTCCCAGTGCATTTTTAAACTGATTTCCTGTTGCCACAGCAGGTATTAGTTTTTGAAGTTCACCTGATCGCAAAGGTAATAACATTAGACTTGTCTAGAGTATTCGTTCAAGCCCATAAACCAGGCCCTGCAGTTGTCTTACTTTTCTAATGGCAAGTAAAACTCCTGGCATATAGGCAGTTCTATCAATAGTGTCATGTTTAAGAGTGTACGTCTCGCCAGGCGCCCCAAACATAACTTCTTGATGGGCAACTAGGCCTGGAAGTCGAATTGAATGAAGGTGTAACCCACTACTACGAAGTCCCCCACGGCAGCCTGAAATAGATTCATGCTCTTTTACTTCATTTTGATTAAATTTTTTACCAAGTTCCTCTATCAACTCTGCAGTTTTTATACAAGTTCCACTTGGAGCATCAACCTTTAAATTGTGATGTAATTCAGTCAATTCTGCGTGTTCATAAAAACTTGCCGCCGCCGCCGCCGCCTGCTGCAACAAGACCATCCCAATAGAAAAATTTGGAATTATGGCAGATCCCACCGAAGCCTTTGATGAAAATACACTAAGAGCCTCTAGTTGAGATGAATTTAGTCCTGTTGTTCCTATTACAGGGTGAACTCCGTAAGCAATTGCTGCTCGAGTGTGCTCATAGACGACTGAAGGGTGGGTAAAATCAATAAGAACCACTCCTCCTTTTGAAATATCCTTATTCGCCTCTTGGCTAGCACTACAAAGACAACCTTCAAAATCACTAGTTAATTGAACATCTAAACTCTCCAACCCAATTTCCAGGCCCACATCATGCCCCTCATTACAAGAAACTGTTTCAACCGCACCTACCAGCTCGCAATCACTAGATGAATTGATGGCCTTGATTACCTCCATACCCATTCTTCCGAGAGCCCCTGCTACAACAACAGGTATTGGATTTCCATCATTTGCATTCATTTCTTTTTAGCGAGCAAAAATAGAGCTGTTTGACCTTCTTGTAACACGCGGGGGGCAATAGTCGCGGTTAAGGCCTATTGAACCTTAGGCTTGGACAAATATTTAAATTAACTATGTTTACGCAGGTTAGCTCCGCCAGTCGCCGAGTTTCACCTGCACAGAATCACCAACATATTTCGGTGATGAAGGTTGTATATGTAGTACTTGAGCCTCAGTACCAGAATGCTTTAACTGAAGCGGCTAAATCTCTTAATTCCCAGAATGGTCCTATTGGAGTCGAATTAAATGGATATTTAATAGAAGAATTAAGAGCTGATGATAATTATCAAAATTTTAAACATGATATTGAAACTGCAGATGTTTTCATTGCATCCCTAATTTTCATAGAGGATCTAGCACAAAAAGTTGTTGAAGCTGTAGAGCCCCACCGTGAGCAATTAAAGGCTGCTGTTGTATTCCCTTCAATGCCTGAAGTGATGAGGCTTAATAAGCTGGGGACCTTCTCTATGGCTCAGCTAGGGCAAACCAAAAGCCTAATAGGGGACTTCATGAAAAAGAGAAAAGAATCAGGAGGAGCAGGGTTTCAGGACTCAATGTTAAAACTTCTAAATACACTCCCCGCAATCCTCAAATATTTACCAGTTGATAAAGCACAAGATGCACGTGCCTTCATGTTGAGTTTCCAATATTGGTTAGGAGGAACACCAGATAATTTACGTAACTTTCTTTTAATGCTAGCCGATAAATATGTTTTTCCTATAAAAGAAGGTGAAAAGAGAAAAGGAATAGATATATCAGAACCAGAGGTTTTTCCGGACCTAGGGATTTGGCATCCTCTTGCATCAACAATGTTTGAGGACATCAAAGAGTATCTTAATTGGACTAAAAGTAGAACTGATTTATCTGATAAAGCCAAAAAAGGGCCTGTAATTGGACTGGTACTACAGCGTAGCCATATCGTCACAGGGGACGAAGCACATTATGTAGCAATCATTCAAGAACTTGAGTTCAGAGGAGCAAGAGTAATCCCCATATTCTGCGGCGGTTTGGATTTCTCAAAACCAGTCAATGCGTTCTTTTATGACCCACTCGATAACAATAATCCGCATGTTGATGGCGTAGTTTCGCTTACTGGTTTTGCCTTGGTTGGTGGACCAGCTAGGCAAGACCATCCAAAAGCAATCGAATCACTAAAAAGGTTAAACCGACCATATATGGTTGCTCTACCTCTTGTTTTTCAAACAACTCAGGAATGGGAAGGGAGTGACTTAGGACTTCATCCAGTCCAAGTGGCCTTACAAATCGCAATACCAGAACTAGATGGAGCTATTGAACCAATAGTTCTTTCTGGTAGAGATGATGCAACAGGTAAAGCTCATACGCTTCAAGACAGAGTTGATGCCATTGCCGAGAGAGCCATTCGATGGTCCTCCCTACGGATAAAACCAAGAAATCAGAAGAAACTTGCAATCACAATCTTTAGCTTTCCTCCTGACAAAGGAAATGTTGGTACTGCCGCTTATTTAGACGTATTCGGATCAATTCATCGCGTACTTCAAGAAATGAAGGGTAAGGGATACGAAGTAAAAGATTTGCCCAAAACACCTAAAGCTCTAATGGAGAGCTTGATTAATGATCCTGAAGCTCTTGAAGGTTCCCCAGAACTATCAATTGCTCACCGTATGAATGTAGAAGAATATGAACGCCTCACTACATTCTCAGACAGACTAGAAGAAAACTGGGGTAAACCACCGGGAAGCCTAAATAGTGACGGACAAAATCTTTTAATATATGGACGCCATTTTGGCAATGTTTTTGTTGGTGTTCAGCCAACATTTGGTTATGAAGGCGACCCTATGCGACTTCTATATTCTCGCAGTGCAAGCCCACATCACGGATTTGCTGCCTACTACACCTATATCGAAAAAATATGGAAAGCCGACGCAGTTTTGCACTTTGGTACTCATGGATCCCTTGAGTTCATGCCTGGAAAGCAAATGGGTATGAGTGAGACATGTTATCCAGACTCATTAATTGGAGGCTTGCCAAATCTTTATTACTATGCAGCTAATAATCCATCAGAAGCAACAATTGCGAAAAGGCGTGGTTACGCTTCGACAATTAGTTATTTGACACCACCTGCAGAAAATGCAGGCCTTTATAAAGGACTAAAGGAGTTAAGTGAACTAGTTGGTTCATATCAACAATTACGCGAAAGTGGTAGAGGTGTTCAAATAGTAAATGCAATTATTGAAACAGCACGCAAATGTAATCTTGACCAAGACGTAAAATTTCCAGACAACGAAGCTTCAACACTTGATCTAGAAGGACGTGATTCTGTCGTAGGTGCTGTCTATAGCCAATTAATGGAAATAGAAAGTCGGCTACTACCATGTGGTCTTCACACAATAGGAAAGCCTCCTACAGCCGAAGAAGCTATAGCAACTGTTGTCAGTATCTCAGCTCTTGAGAGGAAAGACGATGGTCTTCGTTCACTGCCTGGACTTTTAGCTGAATCCATTAATAGAGATATTGATGATATTTACAAAGGAAATAACAATGGAGTGCTCAAGGACGTAGAACTAAATCGTTTAATAACAGAAACAAACCGATTAGCTGTTAGCTCAATGGTGCTCTCTTTAACAGGTAGAGATGGAAGAGTAAATATGAAGAAAAATTTATTCAGCAAGTTAATTGATTTCCTTAAAGGCCTTGGTTTTACATTTCAAGAACCATGGATGCGCGAATGTGAAAGAGCTGGCTTTAAAGATGTTGATTCAACATCACTAAATAAACTCTTTAACTATTTGAGCTTCTGTTTAAGCCAAATCTGTGCAGATAAAGAAATGGAAAGCCTTTTGAAAGCTCTAGACGGGGATTATGTTCTGCCTGGTCCAGGAGGAGACCCTATAAGGAATCCAGGTGTACTGCCAAGCGGCAAAAACATACATGCTCTTGATCCACAGTCAATTCCAACAACAGCAGCTGTCGCAGCAGCAAAGGGTGTAGTTGATAAATTGATTGAGCGTCAAAAAGAAGAGCAAGGAGACTGGCCAGAGACAATTGCCTGTGTGCTTTGGGGTACAGATAACATCAAGACATATGGTGAATCTCTTGCACAAATACTTTGGTTTGTTGGAGTCAAGCCAAAATCAGACTCTGTAGGACGTGTAAACAAATTAGATTTAATACCCTTAAAAGAATTAGGTCGACCAAGAATTGATGTTGTAGTCAACTGTTCAGGTGTTTTCCGTGATCTATTTATTAATCAAATGGCACTTATAGATCAAGCTGTAAAAATGGCCGCAGAAGCTGAAGAGCCTTTAGCTGAAAATTTTGTTAGGAAGCATGCTCTCGAGCAAGCGAAAATAGAAGGAACAAGTATCAGAGATGCGGCTTGCAGAGTATTTTCAAATGCTAGTGGAAGTTATAGCTCAAACGTAAACCTTGCTGTAGAAAACTCGACATGGGAAGAAGAAGGCGAATTACAAGAAATGTACCTATCAAGAAAAACTTATGCATTTAATTCAGACAATCCAGGAGAGATGAATCAAAAAAGAGAAGTTTTTGAGTCAGTTATGAAAACAGCTGATGTTACGTTCCAAAATCTAGACTCATCAGAGATATCTCTAACTGATGTAAGTCATTACTTCGATTCAGATCCAACTAATTTAATTAAAAACCTTAGAGATGATGGCAAAACTCCAAGCAGTTATATTGCAGACACTACAACAGCTAATGCCCAAGTACGTTCCTTAAGTGAAACAATAAGGTTGGATTCTAGAACAAAGTTGCTTAATCCTAAGTGGTACGAAGGAATGTTGAACTCTGGCTATGAAGGAGTTAGAGAAGTCTCTAATAGACTTAATTATACGTTGGGCTGGAGTGCAACAAGTGGCCAAGTAGATAATTTCGTTTATGAAGAATCAAACGATACCTTCATTAATGATCCAGAAATGAGAAAACGGCTTATGGAGATGAATCCTCATAGCTTTAGAAGAATAGTTGGAACACTATTAGAAGTAAATGGCAGAGGTTACTGGGACACATCAGAAGAAAATATAGAACAACTAAAGGAGCTTTACCAGGAAGTAGAAGATAGAATTGAAGGAGTTACACCTCCTGAAGAAGGTTCTAGGTAAATATCAAAATAACATTTTAATATTTACTTATAGCCATAGCCATTTGTAAGGTTTGATATATTGGGCCAACATCATGTACTCTTAGCATAGATATATTCGTGCTAGCAGATCTGCAAGCAATAGCAGCTGTGCCCCATATTCGAGAATTTAGGTTTGACTTTTTAAGGACAGAACCAATAAATCTTTTTCGAGAAGGACCCAGTAAAATAGGGAACTCTTTAGAAGATAAAGTTTCTATCTCATTTAATAGTATTAGGTTTTGTTCTGTAGTTTTGGCAAATCCAAGGCCTGGGTCCCAGATAATCTGCTCAGGCTTGACTCCTGCTTTAAGAGCTTCGTCAGTTCTTCGTAATAAACCTAAGTAGACATCATTGGTGACATCTTTATAAGATGTTAATTGATCCATCGTCTGACTAGTGCCTCTACTATGAGTAAGTACAAAAGGACATCTTGATTCCGCCACTATCTTTAATATATGTGGATCTCGCCTCCCTCCACTTATATCATTGATCCAATTAGCTCCAATTGATAAAGCGAGATCTGCAACTTCTGAATTAAATGTGTCAACTGAGATTATTGAATCAGGATGAGCTTTACGAATAGATATTAATGCGGGTTTAAGTCTTCTTAACTCTTCTTCTATTTCTAGTTCTTCCGACATAGGACGAGTGCTTTGGGCTCCTATATCAATTACGTCAGCTCCTTCATCAATAAGCTTTGAAGCTCTCCTTTGAGCTGATAAAGGATCAAAATATTTTCCTCCATCACTAAAAGAGTCCGGAGTTACATTAATAATCCCCATCAAACATGTTCTTTCTCTCCAGCCGCTTGGCCAAAGTGATTTATAAAAGCTGGAAATTGGCAATTCTTGCAAAGCTTTCAGGCTGAAGTGAAGCACCTCCAACAAGGACTCCGTCAATATCACTCATAGCCATTAATTCATCTATGTTTTCAGGCTTCACAGAACCACCATACTGAATTACTAAATTCGACGAGCCTACCCAAGTTCTAATTAAAGAACATATCCGATTGGCTTCCTGTGCTTCACATGTCTTTCCTGTTCCAATAGCCCAAATCGGCTCATAAGCTACAACAAGTTTTTCTGGATCTGTATCTTCTAGGCCCTGTTCAATTTGTCTTCGGATAACTCTTTCAGCTTCTCCACGTTCTCTTTGCGCATCACTCTCTCCTACACAAACTATAGGTATCAAGTCATGAGATTGAGCCGATATTGCTCTTCGATTGATCTGTTCATCACTTTCACTGAAGTATTTTCTTGGTTCACTATGGCCAACAATGGTGTATTTAGTTTTAAATTCAGTAAGCATCATTGGTGAGATCTCTGCTGTATAAGCGCCCTGATCTTCCCAATGGACATTCTGACTGGATAATTCAACAGTTGTGCCAATGACGGCTTCTGCCAATGTTGACAAGGCTGTAAAAGGTGGAGCGATCACAATGTGCCTGTCATCAGGGATGTCTCCAACGAGAGGAAGAAATGTACTCATATATTCCTTAGCTTGAGCACAGGTCATGTGCATTTTCCAATTGCCAGCAATGACAGGCTTACGCACGCGGTCAACCTCTTTTAATCATTACTTGCCAACATACGGCCCTGAGGATCAGATTTACTAAAAACTAACTTAATATTGCCCCAAGTGACCTTATCTCCTAGGCATAATTTACGACCTCGCCTAAGTTCAACGGAATCATTAACTGTTATCTGACCCGTGTTAATAAGGTGTTTCGCCTCCCCACCAGTGGAAACCACACCCTCCCATTTTAGGAATTGATCTAACTTCATTACAACCAAAGAAGAATTAACAACACTGATAGTTTGACTGAATGTTTTCTCAATCAGAAACCGGTTTCAGAAGACTTCTACCCCTTCTAAAACCTCACTTTAAAAAATTGTTATGGGGGGGAGCCTCCATGTTGGTTTACGTGGCCTGCTGGCCTGTTCTTGCCAAGTTGGCCGGTGAACTGATTCCAAACATAGGCGAAGGAAACCTAAAAAAGGTTTCTCAAGTTATCGCAATTGCATTGTTAATTTTTCTTATTCAAAAGTTTGCGCAATTTGTTCAAGATACACTCTTAGCAGACCCAGCACTCAGAATAAGTCAAGACCTTCGTAGTCAAATATTTAGCAAACTTCAAAAAGTTGAGTTAGGAGCATTAGAAAAACTTTCATCTGGAGATATTGCTTATAGATTGACAGAAGATGCTGACCGTGTAGGAGAAGTAATTTATAAAACTATTCAAGATAGTATCCCATGTGTGTTGCAATTAGTTGCAGTATTTGGATACATGATATTTCTTGATTGGCAACTATCTATAGCAACACTATTACTTGCTCCTCTAGTCACAATTTTAGTGAGTCAATTTGGTGCGAAGGTCATGATTGCCGCTGAAAATAGCCAACGGCAGGTTAGTGACTTAGCCGGTCTATTAGGAGAAGCAATTCAAGGAATACCCTTGGTTAGAGCATTTGCCGCAGAGAGTTGGATGCAAGCAAAATTCAACACAGAAATAGAACTGCATCGACGAGCTAAATACAAAACATTAAGGTTATTGGCACTTCAACATCCAGTAGTTGGTTTTATAGAAGCGTCTGGAATTCTTACGATATTAGCAATTGGGGCCGCTCGTATACAGAGTGGTGGTATGACTTCTCAAGGCTTTAGTAGTTTTATAGCTGCTCTCCTAATGCTTATAGATCCAATAAGTCATCTCACTACTAATTTCAATGAATTCCAGCAGGGTCAGGCTTCTTTAAAAAGGCTTAGAGCAATAGAGAGAGAGCCATGCGAAGAGGAAGATTGTATTAATCCTGTAAAACTCATTAAGTCAGTAGGAGATATAGCTCTTGAGGATGTGAGCTTTTCATATACTCCAGAAAAAAGAACATTGATAAATATAAAGCTCAAGATTAAGAGTGGTCAGGTTGTTGCATTAGTAGGCCCATCAGGAGCTGGAAAAAGTACGATCTTTTCTCTTTTACTTAGATTTAACAAGCCACAGCAGGGTAAAATATATCTAGATGGACACGATATATACAAATTAAAGGCAGCTGATCTCAGAAAAGAATTGGCGTTAGTACCACAAAGAGTAACCGTATTCACAGGAAGTATTTTTGAGGCGATCTGCTTTGGACGTAATGCAACTAAACAACAAGTTGTAAATGCAGCAAAGACAGCAAACGCCCATAATTTCATTATGGAGATGACAAACGGATATCAAACACAGCTAGAAGAAAGAGGGACGAACATTTCTGGCGGTCAATTGCAAAGGATTGCCATTGCAAGAGCTGTGCTAGGTAATCCAGCCGTACTTTTGCTTGATGAGGCAACAAGTGCTCTGGATGCTGAGGCTGAGGAAGCTGTTCAGCTCGGGCTTAGTCAAGCAATGAAAGATAGGACCGTATTGGTCATTGCGCACAGGTTATCGACTGTTCAAGGAGCTGATCAAATAATTGTTATAGATAAAGGAGTTATTTGCGATAAAGGTAGTCATGATGAACTTATCAACAAAAAGGGGAGATATAGGGAGCTATGCTCTAAACAACTAATAAGACAATAAAAGTTGAGAATTGAGCATTCTGAATGTTATAACGAAGCAGAAAGACTTCCCATGTAAGTATATTGATCTAACATTGATTAGTAAATTTCTTCTCTTAATAAGTCATGACTGATTCAGCCTCGAAACCAAATGAACCAATCCTTACATTTGAAGGGAAGAAGTACGATCTCAATGCATTACCTGATGAACTAAAGGAACTAGTAAGAGGTATGCAAGTCGCTGATGCACAGCTGCGAATGCATGAAGATACATTAAAAGTATTGGCAGTAGGACGTCAATCGATGGCTGCTCAGTTAAACCAGAAGTTAAAAGGCATTGCTCCTATGCCTTAAAGGCTTGGAATTGTGAATAGTTAGTTTTCAAAGCGGTAATTATTAGATAACTTGAATACTGTTCCAGAAAGTAATAGAAGTGCTATCAGGTTGGGAATTGCCATTAAACCATTCAAAGTATCTGCAATAGCCCATACAACTCCTCTATTGCCTGCAATTGATCCAATTACAGCGACAGCTACCCATACAAATCGGAATGGAAGAATTGCCTTAATCCCAAAAAGATACTCAGCACAACGTTCTCCATAAAAGCTCCAGCCAAGAACTGTCGTAAAAGCAAAAACAACAAGTCCTACAAGAACTATCCAACCTGTGCCGGGAATACCACTATTGAATGCTGCTATGGAAAGATCAGCACCTGACTCACCTGTTTGATATGCCCCAGTAGTGATGATTACCAAAGCTGTCATTGTGCAAATAATGACAGTGTCAATAAAAGTTCCGAGCATGGCAATTGTTCCTTGTCTTACAGGATCAGTTGTCCTTGCTGCTGCATGAGCTATAGGTGCACTTCCAAGACCTGCCTCATTAGAAAAGATTCCTCTCTTGAAGCCCATTAGAACAACTTGTGCGAGTGTTCCTCCAGCTGCTGCCTTACCAGTAAAAGCGTTTGAAAATATTGTCGAAAAAGCCGCTGGTATATCAGAAAAATTGGTTAAAAGAATAATCAAACAGGCACATACATAGAGCAAGGCCATAGAAGGAACTATTGCAGAAGCTGTTTTGGCAATCCGTTTAACACCTCCAACAATCACGGAAAAAACGAGTATTCCCAAAACAGCGCCAGTGAAAAATCTTGGGACCCCAACTAATTCAAGGGCGCTGGAGACCTCAAAGCACTGCACTCCATTTCCTATTCCAAAACCAGCCAACATTCCGAAAAGTGCAAAAAGGCCTCCTAACCATGCCCATCTATTACCTAGGCCATTTTTGATGTAATACATAGGACCGCCAACATGATTTCCGAGAGAATCGACCTCCCGAAAATGAACAGCAAGTACTGCCTCGGCATATTTAGTAGCGATCCCAAAAATTGCTATAAGCCACATCCAAAATATTGCGCCAGGTCCACCGATCGAAATTGCAGCGGCAACGCCTGCGATATTTCCAGTTCCAATTGTGGCTGACAGTGATGTCATCAAGGCCTGAAAAGGACTTATCTCTCCCTGCGATTTGTCCCCATCAGTTCCCTTTAGCAATATGCGTATTCCATAAGGAATACGCATAAGTGGCATAAACCGAAGCCCTGCCATCAAAACGATACCTGTAAGGGCTATAAGAATGACGGTGGGCCATCCCCAAGCAAAACTGTTTATTGGGTTATTTATGAAATTAATCGTCTGTTCAATTGACCCTGAGGTCTGAGCAAAAATATTGTGAGAGAAGCTGTATATAGAAAATAAAAACACTTAAATTCCTAATATTCTACTGATGTTGTCATATCGTCTAACGGATGGCAATAAACTAATCAAACTTATTTAAATCAAAAAAATAGAAACTCTGCATAGAAGCTGGAATATTGTTAAAGGGTGATGTTTCTATTACTCTTTCTGATAAGACCCAAGGCCCTTCGTCTTCTAAGGGGATAAAAACATCAGAAATCGTCTTTTTGCCAATTAAAGGTTTGCCTGTAGTGGGACAAGTTGACTGGCTTGTATATATATTACTGATATAGCCATTAGCTGTACTAGTAACAGTCTTTGTAAATATATTAAAGATCGAACCGTGAATATTTCGATAAACCATAGTAACTATATTATTTTTTATTCTATACCGATCGCCACTATTCTTCCCTCCTACTAAAACTTCCATTCCCACTAGATTTGTATCTCCAATGGTAAAAGTATTTTGCCCATGAACTTGTTCAAAGGGACAATTAACTCTATGAATAGCTACTTCCCACAGTTGAGAACTAATGATTTTTTGAATTGACTCGTCTTCTATAGATGAAATAGTAGCTTTGAAATCTTTTCCTAATTCAAAGTTACCTAAAAACTTTTGAACCCCTTGCTTAAAAGAACATTTCCCTTTATATCCAGCAAAACCTTTTGGCCATGTATATCGATTCTCATAAGCTGATTGAAACTGATCTCTACAATCTGTTCCTTTGGTTAATACGTTATTTCTCATGAATGAATATCCTGAAGTGCGGCAATTGAAATGGATTGATCTTGCAGTGCTGTAATACCCTCTACTGCTGCTCTCGCTCCCGCCAATGTAGTAAGTATTGGAACAGAATAATCAAGAGCGGCACGTCTAAGATACTTATCATCGTGGGTTGCTTGTCGACCTATAGGAGTATTAATCACTAACTGAATCTGACCGGAACGAATTAAATCTTCAATATTTGGGCGTCCTTCATGAACCTTTAATATTGAATCTACCCTCAATCCTTCTTGTAAAATTGCTTTTGCTGTACCAGTAGTAGCAACAAGTGAAAAACCCAATTTAATAAGACTTTGTGCTATAGGAATCAAAGCAGGCTTATCTCGATCATGAGTGGATAGAAAAACAATACCTTCAGTAGGTAGAGCCTCTCCTGCCGCGAGCTCGGATTTTGCATAAGCCATACCAAAAGTGGGGGCAGATCCCATAACTTCTCCAGTTGAACGCATCTCTGGACCAAGAACACTGTCTGAACCAGGGAACCTGCGAAATGGCAAGACAGCTTCTTTGACTGCCTGAATGGGAGGAATCGGCTCTTGTAATAAACCAATTTGAGACAATGTTTTTCCAGCCATAAGTCTCGTGGCAACTCGAGCCAATGGGACACCAATTGCCTTCGAAACAAATGGAACTGTTCTTGATGCTCTTGGATTTGCTTCAATTATAAAAACTTCTTCGCCAGCTGAATTATTATTTTGAACGGCAAACTGCAAGTTAATAAGACCCTTAACACCTAAAGCCAGTGATAATTCCTTAGTCCAATTCCTTATGGTTTTAAGTGCGTGATCTCCTAGTGAAACACTCGGCAAACAACATGCTGAATCTCCTGAATGCACTCCTGCTGGTTCTATATGTTCCATAAGTCCACCAATAACAACAGTACCTTCACAATCACATAGAGCATCTACATCAACTTCCACTGCATTTTCAAGATACTGATCTATTAGAACAGGGTGATCAGGCTCAACATTGACTGCTTCAGAAATATATTTATTAAGTTCTTCTTGATCATAAACAATCTCCATAGCTCTTCCCCCAAGTACATATGAAGGACGGACAACAACTGGATAATTTATACGATTAGCTATTGTTATTGCCTCATGTTTAGTTCTAGCAATACCATTTTTCGGTTGACGTATTTTCAGCTTCGTTAAAATTTGTCCAAAGAGTTCGCGATCTTCTGCTTGATCTATCGATCTTGGAGAAGTACCCCATATTTTCGTTTTAAATTGGTGAGAGTCAAATTCTTCAAGCCAATTCAGAAGAGGTATGGCCAACTTCAAGGGTGTTTGCCCACCAAACTGAACGATTACACCGTCAGGCTCTTCTTCCTCGATTACATTTAAGACATCTTCTAATGTTAAAGGTTCAAAATAAAGTCTATCACTAGTATCATAATCTGTAGAAACTGTTTCTGGGTTACTATTAATCATAATTGTTGAATAACCTTCTTTCTGAGCCTCGAATGAAGCGTGGCAACAACAATAGTCGAACTCTATACCCTGACCTATTCTATTTGGCCCACCACCCAGTATCATGACTGTTTTGCGATTCTCAGTGTTAATCTCGTTCTGTATATCTAGTACTTCAATAAGTTGACTATTAACGATTCTTTTAATTGGCAATTCATATGTTGAGTAATGGTATGGGGTATTAGATGCAAATTCTGCAGCACAAGTGTCTACAGTTTTAAATACTGGCTTTACTGATAATGATATGCGACGTCTTCTAACTTCAGATTCAGTTGATTTTGTTGCCCACGCTATCTGCATATCAGAGTATCCAAGTCTTTTTAATCCAAACAGAATGTTTGAATTAAGTTGATCTAAACTCTGTCCTGTAAGATTTTCTATCTGGAACTTAAGTATATTCCTCAACTTGGATAAAAACCAAGGGTCAATATTAGTTAAGGCATTTATCTCTTCATCACTCCTCCCTTGAACCATGGCTGACCTAATGGACATAATACGTTCAGGGGACGGTGTTCTTAAAAGCTGATCCATCTCTACAGAGTCGATGTGTTGATCTGGTCTATCGCAACCCCATCCTGCGTATCCTGTCTCCAAAGAACGTATTGCTTTTTGAAAAGATTCCTCAAAACATCTACCTATTGCCATTGCTTCACCTACAGACTTCATAGATGTATTTAAAATAGGCGAACTACCCTTAAATTTCTCAAATGCAAACCTTGGGATTTTAGTAACTACATAATCTATAGTAGGTTCAAAACAGGCCGGTGTTTTACCAGTAATATCATTAATTATTTCATCAAGAGTATATCCAATTGCAAGCAGTGCTGCAATTTTTGCTATTGGGAAACCAGTAGCTTTACTTGCTAATGCGGATGACCTACTAACTCTAGGATTCATCTCTATAACAACTACTTCACCATTTGCTGGATTTATAGCAAATTGAATATTACTACCTCCTGTCGCTACTCCAATTTCTCTAATTATTTGTATCGACTGATCCCTTAACCTTTGATATTCACGATCAGTCAGTGTTTGAGCAGGCGCAACAGTTATCGAATCACCTGTATGAATACCCATTGGGTCTAAGTTTTCTATGCTGCAAACAATGACTACATTGTCTGCTATATCTCTCATAACCTCAAGTTCAAATTCTTTCCAACCCAGCAGTGACTTCTCAACAAGAATTTGCGATACAGGACTTGCTTCTAGTCCTGATTTACAAATACAATTATATTCTTCAATGTTATAAGCAATTCCACCCCCACTTCCTCCTAGTGTAAAAGCTGGTCTGATAATACGTGGGAAACTTTCTATTAATCTCCCAACTTGTTCTGCCTCATCTAAAGTTGATGCAATGCCAGATGGACATACATTTACACCTATACGTTCCATCGCTTGCTTAAAAAGTAACCGATCCTCTGCCTTTTTAATTGCTGGAAGATCAGCTCCAATTAATTCAACTCCATATTTTTCTAGAGTGCCATTTTCTGCAAGCTCTACAGCAAGATTTAGAGAGGTTTGTCCTCCCATAGTAGGCAGCAAGGCCTGTGGTCTTTCAACTTCGATTACACGAGCTACAACATCAGCCGTAAGTGGTTCCACATATGTCCGATCTGCCATTTCAGGATCGGTCATAATCGAAGCAGGGTTTGAGTTGACAAGAACAACCTCGAATCCCTCCGCTCGTAAGGCTTTACAAGCTTGAGTTCCCGAATAGTCAAATTCACAGGCTTGTCCGATCACAATTGGACCAGAGCCAAGCAAAAGAATTCGACGCAGATCAGTACGCCTGGGCATGAGTTTTAAAATTCAATTCCAATCTCGACAAGCTTCACAGGTGGCTCTATGCAGAGTACTAAGTAAAGTAAGAAACTACAGCA
>Ga0163108_10001520_pt1 | contig 16994 bp, 15 predicted proteins | sample Fk1155metaG_FD_109644 | JGI IMG/M metagenome (GOLD analysis project Ga0163108, IMG submission 109644) | Marine microbial communities from the Central Pacific Ocean - Fk160115 155m metaG | ecosystem: Environmental > Aquatic > Marine > Oceanic > Photic zone | place: The Central Pacific Ocean...
ATAATTGAAGAACGTACTGTTGGTCCTAGTTTAGGGCAAGATAATATTGATCAAGGATTTGATTCTGTTGTTATTGGTTTTATTCTCGTTTTAATTTTTATGGCAATTTATTACAAAATTTTTGGCCTTATTGCAGATGTAGCTTTGGGTTTAAATTTAGTTTTGATTGTGGCAATGCTTTCTTTATTGCAAGCCACATTAACTCTACCAGGAATTGCGGGTATTGTATTAACTGTTGGTATGGCGGTTGATGCAAATGTTTTAATTTTTGAGCGTATTCGTGAAGAGATACGTAATGGCAATTCTCCACAAACAAGTATCCACGCCGGTTATGAAAAGGCTTTTTCGACAATTGCCGATGCTAACATCACAACTTTGATTGCAGCATTAATGTTATTTAGCTTTGGGACCGGACCTATTCAAGGCTTTGCTGTTACATTATCACTCGGCATCATATGTTCAATGTTTACTGCTATTATGGTCACAAGGGGGCTGGTAAATTTATTATTTGGCGGAAAGAATTTAAAGAAATTAATTATTTAGTATGAGTTAAGTTGGAGCATTATTAATGAAAGAATTTAAGTTTAATTTTATGGGGGCACGTAGGATAACATCAGTTATTTCATCCTTGCTTATCATCGCTTCTATTTTTTCATTGTCATATCAAGGTTTAAATTTAGGTATTGATTTTACAGGCGGAACTTTAGTCGAAGTTGGCTATTCAGAAACGGTTGATTTGGTCAAAGTGCGCGAATCTTTCAGTAATTCAAATTTTAGCAATGCAACAATACAATACTTTGGTTCAGCTAAAGAAATATTAATAAGAATACCACCACAACAAGGGTTAAATAGCGCTGATATAAGTAGCGAAATTCTTGATTTAATTTCAGCAGATAATGTTAATGCAAAAATGCGAAGAGTTGAATTTGTTGGGCCTCAGGTTGGGAAGGAATTAAAAGAAGATGGCGGCCTGGCAATGCTCTACGCTTTGTTATGCATTATGTTTTATGTAGCACTTCGTTTCCAAATGCGTTTCTCAATCGGAGCCGTTGCAGCATTGATTCATGATGTACTAATAACATTAGGATTTTTCTCTATTACACGTTTTAATTTTGATTTGACTATATTAGCTGCTTTGCTTGCTGTGATTGGGTACTCTCTTAATGATACGATTGTTGTTTTTGATCGTGTGCGCGAGAATTTTCGTAAGATTAGGGATAAAACGTCTATTGATGTCTTTAATATTTCGTTAAACCAGACACTAAGCAGAACCTTGATGACATCATTTACAACATTATTAGTTTTGTTGGCATTATTTCTTTTGGGTGGTGAAATTATTCATGGTTTTGCAATGGCGTTAATTTTTGGTGTTTTAATTGGGACATATTCTTCTATTTATATTGCTAGTCCGGTGACGCTTGCACTCGGGATTAAAAAAGAAGATTTGATGCCCGTAAAGAAAGAAGGGGCGGATATAAACACTCATCCCTGATGCAATTTTTTAAAATAAAAAGATTATAGTGGCTGGATCATTATTTATAGTAGTCGATGAACAAATTCCTCTTGCCGAAAAGGTATTTTCTAAATTTGGCAATATCAAGCTGGTCGATGGCCGTTACATTGACAAGGAGAAAATTAAGGATGCAGATGCTCTTTTGGTTAGATCTGTTACAAAAGTTGATCAATCATTACTAGAGAATAGCAAAATTAAATTCGTAGGTTCCGCAACTAGTGGGATCGATCATGTTGATGTTAATTACCTCAAGAAATCAAATATATGTTTCTCCTATGCGCCTGGTAGTAATGCAAATTCCGTTGCCGAATATGTGTTAAATAGTTTGTTCGAAGTAACAAGAAATATAAATCCGCCTTTCTCTCTATCCAACAAAACAGTCGGAATTATAGGTTATGGTTATATTGGTTCCAGAGTTAAATATTTTATGGATATTTTTAATATTAAATGCGTATTAAATGACCCTCCTTTATTTGATCAAACAAAAAACTTATCTTTTGTTGATCTCGAAGAGGTACTTCAGTCTGATATTATTACGCTGCATGTTCCATTAACAAAGGAAGGAAAATATCCAACATGTAATTTAGTTAATGATAAATTTTTAGAGAAATTAAAGTCCGATGTTATTTTAATTAATACATCACGTGGCGAAGTTATAGACGAGCAGGCACTGATATCCTTTAAGAAAAGAAATCCAGAATCAAGGTTAATATTAGATGTATGGCGTAATGAGCCAAACATAAATATTGATTTGCTCGAGAAAGTTTTTATTGGTACACCTCATATTGCCGGATATAGCTATGATGCGAAGGTTAAAGCAACAGAGATTCTTTTCGAGTCATTACAAAATTTTTTTAAAACAAACTTTAATTATCCAAATTTTTCTAACAAAAACAGTGTTTTTCTAGCCCCAAAAATGAGTAATTCAGATTATTTAATTGAATCTATAATATCCAAGTATTGGAATATTTCAGGAGATAATATTTCATTTTCACAATATAGTAGTTTGGCAGAAAATGAACGCTCAGTTTTTTATGATAGTTTAAGGAAGAATTACCCGATAAGATATGAATTTAGAAGTAGTGTTATCGATGTAAACAAACAGAACGAATCATTTGTATTTGATACAAAAGCTAGGGGCGATTTAAGAAAGCTGGGCTTTAAATTTAAAAACGCATGAAAAAACTTGGTATTTTAGTTTCCGGTCGTGGCAGCAATATGACTGCTATAATAGATGCGTGCGAGCGGGGGCATTTATTAGCAAATGTAGAAATTGTTATAAGTGATAATCCTGATGCTGAGGCGCTCATAATTGCTAAGGAAAGAAAAATTAGCACTATTCATTTTGATACACCAGTTTGCAAAAATCTTCAATTGTTAGATACGTCAATATGTGAAGTCTTACGTAATTATGAAGTTGATTTTGTTTTACTAGCTGGCTATATGAAGATGGTTGGGCCCTTGGTTCTTTCTGCTTTTGAGGGAAAAATTCTCAATGTTCATCCATCATTACTGCCAAAACACGGCGGTCAGGGGATGTATGGAATTAATATTCATAGAGCAGTTATCGATGCAGGTGAAAAAAAGAGTGGTGCAACCATTCATTTAGTTAATAGTGATTATGATAAAGGGAAAATCTTAGGACAAAAATCGGTTATAGTAGATAAAGATGATACGCCAGATTCTTTAGCAAAGAAGGTTTTGAAAATTGAGCATAGTTTGTATGTAGAAACACTAAAAAAAATTATTGAAGGATAAATTACATTATAAATAAAAAATGATAACTTTAAGAATTTAGAAAAGATCAGAATAATTTTCAGTGATTAATACAATAAAAAATATTTATTCAGCGACTGTACTTAGAAAGCCAGTATTAGTTTGTTTTTTTATGTCAGTTGTATTAAGTTTTTTTGCTATTCAAACAAAAAATTTCAAACTTGACGCATCTGCAGATTCTCTGCTTTTGGAAGATGACAAAGATCTTAAGTTATTCCGTGAAACTATCGAGCGTTATACAACAAAAGAATTTTTATTTGTAACGTTTACTCCTAAAGATAGTCTTTTCAGCGAGCCTATTCTTGAAAAAATTATTCAACTTAGAAATGAGATAAAGAAAATAAAACTTGTTGATTCAGTTATAAGCTTGGTTGATGTCCCTCTAGTTAGGCAATTTGATGGATCATTATCAGATGTTGCAGATAATGTTCGTACAATAGAAGGCGGCGGTGTTGATTTATATAAGGCAAAACAAGAATTACTTACAAGCCCCATATATAAAGAGCTAGTTATTAGTAAAGATGGTGGTACGACAGCGTTTTTAGTTAATTTAAAAGACCAACCAGAATTTCGCCTTATTCAACGAGAAAGAAATCAATTATTGATTAAAAGTAAAAATAATGGATTGAATGAGAACGAAATAGATAAGCTAGAAGAGATATCTCTTAAGTATGTGGGGAAGAAAAATGAAATAGATAACGCAAATCATGAAACGATAGCTAGTATAAGAGAAATACTTTCAAAGTATGGTCGGTATGGATCTTTACATCTTGGCGGTGTACCTATGATCGCAGATGATATGATAACTTTTATAAAGAACGATTTAATTATTTTTGGTATCGGCGTATTTATTTTTCTTGTAATTATGCTCTCAATTATTTTTCGTAAATTAAGATGGGTAGCACTTCCTTTAATTAGTTGTTTTTATGCCGGGCTTTTAATGATAGGGCTGCTTGGCTTGATTGGATGGAATGTTACGGTTATTTCATCTAATTTTATTTCGCTCATGCTTATCATAACTATGTCAATGAACGTCCATCTCATAGTTCGCTATAGACAACTATGTAATGACTTCCCTGATTATACTCAGCATGAATTGGTATATAACACCACGACTAAAATGGTTTGGCCATGCTTATACACAGCTTTAACAACGATTATGGCCTTTATTTCTCTTGTGGTAAGCGGTATTAAACCAGTTATTGATTTTGGTTGGATGATGACAATTGGGTTAAGCGTAACATTCTTAACATCATTTATTTTATTCCCGTCTTTATTAATTTTATTACCAAAAACTAGCGAAGAAAAAATATCAAAAGATGAATTTGGGTTTACACCAAAGCTTGCAAGCATTACTGAAAAATACGGCAATAAAATATTAATATTTACTGTATTTCTTACCATAATTAGTATTTACGGCATCACTCGTCTTCAAGTTGAAAATAGTTTTATAAACTATTTTAGTAAAGGTACTGAAATTTATCAGGGGCTGCGTTTGATTGATGAAAAATTGGGCGGCACGACACCAGTCGATATTTTACTAAATTTGGAAGATTCAGAAATTATAGAAAATAAAGAGATAGATGAAGAGTTTGAAGATTTTGATGCGATGTTCGGTGCGTTTGAAGAAGAACAAGAGGTGGTATGGTTTACGCCAGAGCGTGTTGATGTAGTGAAAGAAGTTCATGATTATTTGGAATCATTACCGGCAGTTGGAAAAGTGTTATCACTAGCATCAATTATACGTGTTGGAGAACAAATTAATGAAGGAGAGTTCGACGCTTTCGAATTAGCAATTGTTAGTAAACGTATGCCTTCAGAGTTGCGAGAAAGTATGATTAATCCTTATTTTTCAGAAGAAAATAATGAAGCACGTGTAAGCATCAGAATACTAGATTCTTTAAAAGATCTTCGACGAAAAGAATTATTGGACAAGATAGAATCCGATTTGACAGATAAAATTGGCATTTCTAAAAATCAGATAAAAATAACAGGTATTCTTGTTCTTTATAACAATATGTTACAGAGTTTGTTTAAATCACAAATTTTGACTCTCGGTGTTGTTATGATTGGTATTGCATTTATGTTAATTATTTTATTTCGTTCGGTAAAACTAGCAATAATCGGGATTATTCCTAATTTGTTGGCTGCTGCAATAATATTGGGGCTAATGGGCTTGCTGAGAATACCACTGGATATGATGACAATTACTATTGCCGCAATAACGATAGGCATAGCTGTCGATAATAGCATTCACTATATCTATCGTTTTCGTGAAGAATTTCCAAAAACAGCAAATTATATTTCTACCATGCACTACTGCCATGCGAACATAGGAAAAGCTGTTTTCTACACTGCAAGTACCATTATTATTGGTTTTTCAATATTGGTATTGTCCAATTTTATTCCTACAATTTATTTTGGGTTATTGACAGCATTGGCAATGTTCATAGCCTTATTTGCAGCACTTACTTTACTGCCAAAATTAATTCTAATATTTAGGCCTTTTGGGTAAAACCAAAATTAAACAATATCTTGCGATAATTATTTAATGTTAATTGAACGAAATAATTATTTGATAAGCCCTTTCTCTCATAATCTATTCCTATTACAATATTTCCGATTGTAACTGGAAAATGACAATCAGAGATCAATGATCAATTTCTTATATTCAAAAGAACAATTAATTTAACTTTAATATGTTATATAGATTTTTTGAATCTGGTAAATAAAAATAATAAATACAGAGGTATTGTAGATGTTTAGTAAAAATTTAAAATGGTTCCTACTCATTCTATGCTTCATATTTAGTGGGGTAAAAGCAATTTCATTACCAAGTGACGTGGTTAAGGCGACTGCAGAAAGTGTTATTAATCACATCGAAGAAAATCGTTCTGTTTTAGAGAAAAACCCAGAAAAAATATATGACATGGTGAATCAATTAATTATTCCGCGTTTTGATTTTGTTAGTATGTCCAAATGGGTGCTTGGTAAGCATTGGAAACAAGCTAGCGAAGAACAGCGATCTGAATTTATTATTCAATTTAAAGAATTGCTTGTCCGTACTTATGCCCGTGCATTGCTTGAATATTCTGGACAAAAAATAAAATACTTTCCAGTTGAGCAAAATCCAGAATCAAATCTTGCAGTTGTAAAAACGGAGTTGACGAGTATAAGTAGTGCGCAATTACCAATTTTATATCGTATGCATCAAAAAAACGAAGAATGGAAAGTTGTTGATGTTTCTGTTGATGGCGTAAGTTTAGTAACGACCTACCGAGGCTCCTTTGCAACTCAAATAAAGAAAAATGGTTTTGATTCTCTACTTAATGAACTTTCAAGAAAGAATGCAAGACTTGGAAAGACTATTTCAAATTAGTTATGTTTTATTAATTCCTATTGATTAAGCCACTTACCATTTAATGTAAGATCTGTTATAGACTTAAGTCATATAATAACTTTTCATTTAGACAAGTTTAAGAGTACTTTTTTAATAATTTACTTAAGGTAAGAATATATTATGGATAAATTAATTATCCAGGGCGGGTCATCTCTAGGGGGCGAAGTCTCAATATCTGGCGCAAAGAATTCAGCTTTACCAATATTGTCTGCAACTTTACTCACAGATCAACCAGTTACAATTAGCAATGTCCCGCATTTGCATGACATAACTACAACAATAGAGTTGCTTGGCCTTATGGGCTCAAGGATTACAGTTAATGAGCGCATGAATATAGAAATAGATAATGCTGAAATTAATAATTTTTTTGCTCCTTATGAATTAGTCAAAACAATGCGTGCATCAATTCTTGTTCTGGGGCCATTACTTGCTCGTTATGGAAAAGCTGATGTTTCTCTCCCAGGCGGTTGCGCAATTGGTTCACGACCCGTGAATATTCATCTTCAAGGTTTGATTGAAATGGGTGCAGACATAACAACCGATAGTGGATATATTCGAGCATCAACAAGAGAGAGATTGAAAGGAGTCCATCTTACCCTGGATATTGTTACTGTTACAGGCACAGAGAATTTAATGATGGCAGCAACTCTAGCCGATGGTTTAACAATTATTGAAAATGCAGCAAGGGAGCCTGAGGTAAAGGACTTAGCGAATTGTCTAAATAAAATGGGGGCAAAAATTAGTGGCGCTGGGACGGATCGTATCGAAATTGAAGGTGTTGAAAAATTATGTGGAACAGAACACGAAATTTTGCCTGATCGTATAGAAACCGGTACATATCTTGTTGCCGCTGCAATGACGGGTGGTAAGATGCGTTTAAGAAATACTCAATCTGTTTTATTGGAGTCTGTTTTAGCTAAATTATTGGAGGCAGGTGCTAAAATTGAAATTGAGGAAAATGCAATTACAATTGATATGGAAGGGAAAAAACCAAAAGCAGTCGATATACATACCGCGCCATTTCCAGGATTTCCTACAGACATGCAAGCACAGTTCACTGCAATGAATAGTATAGCAGAAGGATCGGGGATAATTACTGAAGCTGTTTTTGAGAATAGATTCATGCATGTACATGAACTACAAAGAATGGGCGCAGATCTTAAATTGGAGGGCAATACCACTATAACGGATGGTGTTGAGCAATTGACATGCGCCCCTGTTATGGCAACAGATCTAAGAGCGTCAGCAAGCTTAGTTTTAGCTGGATTGGTTGCAGAAGGCAAAACTATTGTTGACCGTATTTATCATATTGATCGTGGGTACGAGACTATAGAAGAAAAATTATCACAATTGGGAGCTAATATTAGACGCGTTCCTGGATAAATTCATATTCAAGGAGCATTAGATTTGAAACTTTTTGTATCCAATTGTTTCTAATATACTCTATGTAGTTTTACTTAATATGTACATCAAAATTATAAATAAATATTTAAATCATAATGTCAGATAAGATTACAATTGCCATTTCAAAAGGTAGGATTTTTGATGAAGCTATTCCTTTGTTGGCTAAAATTAATATCGTTCCTAAGGATGATCCAAAAAAATCTCGTAAATTGATAATAGAAACAAATCAGACGGGCATTCAAATACTTGTAATCAGAGCAGCAGATGTCCCAACTTATGTTGAGCGAGGAGCTGCAGCATTAGGAATTGCCGGAAAAGATGTTCTGCTTGAGTATCAAGGAAATGGTTTTTACGAACCATTTGATCTTGGTATTGCAAAATGCCAGATGATGTTGGCTGGATTAAAAAAAGCAAACCAGAAGTCTACAAGACCACGCATTGCAACTAAATATTCAAATATAACCCGAGATTATTTTGCTAATTCTGGCCAACAAGTAGAAATTATTAAATTATATGGTTCTATGGAATTGGCCCCGATATTAGGGTTAGCAGACCAGATTGTCGATCTTGTTGATACTGGCGAGACTTTAAAGGCAAATGGTTTAGTCCCACTCAAACATATTGCAGATATCAGTTCTAGACTTATTGTTAACAAGGCCGCAATGAAGATGAAAAGTTCTGCTATAAAATCTTTTATAGAAAAGCTATCTGAGGTTATTAGGAATTGATTATGATTAAGCACTTAGATGCATCTTCAGTAGATTTCGAGAAATCATTGCAATCCATAGTTTCATCCACATCTGAAGCCAGCGACAGTGTTTTTGAAACTGTTTCTAAAATTATCTCTGATGTTCGTGCAAGAGGTGATGATGCCTTGCTCGAATACACAAATCTTTATGATCATCGTTCGGCAAAAATCGAGTCACTACAGATTAAAAAAAGTGAGATTAGAGTGGCTCTAGATAGAGTATCTGATTTGATGCGGGATAGCTTAACTGAAGCAGCCAGACGAATTCGTATTTTCCATGAAAAACAAAAACAGGAAACTTGGACTTATAAAGATGATGATGGCAACGAATTAGGCCAAAGGATTACCCCAATGGATCGGGTAGGCGTTTATGTACCAGGAGGTAAGGCGTCATATCCCTCTTCAGTTTTGATGAGTGTTATTCCTGCACAAGTTGCTGGTGTTAAAGAAATTATTATGGTTGTTCCAACGCCAGAAGATGAAAGAAATGATTTAGTGTTAGCTGCAGCTGCAATTCTCGGAATAAGTAAAATATTTAGTGTTGGCGGGGCACAAGCAATCGCTGCTCTAGCTTTTGGCACGGAACTTATACCCAAAGTTGATAAAATTGTTGGACCAGGAAATATTTTTGTGGCTGCAGCGAAAAAAGAAGTTTTTGGTTGCGTTGGTATCGATATGATTGCTGGACCATCTGAAGTTGTTATTGTCGCTGACAAAAATGCTAATGCTGATTGGGTTGCAATGGATCTTCTTGCTCAAGCTGAGCATGACGAGGAGGCAAGCGCTATATTAATTTCACCTGATAAAAATTTTATTGCGTGTGTTGAGAAAAGTATAATGAAATTTTTGCCTGAAATGGAAAGAGCTAATATTATAGAGGCATCATTGAAGAACAATGGAATAATGATAAGAACGGAAGATTTTAAGCAGGCGATTAAGATTGTAAATTTTTTGGCACCAGAGCACTTAGAATTAGCAGTTTCTAATCCAGAAGTTTTGTTAACTGATATAAAACATGCAGGCGCAATTTTTATGGGTAATTATTCTGCAGAGTCACTTGGGGATTATTGCGCAGGACCTAACCATGTTTTACCAACAGGCCGTACCTCAAAATTTTCCTCACCATTAGGGGTTTATGATTTTCAGAAAAAAACATCACTTATTAAATGTGAAAATGGTTCGGTTTCGAGAATTGCCGGAGTAGCATCAGTTTTAGCACGTGGGGAAGGTTTAACAGCGCATGCTCGTTCAGCTGAATTTCGTAATGATTTTTCTGAGTAATTCTAATCTAGGTATTTAATATCACGGTAATCTCATTGCTGGTCTTTGAACTATCGAGGCTGTTAATTCTCGTTCCTCCCAGCCCCGTAAAATTTTAATTTTAATATTTGCACCGGGTTGAAGTTTAGTAATCATTGCAATTATTTGTTCTGGTGAATTTGTATTTTCACCATTTATGCTAAGCACAATATCTCCAGGAATAATACCGGCTTTATCAGCGGGATCGCCACGAATGGTAGCTGTGATTAGAACCCCTTTTGTTTGTGTAATTTTTTCTACTTCAATACCTAGCCAGCCTCTCATAACTTTCCCGTTTTTGATTATTTCATTCATAATGCTTAATGCTTGATTTATTGGTGTAGCTAAACCAATACCTTCAGAGCCACCAGATCTTGATACAATTGCCGAGTTTATTCCTATAAGTTCACCAAAAATATTTACTAGTGCTCCACCAGAATGACCTTGATTAATATCAGCATCTGTTTGAATGAAATCGTCAAAAAAGGATATGCCACGTCGTTTTCTTTTTTTGCCCGTCGCACTAATAATGCCTTGAGTGACTGTTTGTCCGAAATTGTATGGGTTTCCTATCGCAAGTACGATATCTCCAATTTTTAATTTGGATGAATCACCTATAGGAATTGTTGGAGGGTTCTTCAGCTTTATTTTTATAACAGCTAAGTCAGTATCTGCATCTAGTCCGATGAGTTTTGCTTTTAATTGGATACCAGAATTCAGTGTAACCCCTATGTTTTGAGCGCCTTGGACAACATGAGCGTTAGTCAAAATATAACTTTCTTTATTCATGATTACGCCAGAACCAATTGAACTGTTTTGATGAATTTTTTTAAACCCCGGAGGGATGCCAAAAAGATTCTGTAATGAAGGATTTTGGAATACTGAGAGCTCTTTTTCTTGATATAATCTAGTTGCATAGACATTAACAACTGCTGGCGCAGTCGATTCTACAGCATTATTGAATGAGTAGTTATTTGACGTAAGAAAGGAGGAAAGTGAAACATTTTTCAGTAGTGAGCCAGGCGTCAGAAGCAAAAATACAAATGCTGCTGCAAGTCCATATGCTGAAAACTGTAAAATAAAAATAATATTTTTTTTAAATTTAAATAACATTCCGCTAAATAGGTATAAAAAGGTCAGTTTTTTTATTAACATCACGAAATCAGGTTAGTTTATCATGTTACACTAACAATCTGATTAATATTGTAAATTTGCTTATAGGACTTACCACGAGGAATTATGAGAAACACAAATATTAACCAAAGCCGACGACGGTTTTTGACTACGGCTGCAACGGTAGTTGGTGGAGTAGGCGCGGCTGCGGCCACTGTTCCTTTTGTATCGAATATGAACCCAAGCGCTAAGACTAAAGCCATTGGTGCTCCCGTGGAAGTTGATATCAGCAATATAGAGCCAGGTGGTCGGCTGATCGAAAAATGGCAGGGTAAACCAGTTTGGATACTTAGGCGAACTGAAGAGATGTTGAAAGATATTTCCTCTTTAAATAGTGATGTTAGTGATCCGAAATCTGATGAAAGTGCTCAACCAGAATATGCAAAAAACGAATACAGGGCTCGTAAAGAGGAATTTTTGATAGTAATTGGGATCTGTACCCACCTAGGATGTTCGCCAAATTTTGTTTTAAAAGGCGAAGGTGAAAGTATTTCTATGGATTGGAAAGGCGGTTTTTTCTGTCCTTGTCATGGTTCTAAGTTTGATTTAGCGGGACGTGTGTTTAAAGGCGTTCCAGCTCCACGAAATTTAGTAATACCTCCCTATAAGTTTATATCACCGACTCGTTTATTAATTGGCGATGATAGCGAGACTGTTTGATGAGAAAACCAATAAAAATTTTAATTAGTTTAAGAGATTGGGTAGATGCACGTTTTCCTTTGATGAAAATATGGAATGAACATCTTGCTCAGTATTATTGCCCAAAGAATTTTAATTTTTGGTATTTTTTTGGCTCTCTTGCCTTACTGGTCCTTATTATTCAGGTATTAACTGGTATTTGGTTGACAATGAACTATAAGCCTTCCGCAGAAGAGGCTTTTGCGTCTGTTGAATATATTATGCGCGATGTTAATTGGGGGTGGTTAATTCGTTATATGCATTCAACCGGGGCTTCTGCATTTTTTATCGTGATTTATTTACATATGTTTCGTGCTTTGCTTTATGGATCATATAAAAAACCTCGTGAGTTATTGTGGTTATCAGGTATGGGAATTTATTTATTACTTATGGGGGAAGCGTTTTTTGGTTATTTATTGCCATGGGGCCAAATGTCTTATTGGGGTGCACAAGTAATTATCTCATTATTTGGCGCTTTACCTATCATTGGGGATGACCTTTCTCTTTGGATTCGCGGAGATTTTGTTGTATCAGATGTTACGCTCAATCGTTTTTTCTCACTTCATGTAATTGCATTTCCTTTATTAATTTTGGCTTTAGTCGGGTTTCATATCTTAGCATTACATGAGGTCGGTTCTAATAATCCTGATGGTATTGAAATTAAAAAGAACAAAAATTCAGAAGGCGTCCCACTAGATGGTATTCCATTTCATCCTTATTATACAGTTAAGGATATTGTTGGAGCTATAGTATTTCTAATTTTCTTTTTTGCGGTAGTTTTCTTTGCCCCAGAGATGAGGATTCCTGGAACACAGGGTTTGTTTTTGGAAAGTGCTAATTTTATTCAAGCAAACCCATTACAAACACCAGAACACATAGCCCCAGTTTGGTACTTTACTCCTTTTTATGCAATTTTAAGGGCTGTTCCAAGTCAACTGGGAGGCGTTATTGCTATGGGATTAGCTGTAAATTTATTTTTATTATTACCATGGTTAGATCGAAGTCCTGTTAAATCATTTCGCTATCGTGGTAGAAATTATCGTATTGCTTTAGCATTATTTGTTGTAAGTTTTTTATCTTTGGCATGGCTTGGATTACAAATTGTAACACCCCTCTACACTTGGTTAGCGCGTTTTTTCTCGGTTGTTTATTTTTTGTTTTTTTTCTTAATGCCTTTTTATACAGCATCTGATAGAGACAAAGCGGTGCCTGATAGGGTGACAGATTAATGAAAGTATATAAATTATTAAACAATATAATGTTAATGTTATTTTTTATGTTTTCTGTAGAAGCTTTTGCTACAAGCAGTTCAAAGTTGAGGCATATGAAAGTCGATCTTTCTGACCAACAATCATTGCAAAGAGGTGCAAAGATATTTATTAATTATTGTTTGAGTTGTCATTCTGCTGAATACATGCGGTACAACCGTATGGGTCAAGATCTTTCTATAAGCGGCGATGTGTTAAAGGAAAACTTAATGTTTGGTGCAGAGAAGGTTGGAGATGTTATGAGCATATCTATGAGACAAGAGGATTCCATAAATTATTTTGGTGTTATTCCACCAGATTTGTCAGTTATTGCACGTTCGCATGGGGCTGATTGGCTATATACTTATTTTCAAACATTTTATAAGGATGATTCACGTCCTTTTGGCGTGAATAATCTTGTTTATAAAGACACAGCAATGCCCCATGTTTTATGGGAGTTGCAAGGCGAGCAACATTTGGTCAGTAAAGAGAGCGTTGCGGCAGTATATTACGACCCGTCATATAGTGATTTTTTAGAGTTAGTTAGCCCCGGGAGGCTAACAGAGAAAGAGTATGATAGAACAGTACGTGATTTGGTGAATTATCTTGTGTATATGGGTGAACCAATCAAATTAAAAAGAACAAAGATTGGTGTTTGGGTCATGCTTTATCTGTTTATTTTACTCTTAATTGCATACATGCTGAAAAAAGATTATTGGAAAGATATTCATTAAGCCTTACATATCTGATAGTATTTTGTATTCTGCATTAATAATCACTTAATTTTAAGAAAAATTTTTCTGGAGAAAATTATGGCAAGTATAGCCAATCGTCGTTCACTAATGGTTCTATATTCAGATAAAGTTAGTCCTCTTGGACATGCTGTTCGTATTGTTCTAGCAGAAAAAGATGTCAATGTTGAGATAAACTATATTGATGATGATGATAAACCAGAAATTATTAATGAACTTAATCCATATAATACAAACCTAACGCTGATAGACAGAGATTTAGTTTTATATGATCCACAAATAATAATGGAGTATCTTGACGAACGTTTTCCTCATCCACCATTAATGCCAGTTGATCCTGTTAGCAGAGCAAGTAATCGCCAATTGCGTTACAGAGTGATGAATGATTTATATTCGACGATTAATGATATTGATAGTGATAATGAAATTGCTGCTGCAAATGCAAAAAAAGTTCTACGCGATAATTTGACTGCAATAGCCCCAGTTTTTTCACAAACACCATATTTTATGTCAGAAGATTATACCCTTGTGGATTGCTGTATTGCACCGTTAATGTGGCGTTTAACTCAATACGGTATAAAACTACCTATGTCAGGCAAACCACTACAGGAATATTCAAACAGATTGTTTGAGAGACAAGCGTTTAACACCAGTTTGTCCGTAGAAGAAAAAGAATATCATGTAGCTTAAATTTTAGATTAATCAATATATTTAAATAATTTAACCACTTTTTGTACACCGCCAGTTTCTCTGGCAATATTTGTCGCGATTTCTGCCTCTTCTCGAGTTATTAGGCCCATTAAATAAACAATTCCCTTTTCGGTAACAATTTTTATTACCAACCCACTTAATATTTTGTTGGCAAATATTTTTGCTTTTACCTTAGCTGTTATATAAGTATCACTGCTTCTAGATACCATAGAGCTAGGCGCAGCAATTGTGATTTCATTATACACATGGGTTACTTTTTCAATATTAGATACTATAGATATGATCTTTTCACGCATTTCATCTAATGGCGATTCCCCTGTTACTAGCACGGCCGTATCATAGCTTGTAATATTTATATGTGTTTGTTCGTCTAATTCTTTCTTAGTTTGTATAGCCCTATATGCTTTTAGCTCAATCGATTGATCCTCTATTATAGTTCCAGCCGTTCTTCTATCTAGAGTTACAGCACCTGCAGCTGTACTGCCTGCAGCTGTAATCGCGCATCCTAATAGATGCGGGAGAATTAGTAATAAGATAAGCCAACGAGATTTTTTGTGTAGAGTCATAGTTTAATTATCCTGCCCGAGTAATTGTAGATCAATTAGATCGCATAGTGAATGAATTATCATTATGTGAACTTCTTGTATCCTTGCTGTTGATTTTGCGGGCACACATATTTCAAAATCATTAGTATTTAACATACTCCTGATTTCCCCGCCATCTTTCCCTGTTAATGCAATTACGAGCATATTTATATCATGGGCAGTATCTATAGCATGAATAATATTATGTGACTCACCGCTAGTACTAATTGCAAGAAGTACATCATTTTTTTGTCCCAATGCACGTACTTGTTTTGAATATATCTCCGCATATTGGTAGTCGTTTGCGATGGATGTTAGTGTTGATGAATCTGTCGTAATCGCGATGGCTGGTAGGCCAGGTCTTTCCATTTCGAAGCGATTTAGCATTTCTGCAGAGAAATGTTGTGCATCAGCAGCAGAGCCTCCGTTACCACAAGCCAAAATTTTATGATTATTTAATAGAGAATTTGCCATTGCTCTAGCGGCTTCAGCAATTATTGGCGCAAGTTTGTCTAAAGATTCAGTTTTAATCTGAATACTTTCGAGAAAATTATTTTTTACACGCTGTGTAGTATCCATCGGTATAAAATTATTTAAAAAGTTGCGCCACATTATGCATGAATTTTTTTTTTAATTCATCGTATACATGGAAATAGTTATATTAACCACTAATTTAGTGATATTGGTTTTCCTTCAGTAAACTTAGCTTTACGTAAATTACGTTTGACAATATTAGTTGAATCGATTGTTAGATAACCTGTTTCTCCTAACATAAAGCCATTTTCCTCATTAATCAAACGATTGATATTTGGGATCAAATTATAAGCATCGACACCTAAAGCGTATAGACGACGGTATTGCGATTTTTCTTGAGACCAATATCTATTTAGCGCATCTTGTATAATTGATAGCTGTCTTTCAGTATCAAGTATCCAGGGCATATCAATAAAAGTTACATTATCTAGATCAATGTCTTTAGTGGGGTCAATAACGCCTGTAAATATATGTGATGTGGAATATATAGGTAAATTATTCGCACGATGAAAACGTATTTCTGGAATTAACTGGCGTGCATCTTCAGGCACAGCGGCAGTAAATATAAAATCTACATCTTTTCTGCGTTGTTCAACATTATGAATTTTTATATTAAGTTTATTACGAAGATCCACAGCACGTTGCTCACTTTTATCAATATTTAAAAGTTCTTTCACAGGCGTTGAAAAATCTGTTGTGTTGTCAATAAAACTTATTTGTTCTGCAATTTCACCACCTAATTTTGTCCAATGCTGTATAAATGTATCAGCAAGACGATTACCCCAGGGTGTTTCAGGCGTTAACACTAAAGCACGTTTATGCCCATCAGACATTGCTATTTCCGCAATTTGCATGGCTTCATCTTCAGGAGATAAAGCAAACTGAATCAAATTTTTATTTCCTATCTTTTCTTTTCTTAGATCCTGACGATTAAGTGCAAGTATTTTTATGGATATATCAGTATTATCGTATAATTGATTTGTTGCTTCTTTTTCAAGCGGACCGACAATATAATCAACACCATCTCTCAGCGCTTGTTGATAAACTTCGATAATATTTATATTGTTTGCATTATATATTTGAATATTGGCTTTTTCTTGTTTGTCCAAATACCATGCCGCTAGAAAACCATCACGAACAGCAGCAGCAGATTTTTTATGTTGTCCTTTTATAGG
>Ga0163108_10001521_pt1 | contig 16994 bp, 12 predicted proteins | sample Fk1155metaG_FD_109644 | JGI IMG/M metagenome (GOLD analysis project Ga0163108, IMG submission 109644) | Marine microbial communities from the Central Pacific Ocean - Fk160115 155m metaG | ecosystem: Environmental > Aquatic > Marine > Oceanic > Photic zone | place: The Central Pacific Ocean...
CGGCAAACATATCTGCATTGGGATGCCCATCCCGCTGGTAGACGTATCCGCTGATTTCCCCTTCCAGCAACTGGTTCGCCTGGTCGGTACTTTCACATTCCCAAACGGACGTCAACTGGATCGGGGGCGCATGGGGATGCGTCGTTGTCTCTAGCTGGGTCGCAGGACGCGGACAAATATCTTCAGGACGCTGCTTGGCCAAGGAACCTCTCCTCTCCTGGGATTCAGTTCTGGGGTGACAGGGAGCCGATCTCCGGAAGATTCCCATCTTCATCCAACGGCAGGTCACGCAATGGTGTTAACACCTCCAGGTCATCTCGTTGACTGGCTTCATCCCAGTAGGCGGCAGAACATTCCACTTCAGCCACATCCAGCGTATCGTGGATCCACATGAGCCGAGCATCCTGGGGTTGGATATAGCCAATCGTCGCGAGTGCCACATCCAGCGTCTCCCGGTCCGTCTCGTAGTCCAGCGGCGCCATGGCCCCGGTGGGATGTCCACCGGTCAGGCAGTTCACGCGCGTCGCCTGGACATTCATTTCCCGTATCAGGCGAGAAAGGCAGAATTCTGCCAGGCCCAGGCCAGTCGCGTTACCGTGTGTATCCCGGGTCAATCCGCGCAGAATAATCCGCTTGACCTTGGGATATTCATCGTCCGCAGCACGGTGGTCGAGGTACTTGCGACCTACCACGTTGGTATCCATTCCTGATCCGCTAATGTTCTTGCCAATCTCATCAATGGTGAGGATATCCGCCTCATCAAAGGGGAGTCGCGGCATCAACTGCTTGGCCAGGACCAACAATTTCTTTTCCTCTTCCTCGAATTTATCCGGGGGAATTGCGGCCAGCTTGGCGGTCTCATCGTAGGCGTTCTCGACGATGGCTAACCCACCCACGATGCGACATTTGGCCAGGACTTCCTTCGCCACGCTGCGAACAATCTGCCCAAAACTATGATTCATGATTACGCGATGGTAAATCGCAGCTCCAGTATGTTTACCCAATCCAATCAACATCATCTTCATCAGGCCACTTTCAATGTCACCATGGAAACCCGTGTGAGGTTTCACGCGGCCACATACAAAGACGTGATCGGCCTCGTATGCATGACGATCAAAGTGAACCGGGAATCCTTCCTCGGCATCACAGACCACGACCGTTTCCATGCTGGCCCGAATGGGACATTCACAGAATTCCTCCGTGATTCCATACGACTCGATGATCTGTTGCTGACCCTCGGCCGTACCTCCACCATGACTACCCATGGAGGGTACGATAAACGGTTCGGCCCCCAGCGCTTTCAAATGCTGGGAAATACCACGGATGATGATATGAATATTGGCAATCCCCCGACTCCCAGCCGAGATCGCCACGCTCTGCCCCGGTTGAATTTTTTCCGAGAGGGACAGTGCAGCCAGCTGTCGTTCCACTTCACCCGCCACATCTTCCACGACAGGCCCTTCGAACTTTTGACGCAGCCGAAAAAACTGGGGATAGGTCGTCATGGAATCAACTCTCCTCACAAACAGCAGCGGAACGAGGCGGGACAGAAGTCGCCGACCCTGAAAACCGGTCAAGCAGTCATTATGACTTGTTTGACATGCCGGCGACAACCCGCTCCCTGCCAGGAGACCCTGGCAGCCGCAAAGAATCGCTTACCCGGCAAACAAGGAAGCCAATGGCTTAAAATACTCGTCGTAGCCCACCAGGGGGTCCCCCGTGATCAACAGATTAACCGGTTCCTGGTCATCGACCAGCCAGTCTCCCCCTGTCAGGCGGCAGTCGCTTCGCACCAGGCCAGCCTGCTTTTCCATCTCGACCTCCGCATTACTCTGCCACATCATGCGGATCTCTTCCGCGTCAGACAACATCACAGCTCGTTGGGAAGCGGCAACCAACCAGCAGGATTTCCGAGGGCCAGAAACAACTTCTCCCTGTAAACACGATATTGCCCGGACACCTCGATAGACACGCTGAATCGTTTCCCCGGGTTCCAGCAGGTCGAGCAAGGCACACGTGACTGTCACCGGCAGACGCTGGGGCAAGGGACCGTCCGGGCAGGACTGCTGTAACTGGTTGCGGTAAGCATTCCCCAACTGGCGCTTGATACCCACCTCGGCCAACCCAACGTAACCCGCCACCTGAACTACCGCCTGGTCCGTTGGCAGACGTGGTGCCAGGCGAGCAGCCAGCTGGACCAGGTCCTGCAAGTACGCCTCAGCCAGGGATGAACCGGACGGCAACGAGGGGGGTTCGAATTGCACGGGCGGATCGGTCTGCCAGCGATCCCACAGCGCTTGCCGATCCTCATCTTCCAGTCCCTCGTAAACCACCAGTCCCTCCAGGGCCGCCGGCAACGCGGAGATTTCATATTCCTTGACGGTCAGCACATAGGCCGCCAGTGACTGCAGCGCCTGTTGACGCTGCGCCGGCGTCACATCCGTGGTTTCCCTGATCGAGGCAAACTCGATTCCCAATCGTTTTTCTACCTGGGAACGCCATTTATTCTGCAGCCGAGATTTTTCTACCGGCAGGAACCGAACCGCAAAACGTTGCAACCGTTCCGCGATGGCCTGTCGCTCACCAACGGTCAACACCGTGGCCGCTCCATACTGTTGCGGCTGACAGCTCCTGGCAGCGGCCAGGCATCGATACAGGTAGATGCGATCGTATTCACTGCGTAGCTGGATAGCACCCACTTCAGCCAATGCCTGTGTCAACATCTCGCCACTGACTGGAAACGTGGCAAGTAACTCACTTAATTCTGCACCATAAATCCAGTTGGGATCTCGGTGACGAAAATCACCACCGTAGATTGTCGCCACCTCAAAGCCAATCACGCGGACGACATTGTTAAGAAGTCCTAGTGCCTGCCGATTCACAACCCGCGTTGCCAGTGCCTTGGCACCGCGGGACCCTACGGACTGCAACATCCACCAGGCACCCATGGAGACGGGATTCACGCCCATCGCATAACGGCCCAGGTAATACCCCTTGCCGGCAACCTGCAGGAAGGGGCGTGCCCGTTTATAGACACCATAGGCCTGCACCGCGCGACGCACGTAACTGTACAGGCTGTTGATGTTCAGTTCCTTGACATTCAACGGCAACTCTTCGACTACCACCAGGAACTGCAGACAGGCACGACTGACCGCGTAAAAAATCTGTTCCGTGCTGGTTTCCAATAACGGGTTCTGCGAATCGGGCTGGTAGATACGAGCTACCTGGTCGGCCAACTGCCAGGCTTGCTGGACAAGCAGTGACGGCTGAAATTTACCGTCCACGCTATACCGGTTTTCCAGGATCGCATCGAAAATTTCTTTCGAGACACTCTCCAGCAACTCGATCACCTGGCGGTCAAGTTCGACCAGTTCGGCCCGTTGTTCATCGGTTTCCACCGGATCCGCCAGGTCCGTCGGTCGCGGAAACTCCATCCATTCATGGTACGTAACCATCTGGCTGGCCAATGCCTGTTCACGCCGATCCAGCTGAGTGGCCAGTTCCTGGAGAACGGTTTCCTTGGCGGCCACGATTTCCAGGGGATCTTGCGAGGAATCGTGATCACCCGACCACCGGTCCATACCGCGCAGCGTGCCGTACCAGATCAGGGCCGCCGCCAGGTACAACAGGTATTGCCATGAACCAAGCTGATCGTGTGTCGACCAGGCGACGAGTCCCAGCAGCAACACGCCCACGACGACTGCAACGTAAGCGACTGACCATCGGGTTCGTGGTAACACCACCGCAGGACCTCGTATGTAAATCGTCACCGCGTGCAACGAACAAGGAAATTATAGCAGCCTGGACCTCAGCCAGCGAATCACTGCGACACGGATAGATCGGGTTCAGGCGTCTCGTCGGAAGACTGCAGACCGCCCAGCTGGCCGACCAGCCAGCGAACATCTCGCTGTGCCAGCAACATAAAAAAGATCACTCCCGTGGGGACCACCAGCACCAGTCGCAACCAGGGTGCGCAATTCGCCAGCACCACATCACCCAGTAACCAGGTCGCTCCACCCATCCCCAACGACACAACCGCTGGATACCAGGACAACGCCACCAGGTCTCGAAAGCGAATTCCCACGAGCGAACATGTCAATGACAGGTAGGGGACCAGGACCACCAGGACCATCACCAGCGAGTAGCTGGCGGCCACCCCGAGGAACGCACCCCGCGGTGCATTCTCCACACCATCGATCGATTCACCCAACCAATAGCCCACGGCATAGCCCTGTAACAGGAACAGGCAGAGGACCAGTGAGGCGAGGAATAACCATTTCGTTTTACCCGCCGAGGCCAGCACGCTGCCGGTGATATTTACGAAACCCTGTACCATGATGGCTGGTGCCAGGGCGGTTACCAGCCAACCCGCTTCTGTCCAGTTGGGAGCAAGCACCTGCATGACATCACGACCCACGACGAACAAACCGACACCCGCCGGTACCAGCGTCACGGCAATCATCCGGTAAAAGTTCAGCGCAATCGCCTGGTAGGCCACGGGATCCGATTGTGCACGTGACAAGGCCGGCAACATCACGTTGGTAACAGGTAACGTGATCAATTGCACGGGTTTCATGACCAGTTGAAACGACTGGGAATAAATCCCCAGGCCACTCTTCCCTTCCTCCGTAGAACCGAGCAGCCAGGCCAGCAGCATCTTGTCGATCGCCTGGCCAAGATAAAAAAGCAAACTGCTGGCCGAATACAGACCACCGAAATTCAGCAGGTCACGGATTGGAGTCTGCCAGCGAGGCCAGCGCGGTTTCCATGGTTCCAACCACCAGACGGCCAGGTTGATGACCGCCAGTTCCACGTATTGCTGTAACACCAGTACCCAGACCCCCCAGAGCGGATCAAGTAAAACCACCGTAATCGCCACCAGCGACCCGACCGTCTGGCCACCCAATCGCGCGGCCACCAGGCGACCCAGTTGCATTTTTCGCTCCAGCAACGCCTGGTGCAGGAGTCCCAGTGCAGCCAGTACCGAGGTCCCTGCCAGCCAGCAACTTAACTGCACCAACTCGGGGGCCTCGTAGACAGGTGCGAACAGGTAACCCAGGCCGACCGTGATCACGGCGGCCAGCAGCCCCAACACCAGCTGGATGGTAAACAGCGAGGCACATTGCTGATCACTGAGCGTCTCGCGCTGCACGGTAGCAATACTCAGACCCAGCGAGGCACACATGCGTGGCAACAACACCAGCGGAATGGCCATGCTCAACAGCCCGAATTCAGCGGGACTGATCAGGCGATAGAGAATACCCAGCGTGGCCAGCGAAACCAGTTGGGAAAACAGCTGGGCGACAACGACCTTGCGCGTCCCACCTCGAACCGCCAAGAGAAGCTTCTCACCGGAAATTTCATCGTGGATCGATTGCTGATCTGAATCAGTCATATCCGTGAGACAACCCGGTTACACGCCAAGACAAGAACGCGCTGGACCTACCTGCCGAATCCATAACGCACGATACACCACAAGGCCCGGACTCCATCGCGCCAACCGATCTTTTTCCCCTCGGCGTACGATCGTCTCGCGTAACTGATTGGTCGTTCGTAAAAACGCACATCACGTTTACGGGCCAGTCGGGCAGTCATTTCAATTTCAATGCCGAAACGGTTTTCCCTGAGCGTCGGTGCCAGCTCCTGGATCAATTCTCGGCGAAACATCTTGTAACACGTTTCAACATCCGTGAAACGCAACCGTGTCACGAGGTTGCAAAACTTCGTGATAAACTGGTTCGCAGCCTGGTGCCATCCCGGGGAAACAACATGATCCGGAGCGCTGAAGCGACTGCCGTAAACCACATCCGCACGATCGTCCAGGATGGGTTGTAACAACCAGCGAAATTCATCCGGGTTATATTCCATGTCCGCATCCTGGATGACCACGACATCACCCGTCGCCTCGCAAAACCCGGTGATCAAGGCGGCTCCCTTACCACGGTTAACTTCGTGCATCAGGATTTTCAAGTCATCCCGTGCCCGAAGTTCCTCAAGCAATTCTCGTGTTCCATCGGTACTACCGTCATCGACCAGGATAATTTCCTGCTGCAGACCCGTATCGCGAACGCGTTGAATCACTTTTTCCAGCGTGGCAACCTCGTTGTAGACAGGAATCACGACAGAAAGTGTAAAATTTTCTGGTATCGGATAGATACCCACTCGCTGGCAGAGATCTGCACCCAGGATTTTTTCCAGCACCTGGAAGGTTGCCGCGGAATCATTTTCCGATCCATCCTCGACAAGCCCGGCAGCCAGTTGCAACAATTCCTGTCGTGCTAACTTCAGTTCTTCCAGGGAAATCCGGCCATCCGTCGCCACTCGGCCCATCATATGTTGATCCGTTTATCAGTGAGGTTTTATCTCTGGGTATCTGTAGCGGGAATAAAAATTGTTGGCAATGCTGTTTTTCCCGCTGACCGGCAGTCCGACCTTTATTTCCAGTAGATTCGTTGACAGATTCACAATCCTTTTCTTGCCCGCGAACGTGTTCCTGCTCCTTTTCGCACCACGACACAACGACCACACGGCCCGCATGTTTACTTTTCTCTACTACGTTCCAAACGTTCCGCTTGATCAGATTTTTTGCGCTGACGATTCCAGTTCCTGGCAACCTCTCCCACCGCTTTCCAAAAATTCTTTGCTCTGAACAGCTTGACATTTTTCGCCCGCTTCTCAAAATGTCATCTTCGTTACGACTTATTGGATCTTCGCTAACCCAATTTCATTCGTATTACTGGCTTGGCAGCTTCTGTTCTGGAATCAGCTGTCATACAAAGTTTTTAGATGCAGCCGTGTGTGCCTGGGCTACCGGTGCGCAAACGTGAGCCGTCTTATTGGGATGGGATCAGTTCGATTCATGGTCAGCGGTAATCCGTTTTTGGTGCGCGCGAAGCAAAACATTTTTGGCATTCGACAACTTTTGATTTTCATTTACGAAAACTTTTCTTAGACGGTTTCATTGTCTCGACATTACGTTACACTGTGGCCTGTGTTGAGATTGAAAGTTTGTTGACAAGAGAAATAAACAGCTTGGGGGGCGACGACTGAGTGGATCGACGGTCGGCGACTTAGGTCGTGGTTCGGATGTCCCTCCCATGCGTTTTTAGGCAACTCCGCACAGGGATCGTGCGGTAAAAGCCGAGGGCGGCAAGACAAAATTACTTTGTCCTTGACCGCCTTTTTTTTGCGCTCTTAAAAACCATGGCTACATCGCTCATCGCATTCGGCGCCAACCTCGGTAATCGTACTGACTCCCTGGACCGCGCCATCAATCGACTATCGAAACATGCCCAGGTCGACGTGACAGCATGCAGTCGTCCCTACCAGACCAAGCCGGTGGGAGGCCCACCCGGACAGGACGATTTTCTCAACGCTGCACTACGCGTCAACACAACCCTGTCCCCGCAACAATTGTTGAAGCTGCTGCAAGATATTGAAACGGAACTGGGAAGAGAACGTGTCGAACGTTGGAGCCAACGAACCATCGACCTGGATCTGTTGTTGTACGACTCGTTGATTCTGAACCATGACAACTTGCAAATCCCACACCCCCACATGTCCTTCCGGCGTTTCGTCCTGGAGCCGGCAGCAGAAATAGCGGGCACCCTTATCCATCCGCAGAACGGCTGGACCATTCAGCAATTATTGAATCACCTGGAGAGCTCAGTAAATTACCTGGCACTGGTGGGACCACCAGGCTGTGGAAAAACAAACCTCGTCCAGCGTGTCACCGAGCGTCTCTCGGGTCAACCGTTACTGACACCAGCGGCCCCAGACGTGACAACGATCGAAAATGAGAACAAGCTCATCGAACAGAGACGCGCTATCCTGGCCCGACTCGATACGACGGAACCTGGTAATCTTGCGATCAGTGATTTCTGGTTGGCGCAAAGCGTCGCTTACCTCGCCTGCCAACAGGATGCCGAAACGACGGATCCTTTGTCAGCCGACGTTCAAAAAACGCTTTCGAAGGCACACCGGCCCAGGTTGCGAATCTTGATTGACGACGCGGCTACTCACCTGGAAAAAGGAATCCAGCAGCATCTACGGGAGCTGGCTCTCCAACCCCAGCAGGGTCCCTTGCTGCACCTGACCACTGCTGACCCCGAAGTACTTCTGCAGGAAGTGGAGGCAGCCGTGCATTCGATGCGGTAAACTGTTCTGAAACTGCATCGCCCAGGACAATCCAAATGAGCAAACAACCGCAACTGGTCAGGTCATGCCAACAAGTCCAGGAAATGATCCTGCAACTGCGAACAGCGCAGCAGCGGATCGGCCTGGTTCCCACGATGGGTGCCCTGCACGACGGTCACCTCAGCCTGGTGTCAGCTGCCCGCAAGCAGTGTGATTGCGTCGTCGTGACGATCTTTGTGAACCCAGCACAATTCGGACCCGGAGAAGACTTGGAGCAGTACCCACGGTTCCTGGAAAACGATCTCGCCCAGCTGGCAGAACTGGATGTTGACCTGGTCTTTGCTCCCCCGGAAAAAGAAATTTACCCCGCTGGTTTTTCCAGCCGGGTCGAGCCTCCGGCCACGGCTCAACCCTGGGAAGGTGCCCATCGACCCCACCATTTCAGCGGCGTGGCCACGGTGGTGAGCAAACTCTTCAATATCATTCCGGCTGACGTGGCTTTTTTTGGTCAAAAAGATTATCAACAGGCCATGGTCATTCAGCAGCTGGTCAGCGATTTGAATTTCCCGATCGAGATTGAAATTTGTCCGATCGTGCGCGACCAGGATGGGCTGGCACTAAGTTCCCGCAACCAATACCTAAAAACCGACCAGCGTAGACAGGCCACGGTCCTGTCGAGATGTCTGCAATGGGCACAACAACGCGTGAGCGAAACAGAGCGATCGACCCAAAATCTAACGCACGGGATCCGGGAGCAATTGCGGGAGGCGGGCGTGGAAGCTGTTGACTATGTGGCGATCGTGGATCCCGCCACGCTGGTCGAAGTGGAACACGTGGATGAACCTGCCATGCTGCTGCTGGCAGCGCATGTCGGAAACGTGCGATTGATCGATAACTGTCGCCTGGTACCCGGTTAACAAGTCACTATGAAACAAACCCTGCTAACTATTCCTCACGAGATTCTTGGCATCCCGGTCTTCGGCGCTGGATGGTTACTCATGATCTGGCTCCTCTGGGGCGCAGGTACGGTCACCTGGCTGGGACGCCGCCAGGGATGGAATCGCGACACGTTGAGTTACCTGCCGATGATCGCTTTCGGGGCAGCCGCCATCACCTGGTTGCTACCATGGTTGGAAGCTGCTGATAGCCAGGGAAACCCGCAAGGCCTTGCCATTCGTGGCTACGGCGTCATGTTCCTCATTGCCGTCATCTCGGGAGTGGGACTTACTCAGCAACTGGCTCGCCGGGCCGGGTTACATCCCGATATCATCTTTTCCATGTCCTTCTGGTGTTTTGTACTGGGTATCATCGGCGCCCGAATGTTTTTCGTGATCCAGTACTGGGGGGATTATTATGATCCGTCCAATCCAGCCGACTGGACGACACTGATCAGCAGGATCCTGAAGTTCACGGAGGGGGGACTGGTTGTTTATGGTTCACTGATCGGTGCCATGCTGGCCTTCCTGGTGATCATGCGACGGCACCAGTTACCAAAACTTGCCACGCTGGATATATTCGTTCCTGGACTGGCGATTGGTCTAGCCTTTGGGCGCATCGGCTGTCTCCTGAACGGCTGCTGCTGGGGCGGGGTCTGTGAAGATGACTTCAGTTGTATTCACTTTCCACGGGGTGCCCCGGCCTACATGGAACAACTCAACAATGGCCAACTCCTGGGCATCGAAGCGACCCGGGATGACGCGCAATCGACCCGTACCGTCTCAAGCGTCGTACCAGGCAGCCTGGCGGACCAAAAGGGAATCGTGGTAGGCGACCAGATCCGTCGACTGGACAGTTTATCAGGCGAACAATTACGTTCACCGGCAAGATCTGACACCAGGATTGCCGTCACCCTGGCACGGGATCAAAAGGCCGTTGTCCACTGGACACTGAACCAACTCCCTACAAAATCACTGGGTGTCGTTCCCACGCAGTTATTCAGCAGTATTAATGCTGCCCTGATCGCCCTGTTGGCCTGGTCATGGTACCCGGCACGCCGACGAGATGGTGAACTGGTCGCCGGCATGTTCACGGTCTACCCACTAACCCGTTTCCTACTGGAAATCATCCGTAGTGACGAACCGGGACGTTGGGGTACCGGACTGACCATTGCCCAATGGGTTAGTATTTTAATGCTTGTCGTGGCCGGATTACTGTGGGCAAGGATATTTAGTCGCCCGGCTCAACTGGCACTGCCAGCACCACAATCCGCCTAAATGGGTTACGAATCCAGTGGTTTTTGATACGGGCTACGCGTAGTTCTAAGTTATTTTGTGGCAAAGATTTGACATCATTTGGGCGGCACACGAAGATACTTTTAAGTGGTTTTTACCGTAACTTGATGGCAGCCTGGGAACTATTCTCTGTCATTGGGCGTCTCAATATTCTGGAGCAGGTGTGAGAGACGACGCACAATTAATCAGCGACACGCTGGCCGGCAATACCGAGGCCTTTGGAGCCCTGGTCCTTAAGTACCAGGGCCGCCTCTTCAATACGTTCTTGCAGGTCACACGCAGTCGCGAAGAAGCGGAAGATGTCCTGCAAGAAGCCTTTGTCCAGGCCTTCGTGAAGCTGGATTCCTTCCGGGGCAACAGCGCCTTTTACACATGGCTGTATCGAATTGCTTTCAACCTTTCGATCAGCCGCAAACGAAAAAAGAAACCAGAAGCTTCCGTTGATCAGCAGCGAGAGGTTGCCGGTACCGAACCGATCGACCTCGGTGAATTACCAGAAGACCGCCTGCTGCGTGAAGAACGAGCCGATCAGCTCCATCGGGCCATGACGGCCCTGCATGATGAGCACCGAGCCGTACTCACGTTGCGCGAAATGGAAGGCTTTTGCTACGAAACAATTGGCGAGATCCTCGACCTGCCAGCCGGAACGGTACGCAGCAGGTTACATCGCGCCCGAATGCAGTTACATGAACAGTTAAAAGCAATTTTACATGAGAATTCTTCCTGAACAATGAACGAAAAAATCCCCGAAGAACTGATCAGTGCCTACATCGATGGTGAACTCACCAGCGATGAGCAGGTTCGCGTCGAGCAAGCCCTGCTGGAAGATCCGCACAGCCAGCAATTACTCGAAGACCTGCAGGCTCTCCACGACCGCCTGCAAGCAATTCCACGCAGTGAACCAAGCCAGGACTACACGCAGCAGATCTTGCGCCGCGCTGAACGAGCTATCTTGACGGGACCATCGACTGCTTCCGGCGAGGAGGCAACGACTGCCGTCCGGCCCGCGAACCCAGGTGTTCAAGCCAACCAACCAACGAATCTGAAACACCTGATCTGGGCCTCCACGGCCCTGGCTGCCACCCTGATGCTCGCTCTCCTCTTTCGGTCCGAAGATCGATCCGTCTACCAGGTCAGCGATGCAGGCAACGAACAGGAAACGACCACTCCCCCCACCTCGGCCGTGCCGGAGTTGGAGTCAAACTCAGCGGAAACAGACGATCTTGAGGGCGAAGAGGAATCTGCTGAAATGGCCGGCGGCGCTTTTGCCCCACTTGCCCATGCCGACGCCGACGCTGAAGGCCTTCCAGGGAATGGCCTGGCCCGACCTGCCAAGGCGCGCCGGATGGGTGTCCGCGCTTCTTTTGGAGCCCAGGCGGATCCGGCAGCAGACGGCCCCTCCACAAACCAGGAAGGGGCAACCACCCAGGATACCGTGATCTATATCAATATTTCCCAGGAAGACTTCGAGCAACAGGCTGTCTTGCGAACACTGGTCAAACAGCAGGTAGCATTTAATTATGATCCCATGGCATCCGCGGACCTTGCCACGCAAGACACCCTGTCGCTGGAAAGCGTGGCAGCCGCTGATCTCAGGCCGGTCGAAGCAAAGACCGTACAGCAACCACAGGACAAGAAAGCCGAGGAGAAGAGCGAGGCCAAGGACGAGGCTGTCTCGGTGGCGCGACGCCGTAAGCGCGACGGGTCTTACCGCGTGATCACCCTCGAAGCCACAGCGGAGAAACTAGACAAATTGCTTCAAGATCTCTCGGATCACCACCAGGTACAACGAACCCCTCGTGGCAAAGCCGACCTGTTGCGCAAGGAGAACCCCAAGGCTGCCGATAAGAGCGGCTCCACTCCCGGTCTCACAACGAACCTGTCCGAAAAGCGCGGGCGAAAACCGGTTCAGCAACCAGGGGGAAAATCAAAAGACAAGGCCGATAAGAACCAAACGGCGAAACGTGCCGACGAAAAGCAGAACGAGGCCCGCAAACCAACCGCCACCAAACTCTTATTTCAGCAAGAGGGCCAGGCCCTGAAGGCGTCCAGGGTGCGCATCGTCCTGGTCGTACAGGCATCTTCCGGGTCCACGCAGACCGTCAGCGATCAGGCGGATACACCCGCCTCACCTGCCAAAAAACCAAAATCCCCGAAATAGCCTGTTTCCAAGGCTCTCGTAGCAGCGATCACCGTCAGGGTTCGCTTGTTGACATCTTTTCCCCAGTGGTTTCACGGGTGAGCAGGCTACGGATTACTTTCCTAGAAAGTGGTTTCTTGGAAACTCCTGGGGTTCTCTTTTTCTTTGCCGCGGCGCTGTTACCTTGGGTGACTCGCTGGATCGCTCCCACAGGATGATCCAGCCGTTGCTTTTAAATCGAACCGGTTAGGAACCGAATAAGGAATAGTGCCAGAATGACTGATAACGCTCCGACAACAACATCCGTGGAAACCGCTGGCCAGGAAGACGTGGATCGCAAGTCCATGGCATTCGTCGGTCGCTGGGAACGACTGGTCAGCCGTACCAACTGGGAAAAGGGCCGGATCATTCAACAATGGCGAGAAACTCTCATCGCTGCTGGTGCCCCTGCCACGGAATATTCAGATGAAGCCTGGTCCAAGCGAGTGAAGGCAGTCAGTGGACAGCACGTCGGTCGACTGCGACGCGTGGCACTCCGCTTTGGTGGCGTCTTCCCCAAGTACAAGGGTCTTTTCTGGAGTCATTTCCAGGCGGTTGTCGACTGGGATGATGCCGAGATGTGGTTGGAAGGAGCTGTGCAAAACACATGGTCGATTTCACAAATGCGACAGCAGCGGCACGAAGCACTCGGTGGCAGCCCGGAAGAGCTGCCCGCTGATCACGATGTCATCCATGCACAGTTCGATGAGGACCATGAGGAAGATCATGGGGACACCGAAGATGAGACCATCCCATCCCGCATGTCCGCTTCTTACGAGGAAGCCCAGGGGCCACGAGCCGAGGGGCCCGATTTTGGCACCACCGATGAAATTCGACCTGAGTCCTCCAGCAAGCCTAAGGACGAGGATGAGGATGACACGGAAACCGCCCAGTCCGCTGCCCAGGTAACTTCCAGCGCTCCGGCAGTAAGACCCTTTGACCAACTACCAGAACTTCCGGAAAACGTGGCCGACGCCTTTGAAGCCTTCAAGCTGGCTATCCTGCATCACAAGGCAGACAAGTGGCAAAAGATCTCACCTGAAAACCTGGTGGCAAGCCTGGAAGCGCTCAAGACCCTGGTCCTGACTCCGGAGGGTAACCAGCTGCCTACCTAGGACCAACGTGTGGATCTAGTAAAGCAATTCGATGCCTGCATAGCCACCGTGAAGGATGAGGCTCCCGTTGCTGCGAATCTCAGCCGCTTCGGTCAGGTTGGAAAAGTCTGTGGGAAACTGGTTAGTGGAAAGTCCCACTCCCGTCAGGGCTGCCGCCCGATAGCCCAGGAATCCACGCCATCGCTCCCGGATCTGGAATGTTGCTCCCAGGTCCATTTCACCCAGCATCGCCACATCATTCTTATGGTTACGAAGGCGATAGTGATGTTGATCGAACGGGTTGTTGATATCATCCACGAACGCACTACCCGCTGCACCGCCGATCTCGCTGCTGTTGGTCACGTGGTTACCAAATAATCCGAACTTGATACCGGCATGAAGACTCCAGCGATCCGATAAACCGTGCTGCGCCAGGCCCCCCAACTGGACACCCAGCAGGCGATTTTGTGTATCCATGCCATAGGTCACCTCATCCACAGCGCCCGTGAAAATACCATCACCGCTGTCAGTCATGAACTTGAGGTTGTCACGAAAGCGAAAATATCGAATACCGGCCAGCCAGCCCACCTGCAAACCATCCGCCTTCTTGAGGCCGTTGGTATTGCCCCACAGGTTCACTTCCACGTTATGAAATTCATGGTCGCGAACCAGTTGATGGCGAGCGGCACCGTTGAAGAAACCATCCACTGGATTCCCCAGGCCATTGTATGAGAGTGAATCAAATTGAAAGGTCGTATTCAAATCCGCGGCTCCAGGATCGCCCACACTGGCAACCTCCGCGTCCGCAAACAGACCCCAGTAAACCACTTCCCAAGCCTGCTGGCGCTGATTGAAAAAGCGACCAAATCGAATATCAAAACCACCACCCCATTCCATGGAGGCATCTTGTGTACCTAACAACGTGGGGGTTGACGATGCCGTACTGAATGACAAATCAACATTGTTGGCGCGGTCACGTGTCATCACCAGGCCCGACATGCTCGTGAACCAAACGGCACCATCCTTGTCCGCTTTCGCGCCTGCACCCTTGGCCTCTGCCTGCTTCTCCTGGCCAGCCAGCAACAGCCCCATATTTTCCGTCGCCGGCAACGGTGCCGTGGATACCAACGGAAGGTTCTCCCGTAGCACCGGGACAGACGGTTCCAAAACACTAACCTGCCTGGGAACCTCAACTTGCTCGGGAACACCAGGTTGATCCAACACAGCGCTTGGTAAGGTCGGCTGGACCACACCAGCAGCAGGCCGATTCTCTGTCGGGAAAGAAGTGCCTAACTCGCCCGGAAGCTGAGCCCAACTGATCGTGGCCAGTCCACACCAAAGGTAGCTGATCACCGCTACTACCGCAGATCGCTGCAACATGATTTTTACCTCAAGGGCTCTCGCTGGCCCGTCCGTCCTGGGATTCGTGTTTCGACAATAATAGCGCAAGGAGTTACCTTGGAAATCGACCAAGACACGAAACGATCTTGGCTTTTTCCTTGCATATTCCGCAAAACCAGCAAAATCGGTCCCGCCCAGCAGGCGGGAAGAAGCGCAACCAGATCGACTTAAAGGCTCAAAACAAAGCGCTTTGCGGAATCCCACGGTCCGCTGGCCGTAAAGTTTGCTAGCAGTCGGCGGGAAATCCCTTTCCGGTCACGTCGCGTTACGAACCCAGCGAGGGTTTCGCACTTTCCACCCGTGGCATGTCATCATGCTGGCTGGACTGGTAGTGCACTTCCTCGGCCAGCGCACGGTAATCCTCGGCGCCCGGCGACTTAGCGGAGTACTGGAAAATCGACTGCCCGAAGCTCGGCGCCTCCGCCAGGCGAATATTACGACGAATACGCGTGGTAAATGTACAGGCATCCGACCACGCCTTTTCTGATTCGGTTTGGCTCGCGAAAAATTGTTCCACGTCACCCGTCACTTCACCAGCCAAGCGGGTTCCCGAGTCGTACATGCAAAGGACCACGCCCGTCAGTCGTAACGTGTCATTAAGTCGCTGAGATACCACGTCAATCGTGCGCAGTAATTTACTCAGACCATGCAGGGCCAGGAAATGTGGTTGCAGCGGCAAGAATACCTCCTGGACTGCCGCCAATGCGTTGATTGTCAGAACACCTAGTGAGGGAGGACAATCAATGATCAGGTAGTCGAAGCGATCTGTTTCCGATGCGAGTTGATCTCGCAGGATAAGTTCACGGCCTACCTCGTTAGCCAACTCCATTTCCGCGGCAGCCAGGTTCAAATGCGAGGGAACCAGCCACAAGTTCGGGCTGATCAATTGACAGATTTCTGCCACCTGGACGCTCCCGGTCAACACGTCATAGATCGAGCGATCATCGTCCGCCAGTGCCAGGCCCAGGTGAAGTGAGGCATGCGCCTGCGGATCCAGGTCAATCAAGCAGACGCGTTCTCCTCGTTCCGCCAGGGCGGCAGCCAGGTTCACCGCGGTAGTCGTTTTGCCAACGCCTCCCTTTTGATTCAGAACGGCTATCGAACGCATGTAAACAAGCTCCTTATGACGGACCGATATCCCTACCACGGCCAAATCTGTGGCGGGGGATTATAGACAGATCACGTCGATGACGCCTAGATGAGTCGCCGCGACCCCCTGTTCCGGCAATAGTCACTTGGGGTACAACCAAGGTGCTAGCAGCCCTTCATATTACATTTCTATGACCCAGGTTATTCGTTCATGCGACAATTGACCTCGTTAACCAGCGAAGAGCAGGCCCGGCGGCTAACGGCCTACCTCATTACTGAGGGCGTTGCATCACACGCGGAGCACGATGTTGCCAATTGGTTGATCTGGGTACGGGAAGAAGACGATTTGCCCGCTGCCCTGAAAATTTTGGAGCAATTCCAGGCGGACCCGGAACATGCCCGTTACCGCGAGGCCGTGCAAGCTGCCACCACCTTGTTGCGGGAAGATGCCAAACGCCAGCAGGAACGCCAGGAACAGGTACAGCGGCAGCAGATCCAGATCCGTGGCCAGTGGCGTCAGGGAGGGGCGAGACGGCACAACCCGTTGACCAAGATGTTGATTGCTCTTTCGGTCCTGGTGAGCTTACTGGCCGGAACACTGACCAACGAACGTGGTCCCAAGAATGGTTGGGCGCGTCATCTTCAGTTTGCTGATGCTGCCTTAGTGCAACAGGCGGGTCAAGCCATCCTGGACGAAAACGGCATGATCACAGCCCAGGACCACCAGCAACTGGCAATGATCAGCTTACGCACGAACCCCTGGGAATTATGGCGATTGATCACACCGATTTTCCTGCACATGGGCATCATGCACCTGGTGTTTAACATGCTGTGGTTGTATGACCTGGGATCATCCCTGGAAAC
>Ga0163108_10001522_pt1 | contig 16992 bp, 15 predicted proteins | sample Fk1155metaG_FD_109644 | JGI IMG/M metagenome (GOLD analysis project Ga0163108, IMG submission 109644) | Marine microbial communities from the Central Pacific Ocean - Fk160115 155m metaG | ecosystem: Environmental > Aquatic > Marine > Oceanic > Photic zone | place: The Central Pacific Ocean...
AAAAAGTTCATTCTCCATAGTATAGTATTTTGGATTAGATGTAGTCACTATTGTAGGCTCAATAAAATAACCTTTGGATTTACTATATCCTCCCCCTACAAATATTTTAGCATCTCTATCTTTCTTAACCTTTTTTATTACTCTAGATAATTTATCAAAAGAATTTTCATGAATTACAGCTGTCATAAAATTTTCAAAGTTTTCAGGACTACCCATTTTAATTGAAGCAATCTGTTTTTTCAGCTTACCAAGAACTTTTTTAGAAATAGATTTTGGAATATATACTCGTGATGCAGCAGAACATTTTTGACCTTGAAACTCAAATGCTCCTCTTATTATTGCAGTTACTAGTTCATCAATTTTTGCTGATTTGTGCGCAATAATAAAATCTTTACCTCCTGTTTCTCCTACTATTCTAGGGTATGAAATAAAATTATCAATTTTTGCTCCTATTTTTTTCCATAATCCTTTGAAAACTGTTGTTGAACCAGTAAAATGAATTCCTGCAAAATGTTTTGATTTTAAAATAGTATTAGTTATCATCTCTGGATCACCATATACAGCATTGATTACTCCATCTGGTAGACCAGCTTCTTTAAATACATCAATTACAATTTTAGCTGAAAAAATTTGATGATCACTTGGTTTCCATACAACTGTATTTCCCATCATTGCAGCACTTCCAGGGAGATTTCCAGATATTGCTGTAAAATTAAAAGGTGTTATAGCGTATACAAAACCTTCTAGGGGCCTATAAGTCAACCTATTCCAAACTCCAGAATCAGATTTTGGTTGCTGACTATATATATGTTGCATGCTATGGACATTAAATTTCAAGAAATCAATTAATTCACAAGCAGCATCAATTTCAGCTTGGAATATTGTCTTGGATTGAGCAAGCATTGTTGCTGCATTTATCTTATCCCTATATGGTCCAGCAATAAGTTCAGCTGCTTTAAGAAATATTGCAGCTCTTTCTTCCCAAGGCATATTTGACCATTTTTCTTTAGCATTTAATGCTGATTTAATAGCTAATTCCACATGCTTTTTTTCCGCTAAATAATATTTTCCTAAACTATGTTTATGATTATGGGGAGGAGACATGTTTCGAGTTTTAGAACTTTTAACAGACTTACCATTAATCCACATAGGAACATCAATATTTGATTCCTTTAATTTTTTATATGTTTTTAAAACAGATTTCTTTTCCTCACTATTAGGTTCGTAATTTCTTATGGGTTCATTGTTAGGGAATGGAACACTTGCTATTGAATTATTCATGACTTTTGATTGAATTATAAATTTAGTTTTAAATACTTAATAATTTAATAAAAATACCTTTTTTTCTTGATAGGATTGTAGTAAATTTGCCTCATAAAATTTCAGTTTTTCATGTCAAAAGACATAAGCATCAAAAGTGGTGCGAATCTTGCCTTAACTGGAGTAGCTTCTAAAGAAATTGAGATAGCTAAACATAGTTCGACTTTTGCAATTTATCCAGATGATCTTTTCTCTCTTATTCCAAGAATGATGGTTAAAGAGGGCGATAAGATTAAGGTAGGCACTCCAATATTTCATGATAAAAATGATGAAAAGATTATAGTCGTATCACCTGTTTCAGGTATTGTGAAATCTATAGAGAGGGGAGAAAAAAGAAAAATTTTGAAGGTCGTAATAGACAAAGATGGTAATGAGAAAATAGGATATGAAATAAATGAAAAATTAACAAAGGAGAAAATAATATCACTTCTTCTAGAATCGGGATTATGGTCATATATTCGTCAAAGACCTTATAATATTATTGCTAGAACTGATAAGATGCCTAAAGCAATTTTTGTATCAACACACTCCACTGCTCCCTATGATGTTGACTATGATTTTATAATCAAAGAAAGATTGGATGATTTTCAAAATGGTGTTAATGTTATGTCTAAAATTATTAGTAAGCCTATAACGTTAACTACTACTGCTAATAAAGAATCTATTTTTTTAAATCTAAATAATTTAGAAATTATTAATATAAAAGGAAAACATCCTTCAGGTAATGTCAGTTTTCAAATTAATAGAATTAACCCAATAAATAGAGGAGAATACGTGTGGGTTATTAATCCTGAAGATATGGCTAATATTGGAAGTTTTTTTAGAACAGGAAACTTCAACCCAACTAGAACTATTGCAGTCTCAGGATCTTCAGTAAAAAATCCGAAATACTACAAAACTCTAATAGGTAGTAAAATTTCTTCAATAATACCCGATAGTGCCATAAACAATTTTAAAGGAAATCGGTATATAAATGGAGATCCCTTAACTGGCTGTAAAGTTAACTCTGATGGTTATATTGGTTACTATAACAATATTCTTAGTGTTATAGAAGAAGGAGATAAATATAGAATGTTTGGATGGCTGCCATTTAAAGATAATCATGTGCCAAGTTTTTCAAGAACATCATTTTCATGGCTTTTATCCAAAAATAAAAAGTTTAATACAAATTTAAATGGAGAAGAAAGAGCTCTAGTTGTTACTGGTGAAATGGAAAAATTTTTTCCAATGGATATATATCCAATGCAATTATTAAAGGCATGCATGATGCAGGATATTGAAAAAATGGAGCTATTAGGAATTTATGAAGTTATTCCTGAGGATTTTGGACTAATAGATTATTCTAATACATCAAAAATAGAGGCTCAAGAAATAATTAAAGATGGAATTCAATTAATGTTAAAAGAAGTAGGTTAATAATGAATTTTATAAGAAAAAATTTAGATAGGATTAAAAAACCTTTTGAAAAGGGGGGTAAACTTGAAAAGTTTTATCCTGCATTTAATGCTTTTGAAACATTTTTATTTGTTCCAAATCATACTACAAAATCTGGATCTCACATAAGAGATGCCGTTGATCTTAAAAGAACAATGGTAACTGTTATAATTGCACTTATTCCTGCATTATTATATGGGATATACAATACAGGATATCAATACTTTATTCAAATTGGATTAGATTTTACTTTCTTAGATGCATTTCTTCATGGATTATATAAAATTCTTCCTATGATAGTTGTATCATATGTTGTAGGTCTCTCTGTTGAATTTGGATTTGCAGTATATAGAGGACATTCTGTAAATGAGGGATATCTAGTGACTGGTCTTCTTATCCCAATGATAATGCCTGTTGATATGCCACTTTGGATGTTGGCTATTTCGGTAATCTTTGCAGTCCTAATAGGTAAAGAAGCGTTTGGAGGAACAGGAATGAATATACTTAATCCTGCATTGACTGCTAGAGCATTTGCTTTTTTTGCATATCCTACATATATGTCTGGTGATAAAGTATGGGTTTCAGAAGCTTCTAATATAGATGCAGTTTCTGGAGAAACAATACTTGGTTCGTTAGCAGCTGGTCAAAATATTGATTATTCATCAATGCAAATGTTTTGGGGTTCTATTCCAGGATCGGTTGCTGAAACGTCCACTTTATTTGTGTTAATCGGAGCTGCCATTTTATTATATACTGGAGTAGCAAGTTGGAGAATCATGTTAAGTAGTATTATTGGTGCATCATTAGTGGGATACCTATTTAATTTATGGGGAGCAAACGAACTTATGAGTTTTGATTGGTATAATCACCTTATTATAGGTGGATTTGCTTTTGGAATAGTGTTTATGGCCACTGACCCAGTATCTGCTGCTCAAACACAAAGAGGAAAATGGATTTATGGATTTCTTATAGGTGGATTGTGTATTCTAATAAGAGTATTTAATCCTGCATATCCTGAAGGGGTTATGTTAGCAATACTTTTAATGAATGTTTTTGCTCCAACTATTGATCACTATGTTATTCAATCAAACATAAATAAGAGAAAAAAACGATGGGAAAAACTCAAGGTTAAAACAATATAATGAATAGAGATTCAAATAAACATACATATTTATTTGCTGCAATTATGGTAATTACTATTGCATTTGTTTTGTCTTTTACTTCAGAGTCATTAAAAGAACTAAAAGCTGATAATATAAAAAAAGAAAAGATGCAAAATATTTTATCTGCAGTTGGAATTAATGTTAGCAGGGATGAATCGGAAGAACTTTATACACAATATATAATTGAAGAATTATCTCTAACAAATAATGGTGATATAGACAATGCAGTTAGTGCTTTCAATATAAACTTGGCTTTAGAAATAAAGAAGGATATTAATACTCAGAGATTCCCTCTTTATGTAGCTAATGTTGATAATAATAAATATTATATTATTCCATTAAGAGGAAATGGTCTTTGGAATGCAATTTGGGGATATATGGCACTTAAAGAAGATATAAATACTATCAAAGGAGTTTCATTTGGTCATCAAGCTGAGACAGCAGGATTAGGTGCTGAAATAACACAAGATTGGTTTACAAATAGTTTTGTTGATGAGAAAATACTAAACGATAATGGAGACTTTGTGGGAGTATATGTTACAAAGACAAATAATGACCCTGAAAATACTGATAAGAATGATAATGAAGTTGATGCTATTTCAGGAGCTACAATTACTGGTGATGGAGTTTCTGATATGATAAAAGAAAGGTTAGAGAAGTATCTGCCATATTTTAATAATATAACTAATGAGTAAGGACAAAGAAAAACTTTTTTCTAAACAAAATAGAGCGTTATTAACGGATCCCTTGGATGATAATAATCCTATTACTGTTCAAGTTTTAGGGATATGCTCTGCTCTAGCCATTACTGTTAAATTAGAGCCTGCAGTTGTAATGACTCTATCTGTAATTTTTGTTATGGGATCAAGTAATATGATAATTTCAATTTTAAGAAACATTATACCTAATAGGATCAGAATAATCGTGCAATTGGTAGTAATTGCTTCTTTGGTTGCAATAGTTGATCAATTTTTAAAAGCTTATGCATATGATGTAAGTAAGCAATTATCAATTTTTATTGGTTTGATAATAACTAATTGTATTGTAATGGGAAGACTTGAAGCATTTGCAATAGGAAATGGAGTTTGGAAATCATTTTTAGATGGAGTCGGTAATGCATTAGGTTATGGTTGGATACTTATTGTAGTGGCATTTATTAGAGAACTTTTTGGTTCTGGTGAGTTATTTGGAATACCTGTAATCCCTCAATTCATTTATGACTTAGGTTATACAGATAATGGTTTGATGCTTTTATCACCTATGGCGTTAATTGTGGTTGGAGTTTATATATGGATACAGAGATATTTTAACAGGAAACTAATTGAAAAAGATTAAATGGAAGATTTATTAAACATTTTTGTTAAAAGTATATTTATTGAAAATATGGTATTTGCATATTTTCTAGGAATGTGCTCATATCTAGCAGTATCAAAAACTGTTAAAACTGCAGTAGGTTTAGGAGGTGCAGTGATTTTTGTTTTGACAATTACAGTTCCTATTAATTACTTATTGAATGAATATCTGTTAAAACCAGGAGCTTTGAAATGGATAGGCCCACAGTATCAGGATGTGAATTTAGATTTCTTGACATTTATTATGTTCATTGCTGTTATTGCATCTATGGTACAATTAGTTGAAATGATTGTTGAGAAATTTTCTCCAACATTATATAGTGAGCTTGGAATATTTCTACCATTAATAGCTGTTAATTGTGCTATTCTTGGTGGTTCATTATTTATGCAGACTAAAGACTTCATAAATGTATTTGAGTCATCAGTTTATGGACTAGGTTCTGGTATTGGATTTTTCTTAGCTATTTTAGCTATAGCATCAATAAGAGAAAAAATTAGGTATTCAAACATACCAGAGCCACTAAAAGGTCTTGGAATAACTTTTATAATTTGTGGTTTAATGGCATTTGGATTTATGAGTTTTATGGGAATAAAAATATAATTTGAAATGAATATTGATGTAATTATTGCGAGCACTTTGGGACTTCTATTAGTTACTCTAGTATTAGTTTCAATATTACTTTATGCTAAGTCTAAGCTAGTTTCATCTGGACCAGTTAAAATATTAATAAATAATGAGAAAGATGTTGAAGTTTCGTCAGGAAGTACTCTTCTAACAACTTTAGGTAATAACAAAATATTTTTGCCTTCAGCATGTGGGGGTGGAGGAACTTGTGTTCAATGTAGATGTCAAGTTCTAGAAGGAGGCGGAGAAATACTTCCAACTGAGGCACCTTATTTTACTAGAAAAGAAATATCAGAAGGATGGAGACTTGGTTGCCAAGTTAAGGTTAAAGAGAATATGAAAATAAATGTTCCCGAAGAGGTTTTTGGTATAAAGAAATGGGAAGCTAAAGTTCTTCGGAATTATAACGTAGCATCTTTTATAAAAGAATTTGTAATAGAAATCCCTGAAGAAATGGGTTACAAAGCTGGAGGATATATTCAGATTGAAATCCCAGATTGTAAAGTAAATTATAAAGATATTGACATTACTTCGCATCCCGAGGAACATCCTAATGATCCTGATAAATTTAAGTTGGAGTGGGATAAATTTAATCTTTGGCCTCTTACTATGAAAAATACAGAAAATGTTGAAAGAGCATACTCAATGGCTTCTTATCCAGCTGAAGGGAAAGAGATTATGTTAAATGTGAGAATAGCTACTCCTCCATGGGATGGAAAGAAAAATGATTGGATGTCAGTTAATCCAGGGATAGCATCTTCTTATATTTTTTCTAAAAAACCTGGAGATACAGTAACTATTTCAGGCCCTTATGGAGAATTCTTTATTAATGATTCAGAATCAGAAATGCTTTATGTAGGAGGTGGTGCAGGAATGGCTCCAATGAGATCTCATCTTTATGAATTATTTAAAACAATAAAAACTGGAAGAAAAGTAACTTTTTGGTATGGTGGAAGATCTAAAAGAGAGCTTTTTTATGTTCATCATTTTAAAGAGTTAGAAAAAGATTTTCCAAACTTTAAATTTTACATTGCTTTATCTGAACCTATGGAAGAAGATAATTGGAAGGTTAAGAAATCTATTGATGGAGAAGGAGATGGTTTTATTGGATTTATCCATCAAGTTGTTATTGACCAGTATTTGTCAAAACATGAGACACCTGAGGATATAGAAGTCTATTATTGTGGCCCACCTCTAATGAATATTGCTGTTGCAAAGATGGCAGAAGACTTTGGAGTTCCACCTGAAAACGTCAGATTTGATGATTTTGGAATATAATGAATTATTCAAATAAATTCAGATTACTTCTATTTTCTATACTTTTTCTTAGTTGTATTAATGAAAAAAATACAATAAATATAAATGGAGATGCTCTTGGTACAACATATAATATTATTGTTCATAAAAGTTTAGACAAATTTAATTTATCAAAAAGTATTGATTCTATTTTTAATGTAATTAATAATTCTATGTCAACTTATTTAGAAAGTTCAATTATAAGTGATGTAAATAGAAACATTAAAACTCCTGTAGATGAGCATTTTATTAAGGTCTTTAAAAAATCTAAGGAAGTATGGGAAGAATCTGATAGATATTTTGACCCAACTGTTGGAACGCTTGTTAATGCATATGGTTTCGGTCCTAGAATTTCATCAGATAATATAGATAATAAGTCAATTAAGAGTCTTAAATACTTAGTCGGTTTTGAAAAAGTAGTCTTAAATAATAGCAATGAAGTTGTAAAAGAAAATAAAGATATATTTATAGACTTCAATTCTATTGCTAAAGGTTATTCAGTTGATTTAATTGGAGAGTTTTTATCTTCAAAAAAAATTAATAATTACTTAATTGAAGTAGGAGGGGAAATTCTAGCTAAAGGATTAAACAAAAGAACTGAATCAATTTGGACTCTAGGTATTCAAGATCCATTAAATCAGGATAAATATATAGAAACAGTTAAGCTAAGTAATAAAGCACTAGCAACTTCAGGTAATTATAGAAAATATCGTATAGATTCTAATACTGGAGATCAATATGTTCATACAATAAATCCAATAACTGGTCTTACATCTATAAATAATACTCTTAGTGTATCAGTTATATCAAAAGATTGTATTACTTCAGATGCATGGGCAACGGCATTATTATCTTTAGATTTAAATAGGGGAAGAGTAATTATTGATCAAATAGAATCAATAGAAGCATTATGGATATTATCTGTTAATGATAAAGTTGAGATTATAAAATCTAATAATTGGGATAAATTAGCCAATTGATTTTTTTACAATGGGAATTAATTCTCCTTTAATTAATCCGTATTTAGAAAGTAGATCCTCTTGAATTTCATTAGTATAATCTAAAAGATTGACAATAAATCCATTATTTTCTAGCCTGTCTTTATAGTCCATCGCATATATTCTTACATGGTCATATTGTCCAAAATGCTTAGCTCTTTGTTTTTTTGAAACCAATGTCTTATCCTCATAAGTTTTTTCTAAACTTTTATCAATAGGAACTTGAAGAATGCCTATACCATCTTTTTTTAAAACACGATATATCTCACTCATGGCAGAATTATCATCAATTATATGCTCTAAAACATGATTGCAAATTATTAAATCAAATGTATCATTATTAAAACTCATATTAGTAATATCACCTTTAACATCAGCTAATGGAGATTTAAGGTCAAAAGTTGTATAATCCCAGTAGATATTCTTTTTGAATTTTCTATAAAAAATTTGTTCAGGTGCAATGTGAAGTACTTTTAATTTAGAGTTTAAGAGATTTGTACTATTATTAAGATATAACCATAGAAGTCTATGTCTTTCAAGAGATAGAGTTCCCGGAGATAGTGCATTTTTTCTAAGTTTACCATACCCATAAGATAAAAATTTTGAATACCCTCTTCCATCAATTGGATCAATATACTTATTGCCAGAATAAACAATTTTTAAAATAGGAACAAGGTAATAGCTAATTCCAATAAGAAAATTTCTTGAAAATATTTTTAATATAATTTTCATTAATCAAAGTAAGATTTGAACTTATCTTCTTCATTTGATTCAATACCTAAGGCATCATAGATATAATTGAATGTTGATAGAACTTCAGGTTTTCCATCAATAATTGCAATATTATGTTCAAAATGAGCACTAGGTTTTCCATCTAGGGTAACAATTGTCCAACCATCATCAAGTTGATTAACTTTTTCAGTTCCAAGGTTTATCATTGGTTCAATTGCTACAACCATTCCTTCTTTTAGGAATAATCCTGAGTCTTTTTTTCCATAATTTGGTATTTCAGGATCTTCATGTAAATTTTTTCCAAGACCATGTCCTACCAATTCTTTAACAATTCCATAGCCATGTTTGCTAATAAAGTTTTGAATTGAATTGCCAATATCACCAACTTTATTACCAACAATTAATGATTCAATTCCAACATAAAGAGATTTCTTTGTTATTTCTAATAAATTCTCTAGATCTTTTTCTACATTTCCAACTTTAAATGTATATGCGTGATCTCCATAAAATCCATCTTTGATTACCCCACAATCAATTGAAACTATATCACCATCTTTTAATGGAATGTCATTTGGTATTCCATGTACTACCTGTTCATTTATACTTATACATAAAGTATTTGGAAAACCATTATAACCCTTAAATCCAGGTTTGCATAAATTGTCAAGAATGAATGTTTCTGCAAGATTATCAAGATATAGAGAAGTTATGCCAGGCCTAATTTCATTTGCTAACATTCCAAGAGTTTTAGATACAACTAATGCACTTTCTCTGATTTTTCTAATTTCTTCAATACTTTTTAAAATCATAATTAGTAATAGGCATTCCTATATTCAATATCATTAATTATTTTATAGATATCTCTTTCTAAAGTTTCAATTGGAAATTCAACTATTCTATTTATTTCTATAGAATCTTTATAGAAAATAATCGTAGGAGTATTTGTTATATTTTTACCTTTTTCATATCCATAATCAGATGTTTTATCTCTTTTAAGTAGATATATATTTAGTTTATCATCTGAAAATTTTATTTCATCAAGTATCTTTATTAATCTAGGGACCTCTCTTTCACTATCATGACATTTAACACCCATATATAATTCAATGATAAAGTAATCAAGATTACCAAAATTATTGTCACTTAAAAAGATATCTGTTTCATATAAATTATAATTCTTTGGAAACCATTGAGTATTGCTTGAGTTAAATAAATAATTCTTGTCAACTTGCCCATCTATAATATCATTAGTTGTATTGTGATTACACGAATTAATAATGATGAACATAACTACTAAAAAATAATTTTTCATTTTCTTATTAAAGATTTACCAGTCATTTCTAATGGTTTTTCAATACCTAATATTTCAAGAATTGTAGGTGCAATATCAGCAAGTATACCATTTCTTATATTTCTTTTATTTTTATCTACTAAAATAACCGGGACTGGATTAGTAGTGTGTGAGGTATTTGGAGAACCATCTTTATTTTTCATTTTTTCACAATTTCCATGGTCGGCAATAATTATTGAAACATAGTTGAGTTTATTCGCGGCATTAACTAGCGGTGACAAAAGATTGTCTATAGTTTCACATGCTTTTATTGCAGCATCCATATCTCCTGTATGACCAACCATATCAGGATTTGCAAAGTTTAAACATATAAAATCAGGAGAATTATTAATAATCTCACTAATCGCTTTTTCAGAAACTTCAAAAGCACTCATTTCAGGTTTTAAATCATATGTAGCTACTTTTGGAGAAGGGTATAGGACTCTGTTTTCTTTATCAAATGGTTTTTCTCTTCCACCATTTAGAAAAAAAGTAACATGCGGATACTTTTCAGTTTCAGCAATTCTTAGTTGAGATTTATTATTCTTTGATAATACCTCACCCAGAGTATTTTTTAAGTTTTTACTATAGAATATTGGTTTTACCTTTTTAAAACTATTATCATAGTTAGTTAAAGTATAAAATTTTATATCTAGAGGTTTCAAATCAAATTGATTGGTACTTTTTTCACAAATTAAAGATGTAAGCTGCCTGCCTCTATCAGATCTATAATTAAAAAAAATGATAACATCGTTATCAGCAACTTTTGAAATTGGATTATTATTCTTATCAGTTATTACAATAGGTTCTATAAATTCATCTGTTATATCATTGTTATAGAAATCAGTTATTGTTTCAGTTAAATCCTGGGTCTTTAGCCCTTGATTATTTATCAATAAGTCATAAGCTTTCTTTGTTCTATCCCAGCGTTGATCCCTGTCCATTGAATAATATCTTCCGATAACAGAGGCTAAAGAACCACCTGACTTTTTTGTGTATTCTTTAATTTCATTAATAAAATTTATTCCAGATTTTGGATCTACATCTCTTCCATCAGTAAATGCATGTATAAATATATTGTCTTTTATAGGTGATAAGGTATTTAGAATTTCTTTTAGGTGGGAAATATGAGAATGGACACCACCATCAGATAGTAATCCAATAAGATGCACATTGTTTTTACTTTTTTCAATGTGATTTATTATATCAATAAAGTTCTGATTATTACTGAATTCTCCAGATTCAATAGAGTTATTTATCTTAAGCAGATCTTGGAAAACAATTCTACCTGCTCCTATATTCATATGACCAACCTCACTGTTTCCCATCTGACCAGCTGGTAGACCAACATTTTCTTCATGTGTTAAAAGCTGTGCATTTGGATAAGTATCTAATAAGTTATCAAAATTTGGAGTATTAGCAATTTCAGGGGCTGAAACACTTTTGTCTTCTGCTATACCCCAACCATCTAAAATTAATAATAAGGTTTTATTAATCAAATTTTTTATTTTAAAGATACAAATATCATTAACCAGATTTGTAATTATGGTTAGGAAAAAATATATTGTTATTAAATTAATGGTTTTCGAAGGTATAGTATATAAATCAACAGGAAGTTGGTATCTAGTAAAGTGTAATAATGACTTTTTTGAATGCAGAATCAAAGGAAAAATTAGACTAAAGGATCTGGATACTACTAACCCAATTGCAGTTGGAGATAATGTAATTTTTGAAAAGGATTCTAAAGAACAAGGACAAGGTATAATTTCTGAAATCCTCCCGAGAAAAAATTACATAATTAGAAAATCAGTTAAATTATCAAAACACTCTCATATAATAGCATCTAATATAGATCTTGCATTATTACTGATTACAAAAGATAATCCACCTACATCATTGAATTTTATTGATAGGTTTCTAGTAACTTGTGAAGCATATCACATACCTGTAATCTTAGTTTTTAACAAAATTGATACCTATAATGAAGATGATTTATCTAGAATCTCTAAGATAGAATCTATATATAAATTAATCGATTATAAGTGTATTAGAATTTCTGCAAAATATGGAGAAGGAGTTAATGATATTTCAAATTATATGCAAAACAAGGTTTGCTTACTTTCTGGCCATAGCGGTGTAGGAAAATCAACTTTAATTAATAAAATAAATCCTGAATTAGAATTAAAAACAAAGGAAATCTCAATATCGCATAATAAAGGAAAGCATACAACAACTTATGCAGAAATGTATGATTTAAAAGAAAATATAAGAATTATAGATTCTCCTGGAATAAAAGGGTTTGGAATTGTAGATATATCAAAATATGAATTAGGTGACTATTTTCCAGAGTTTTTTAAAAGAAAAATGAAATGTAAATTTCATAATTGTATGCATATGGAAGAACCAGGGTGTGAAATAAAAAAAGGTCTTGAAAACGAAGTGATAGCTGAATCAAGATATAGTTCTTATGTTGATTTATTGAGTGATCAAAATATATATAGAAAATCAGATGAAAGTAGTAATTCAAAGAGTTAAATCATCAAAAGTTGCAGTTAATAATAAGATAATAGGTCAAATTGATCATGGTATTCTTGTGTTAATAGGTATTGCTGTTGATGATGAAAAAACTGATGCTGAATGGATTTCAAATAAAGTTTTAAACCTTAGAATATTTGATGATGAGAATGGAATAATGAATAAATCATTAATAGATATTAAGGGAGATATTCTAGTTATTTCCCAATTTACATTAATTGCATCTACAAAAAAAGGAAATAGGCCTTCGTATATAAATTCTGCTGGTCATGATATTGCTATACCGTTATATAAATATTTTATTGAAATATGTGAAGATAAACTTGGAAGAAAAGTAAGTTCAGGAGAATTTGGTGCTGATATGAAGGTAAGTTTAATAAATGATGGGCCTGTTACAATTGTTATTGATTCAAAAGCCAAAGATTAATTCTAGATGATATTTACCTCCTCTTGAAGATCAATATTAAATTCTTCTTTAACTGATTTTTTTATGCTATTTGTAAAATTTAAAATATCAGATCCATTGGCATTACCATTATTAACAACAACTAGGGGTTGATTAATATAAACACCTACATCCCCTAAACTTTTCTGTTTGAAGCCCATCTTTTCAATTAGCCATGCTGCAGGAACTTTATATAATCCGTTTTGGCTTTTATGATGAGGTAATTTTGGATATTTTTCTAATAGTTTATCCAACTTGGTTGATTCTATAAGAGGGTTTTTAAAAAAACTCCCGCAATTCCCGATCTTGTTTGGATCAGGTAATTTAGACTCTCTTATTTTTATTATTTCCTCTGATATATTAGATAAATTAATTTCTTTATCATTAAACCTTTTTTTTAAACTATCATATGAAAGGTTATAACTATGCGGCTCTTTTGTTAATTTTAGTCTTATAGATAGTATTACATATTTGTTTTTCTGTTTAGATTTAAATACTGATGATCTATAATCAAATTCACATTCATCTTTGTTATAATGTTTTATCTCGTTAGAATCTATTAAAAGAACTCTGCAGCTATCAAATACATCTTTTAATTCAACTCCATAAGCCCCAATATTCTGAATAGGAGCAGCTCCTACATTTCCAGGAATTAAAGATAAATTTTCTATTCCCCCATAATTATTTTCAATTGACCACTTTACAAATTCATGCCAGTTCTCACCAGAGCTAACTTCTATAATAATACTATCATCTAATTCTTCTATGATTTTTTTTCCCTTTATTGAAATATGAACTATGGTTCCCTTATAATCTTTAGAGAATAAGACATTACTTCCTCCGCCCAAAATGAAAATATTTTCTTCCCCCTTATTTTGAGATAAGAAATCAATAATTTGATCTTCAGAGTTAATCGAAATAAATTTATCTGACTTAACATCTATATTAAATGTGTTATACTCTTTTAAAGAGAAGTTTGATGAAATTTCATTCATATTAATCTTTGTATTCTTTTAAAGCAAGTCCAATTATTTTTATTGCTTTTATAAGTTTATTAGAATTTAAAACAAAAGCAATTCTTACTTCATCTTTTCCAAGATTAGGACTAGTATAAAAACCACCTGCTGGTGCTAACATAACAGTTTGTCCATCATGTGAAAAATCAGTTAGTAGAAATTTAGAAAAATTCTCTGAGTCATTAATTGGAAGCTTAAGAATAGAATAAAATGCACCCATAGGGTTTGAAAAAACTAAATCATCAATTTTACTTAATTCTTCAATTAGTAGATTTCTTCTTGAAGTATACTCTTTAATTACATTATTAATATAGTCCGAAGATGAGTCAAGTGCTTTTGAAGCTGCTATCAATCCTAGTGTTGGAGGTGATAGTCTAGCTAATGCAAACTTTAAACAAGCATTTAAAAAATCATTATTTTTTGAAACAATACATCCACTTCTTGCACCACATAGACTGTACCTTTTAGATGTTGAGTCAATTAATATTGCATTATTGTAAAACTTTTTGTCTTCAAGTATAGAGAAATGTTCGTTATTTCCATATATAAACTCCCTATATACTTCATCTACAACTATAAATATATCATGTTTAACAGCTAATGACCCTATCTCTAAAATTTCTTCTTTACTATAGACGTATCCTGTTGGATTACAAGGATTACAAAGAAATATAGCTTTTGTATTCTCATTTATTTTTTCTTCAAAAGAGCTTATAGTTGGAAGTGAAAAATTATCTTGAATTTTTGAAGTTATAGGAATTACATTAACATTTGATGCCATAGCAAATCCATTATAATTTGCATAAAATGGCTCAGGGATAATAATTTCTTCACCAGGATCACAAATTGAACTAAATGTAAATGATAGAGCTTCACTAGCTCCAACTGTTGCAATTATATCTTCAGGAGTAACATCTATATTATGTTTTGAATAATAATTAGAAAGTTTAGTCCTATACTCATGTGAACCCTGTGAATACTCATATTTTAACAATTTTAACTCATTTTGTCTAATTCCTTCAATAGATTCAATAGGTGATTCAATATCAGGTTGCCCAATATTTAAGTGAAGTACATCAATACCCTTTTTCTTTGCTTGATCAGAATATGGTACAAGCTTTCTAATTGGGGATGATGGAATATTCCTTCCTTTATTTGAAATTTTTGGCATTTATTTAACTTAATTTGTAAATATACTTCAAGGTATGTTATTTTTGTTTTACTTTATAAATATTTATTGTTAGATGCAGATCTCATCGAAATTTGATCATACCGAAATTGAAAAGAAATGGTATTCTTTCTGGAATAAAAATAAATTTTTTAATTCAGAGCCTGATGATAGAGAGCCATTTACTATAGTGATTCCTCCACCTAATGTTACGGGTCTATTACATATGGGGCATATGCTTAATAATACAATTCAAGATATTTTAATTCGAAAAGCTAGGATGATGGGTAAGAATGCATGTTGGATTCCTGGAACTGATCATGCCTCAATAGCAACTGAAGCTAAAGTGGTAGAGAATTTAAAATCACTTGGTATTAATAAGTCTGATATCTCAAGAGAAGAATTTGTAAAACATGCCTGGGAATGGACAGAAAAATATGGAGGAGGGATTTTAGATCAGCTTAAAAGATTAGGCTGCTCATGTGATTGGAATAGAACTAAATTCACTTTAGATGATGATATGTATGAATCAGTTATTCTTGCGTTTATGGATCTTTATGAAAAAGGTTATATCTATAGGGGGTATAGAATGATAAACTGGGATCCTGAAGCTGAAACAACAGTATCCGATGAAGAGGTTAATTATGTTGAGGAAGAATCTAATTTATACTATTTAAATTACTCCATAGATGGTTCAAAAGAGAAACTAATTATTGCAACAACTAGACCTGAAACAATTTTTGGAGATACTGCAGTCTGTGTTAACCCTAAAGACAAAAGATATTCCAAGTTTTTAGGAAAAGAGGCAATCGTTCCTATATGTGACAGGAAGATTCCAATTATATCAGATCCTTATGTAGATATAGAATTTGGAACAGGATGCTTAAAAGTAACTCCTGCACATGATTTAAATGACTATAACCTTGGTACTAAACATAAACTCGAGATTATTGACATTTTTGATTCCAAAGGAAGGCTTAATGAATTTGGTCTTCATTATAAAAACAAAGACAGGTTTGAAGTTAGAAAGGAGATAGTCAAAGAGCTTAAGAGTAAAAAGATGCTTAATAAATCTGAAGTATATAAGCATAATGTTGGGCGATCAGAAAGAACTAATGCTATAATTGAGCCTAAGATTTCGAGGCAATGGTTTTTAAAAATGGATAAGATTTCAAAACCAGCTATAAATAATGTATTAAAGAATGAAAATATAAAGTTTTTTCCAAATAAATTTAAATCAATATATAGGTACTGGTTAGAGAATATAAAAGATTGGAATATATCTAGGCAACTATCTTGGGGTCATCAAATTCCAGTTTTTTACTATGGAGAAAATAATGAGGAATATGTTATTGCTCAAAATAAAAGTGAAGCAAAAAAGATCTTAGAAAAACAAAAAGGATTAAAGCTGAAAGATGATGAGTTAATTCAAGATCAAGATGTTCTTGATACTTGGTTTTCATCTTGGCTCTGGCCAATATCAGTTTTTGATGGTATAAGAAATCCTGAAAATCAAGAGATAAAATATTATTATCCTACTCAAGATTTAGTAACTGGTCCTGACATAATATTTTTCTG
>Ga0163108_10001523_pt1 | contig 16992 bp, 12 predicted proteins | sample Fk1155metaG_FD_109644 | JGI IMG/M metagenome (GOLD analysis project Ga0163108, IMG submission 109644) | Marine microbial communities from the Central Pacific Ocean - Fk160115 155m metaG | ecosystem: Environmental > Aquatic > Marine > Oceanic > Photic zone | place: The Central Pacific Ocean...
CACAAGCATTATTGTGTTTTAATACCACAAAAGTCGTTTCATTAAACTCAGCAATTAAATTTACGGCTGCGTCTACATCCAAAAGATTATTGTAAGATAATTCCTTTCCATTCTTTTGATCAAATAGATCCTCAATTGCTCCAAAGAAAATTCCTTTTTGGTGTGGATTCTCACCATAGCGTAATTCTTTTTTTGTACGAAAACTTTGCTTGAAAACATCATCTCTATCTTTATTGAAATAATTAAAGATAGCTGTATCGTAATGTGATGAAATGTTAAAAGCTGTAGTTGCAAATTGTTTTCTTTGCTTTAATAACGAAAAATTACCAACACTTAGAATCTCTAATAATTTGTCATATTGACTCATTTCTGAAACAATAAGTACATCTCTATAATTTTTGGCGGCTGCTCTTATTAAAGAAATACCCCCAATATCAATTTTTTCAATTATTTCCGATTCATTATTGGTTGACGCAATGGTTTCTTCAAATGGGTATAGGTCGACAATTACTAAATCGAATTCTGGGATGTCATATTTTTCTAATTCCAATTGGTCCTCATCTTCTTCTCGTCTTGCTAAAATACCACCAAAAACTTTTGGATGAAGTGTTTTTACTCTACCACTTAAGATAGAAGGATAAGAAGTTAAATCTTCTACTCTTTTTACGTTAATTCCTTTATCTTCAATAAATTTTTGCGTTCCTCCTGTAGAGTAAATATTTACACCAAGCTCATTTAGTTTTTGTACAATCTTCCCTAACCCATTTTTATGAAATACAGAAATTAGTGCATTTTTTATGGTTTTTTCTTCTCTCATGTCTATCTGCAATTTTACCAAAAAAACCATTCAATATTCAAGCATAAATATGAAAGATATCAGAATGTTAATAACTTACAATCAATTGTTAACTCCTGTTAAAATTTACGTAAATTTGATTTTTTTATAAGCAATAATGTACATTCAACTTTTTACAGAATCTTTACGATTTGCTTGGCTTGCAATTGTGAATAATCGCCTTAGAACTTTTCTGTCATTACTAGGAGTTACCATAGGAATTATTGCCATTATTTCCGTTTTTACCATTGTAGACGCATTGGAAAAGAATGTGAGAGATAGTGTAGAATCTTTAGGTGAAAATGTTGTATATATCCAAAAATGGCCCTGGGGACCATCCCAAGATGAAGAATATCAGTGGTGGAAATATTATAAAAGGCCAAAAGCAACATATAAAGAATTTAAAAAAATAAATGAAAGGTGTACAAATGCTAATGCTGTAGCTTTTTCTTTTAGCGGAAGGAGAACAATAAAGAATGGAAATAATGTACTCGAGAATGTAGAAGTGAGTGGTATTAGTTATGAGTATCCACAAATCGCATCTTTCAATATGGCTGATGGTAGATTTTTTACTCAAAGTGAAATGAACTCAGGAAAAAATTTTGTTTTAATAGGACATCTTGTAGCTAAGGCACTTTTTGAAGACTTCAATCCTATTGGAGAAAAAATTAAAGTTTCTGGTATAAGTGCAAAAATAATAGGTGTAATTGAAAAAGAGGGAGAAAGCATTACAGGTAATTCTCATGATGATAAAGTTTTGTGTTCTTATCTTTTTGCAAAACGGTTCTTGAATGAAAGAAAAAGTGATCCTTTAATAATGGTAAGCGCAATGGATGAAGTAAGCAATGATGAGCTTAAAACTGAGCTAAGAGGAATAATGCGAACTATAAGAAGGGCTCGCCCCATGGAAGATGATAATTTCTCGATGAATGAGGTAAGTTTGATAAAACAGGGATTAGATGATTTGTTTTCAGTTATTAGTATAGCTGGATGGATAATTGGTGGATTTTCTATCTTAGTTGGAGGTTTTGGAATTGCAAATATTATGTTTGTTTCTGTAAAAGAAAGAACTAAAATTATTGGAATACAAAAAGCACTGGGCGCAAAAAATATTTTTATTCTGCTTCAGTTCTTATTTGAATCTATCTTTTTGTGCTTGCTGGGAGGATTCTTTGGCTTAATCATTGTTTGGGGCTTAGCAACTATAGCTAGTAATATGTTTGATTTTAGCTTAAGTTTAACAATTCAGAATATCTTTTTAGGAATCTCAGTTTCAGCTATTATTGGTGTAATAAGTGGAATTATTCCTGCTCTTTCTGCATCACGCTTAGATCCTGTTGAGGCGATTCGTTCAAACTAATTTTTTTACAGAAGATTATTGCTGTTTTAAGTTTGGAGATATCCTTTACAATAAAAAATAATTTCCCATTCTTTTCTTTCATTTCGCAAGTGCGGAAATTCTTTTTCAAATAGTCTAATATCTTTGAGAATTGCCTACTTTCAAAATAAGAGGAATTCTTATCAGTAGTAAAAAAAGCTTTTAATTTTCCAGATTTTAGAATGATTCTTGTAAAACCAATTTTTTTACCAAACCACCTTAATCTTATAGCGTCAAAAAGCCTAAAAATTACTTTTGGCAATTCTCCAAACCTATCTTTTAACTGTTCTTCAAGATTTACAATCTCTTCTTCCTTTGTAAAATTATTTAATTCTTTATAAAGATTCAATCTTTCTTCAACATTACTCACATAATCTTCTGGAATCAAGATTTCTAAATCGGTATCCAAAGCACAATCTTTAATATAAGAGTTTTCTTTTTTATTTTCAAACAAATCTTGAAATTTTTCCTCTTTTAGCTCTTCAATAGCTTCATCCAAGATCTTTTTATACATTTCAAACCCTATATCATTGATAAAACCACTTTGATCAGCTCCAAGTAAATCGCCAGCTCCTCTTATATCCAAATCACGCATAGCAATATTAAAACCACTTCCCAAATAAGAAAACTGTTCTAAAGCATTAAGTCGTTTCTTTGCATCATTAGAAATTTGGTGCCTTGGTAAACTAATTAAATAGCAGAATGCTTTTTTATTAGATCGTCCCACTCTACCTCTCATTTGGTGCAGATCACTTAACCCAAAATTTTGTGCATTATTTATTATTATAGTATTTGCATTGGGAATATCTAATCCGTTCTCAATAATAGTTGTAGAAACCAAAACATCAAATTTTCCTTCCATAAAGGCTACCATTATTTCTTCCAATTCTTTTCCTTCCATTTTTCCGTGTGCGATTTTTATTTTAGCATCAGGGCATAATCTTTGAATAAGCTCGGCAACTTCTCTAATATTTTCAATTCTATTATGAACAAAAAATATTTGCCCGTTTCTGCTAATTTCATAATTTATCGCAGATCTTATTATTTCCTGATTCAGACCAATTATTTTAGTCTCTACCGCTTGTCTATTTGGTGGAGGGGTATTTATTATGGATAAATCTCTTGCTCCCATAAGTGAAAACTGAAGTGTTCTAGGGATAGGTGTTGCACTTAAAGTAAGACTGTCAACTGATGTTCTTAAGGTTTTGAGTTTATCTTTAATATTTACACCAAACTTTTGTTCTTCATCTACTATCATCAAGCCTAAATCTTTGAATTTAACATCTTTTCCAACTATCCTATGAGTGCCTATTAAGATATCAATCTTCCCTTTTTCTAATCTTTTTAGAATCTTAGTTTGCTCTTTTGTAGTTCTGAAACGATTGATATAATCAATATTGCAGGGAAAATCTTTCATTCTTTTATTAAAAGTTTTAAAATGCTGCAAAGCAAGAATGGTGGTAGGGACCAAGATCGCTACTTGCTTACTATCCGCGACTGCCTTAAATGCAGCTCTTATCGCAACTTCTGTTTTCCCAAAACCAACATCCCCACAGACAAGTCGGTCCATTGGAGTTGACTTTTCCATATCTTCTTTCAGGGCAATAGTTGCTTTACTTTGATCTAGAGTATCTTCATACAGAAAGGATGCCTCTAATTCATATTGCATATAAGTATCTGAAGAGAAAGCAAATCCTATTTTTGTTTTTCGTTTGGCATAAAGCTTTATCAAATCAAAAGCGATTTGTTTCACTTTTACTTTGGTTTTATTTTTTGTTTTTAACCACTGAGGACTTCCTAATTGATGGATTCTTGGTTGATACCCTTCTTTTGCTGAAAATTTAGCAATCTTATGCAAGCTATGAATACTGAGATAGAGAATATCTCCATCTTTGTATATTAGTTTTATAACCTCTTGCTTTTTCCCATTATTTTCAATCTTGTGTAGTCCAGAGAATTGCCCAACACCATGATCAATATGTGATACAAAATCATTAATTTGAAGGTTGGTAAGTTGTTTGAGAGTAATAGCTTGTTTTTCAGAGAACTTCGTTCTTGAAATAAAACGATGATGCCTTTCAAAAAGTTGATGGTCGGTATAAACAGCTAATTTATTATCGACATCAATAAATCCTTGATGCAAAGAAAAGTGTATACACTGATACTGAATTTCCTCTTCTGTATTTTTTAAAATTGCATCAAATCTTTCTTCTTGTTCCTCAGATGAACAAAGCATGAAATTCTTAATTCCCTTTTTATTATTTTCTAACAGATCAGCTTTTAACAAATCAAATTGTTTATTAAAAACAGGGAGAATCTGGGTGTTACATTTTAATTTATGATTTGCATCAAAGTAGCTGGAATACCCTTGCTCTATAATTGTGTACCCCTTTAACTGCTCACAAAAATTACTCCCAGAAGTAAAGAGTTTTTCTGGATGCTGATGGCTAATTTCACCCATTTCCAATTCGTTATAATGCTGCTTTGCCTTTACAAAATAATCATCCAAAATTTTTTTATTGTGTGTAATATCATTTGCCCAAATTACTGCATTCTTAGGAAGGTAATTAAGAAAACTTACATGTTTACTATTGGTTTTTTTTGCTTCTGTATTTGGTACAATATTTATTTTGTTTCTTGGATCAATTGATAGTTGGGAATTAATGTCAAAAGACCGAATACTTTCTACCTCAACATCAAAAAATTCAATTCTGTAAGGATATTCATTTGCATAAGAAAACACATCAACTATTCCTCCTCTAATAGAGAATTGCCCTGGCTCAATTACAAAATCAACCTTTTCAAAATGATGATTTAACAACTGTTTCTCCAGTTCGTCTATCTCATGCAAATCTCCAATCTGAATAATGATGGTCTGTTGTTTTAACTCCCTTCTACTTACCACTTTTTCAGAAAGCGCTTCCGAATAAGTAATAATAATAGGATTTCTTTTGTTATTGAGTTTGTTAAGGACTTCTGCTCTTAATAAAATATTAGCATTGTCAGTCTGCTCGAACTGATAAGCCCTACGATAAGATGCAGGATAGAAAAAAACTTCATTATTTAGAAGCGACTCCATTTCACTTACAAAATATTGGGCTTGTTCTTTATCATTAAAAATAAAAAGATGAGGGGTTTTGCTTTCTCTGATAATTGCAGATGACACTAAGGAAAATGAAGAACCAAGTAAGCCTCTTAGCCAGATTTTAGATTCTTTTTCATCAATACATCTTTGTAATTTTGTAGTAATTTTAGGTTCGCCAAAATAGGATAGTAGTGGGGCTTTCAAGAAGAATTATTTTATGGCGTGAATTTCTTGCATCATATTTTGATACCACTCCAAAGAAATATTAAATGGTTTTCCTCCTTTTATTCTGTCAAATGAGATACATGTTAGATTGTTGTTGTCTTCTTCATCAAGGCCGACCACTCCACTTGTTTCTGCTATTGCGCTTTCTACTGCTTTATCTGCAACCGCAAAAATAAGTTCTAAATCCTGACTATTAGCTTTTGCAGAACGCCCAAAATAACCACTTTTTTGCACCAAAACTTTATTGGCCTTGAGATAATCGCCTAATTGTCTAGCAAACCATTTTCCCGGATTCAAATCGTCTAATCTTACATGTCCAAACGGATCTCTTAAGACCTCTTCTCCTGTTTTTTCTATTTCTTTTACAATGGTATTTAATCCTGCTCCCTCACATAAGAATACATTTACACAATCGTATTTATCCATTATTTTATTCAGGCGTTCACACTCTTTGTCAAAGTTAAGTTTCTCTTCTGGTAATAGTACAGAATGAACTTCCCATTTTTCTTTTACTACTCCTGCCTCTGGAATGAATGTCATTTTCTGCAATCGTTTGCGATATTCCAAAGCAGTTGCAGCCGTAAGCCATCCACAATTTCTTCCCATTACTTCATGAATTATGAGTTGTCTGTCAGATGTTGTGTTTTCATTTACAACATTTTCAAAGAAAATAGCGCCTTGCTCGGCTGCAGTCCAAGCTCCTAATGTTTGAGCAATAGGATAGACATCATTGTCTATCGTTTTTGGTAGGCCAACCACTGTTAATTTGTAATTATTTCCTTTTAAATAGTTGGATAAATCAGCGGCAGTAGTATTGGTGTCATCTCCTCCAATAGTGTGCAAAATTTTAACACTATCTTTCACTAGCTGATTGGCCGCAACTTCTAGGGGGTTTTCACCTTCTTTTATATACCCTTTGTTTAGGCAATCTTCTATATTTTTAAGTTTTACTCTGCTGTTTCCAATTGGGGAACCTCCAAAATTGTAAAAAGAATCTATTTTGCCTTTCAATGTTTTGGGAAAAGAGATTGAATTACCCAATAGTAAGCCTTTGTAACCATTTAGATATCCAATAATTTCAGCATTTGGATAATTTTTCAAGTAATTTTCAGTTAATCTGCCAATAGATGCAGAAAGACATGGTGCAATTCCACCAGAAGTTAAGAATGCGATTTTCATAAAATGATGTACTTTTTTCTTCTGCAAATATCGGAAATTTTAAAAGATAAGTTGAAAAAATAATTCTTTACTTTGCAACCTTAAATTACAAATGTAAAAATGACAAAAGTTTTTAAGTTTGGAGGAACCTCTATAAAGGATGTACACAACATAAAACGCATTGCAGAAATTTTGATAAAATATGCGTCTGAGGATTTAGTTGTGGTGTTTTCCGCTATGGGAAAGATCACTAATATACTGGAAGAAGTAGTTGAGAATTATATACAAAAAAATGGGCAGGCAGAAGATAAACTGCAATTAGTTAAAGATTTTCATACCCATTTATTGGATGAATTATTTGAGTCAAATCATGCTATTTATAATGAAATAAATAATCTATTTGTTGAAATTGAATGGATGTTGGAGGATGAACCAAATCCTAATTATGCTTTCAATTATGATCAGATAGTTTCCGTAGGTGAGCTACTTTCCACTAAAATAATGAGCGCCTATTTAAATGAAAATAGTTTTAAAAATTCTTGGGTAGATGCAAGGGATATTATCCGTACGGATAACAAATACAGAAATGCGAAAATAGATTGGGAGCAAACTATAAGTTTTTGTAAAGACAACATTAATAGTTTTCCAATAATTACCCAAGGATTTATTGGTTGTACTTCCGAGAATTTCACTACTACTTTAGGTAGAGAAGGATCGGATTTTACAGCGGCAATCTTGGCTTTTTCATTAGATGCAGAGCAAGTAATAATTTGGAAAGATGTAGATGGGGTGCTCAATGCTGATCCCAGATTTTTTGAGGAACCTAAGCAATTAATGAGTATTCCATTTGAAGAAGCAATAGAATTGGCTTATTATGGAGCAAAAGTGATGCATCCAAAAACTATTCAGCCATTGCAAAAAAAATCCATTCCTTTGGAAGTAAAATCTTTCCTCAATCCTAAAAAAGAGGGTTCTATTATTGGTAATTTTGAATCTATTACACCTTTTGTCCCTTCATATATTGTAAAAGAAAATCAAATACTTATTTCAATAGCGGATAAACATTTATCTTTTATAGTGGAAGAACATTTAAGTTTTATTTTTTCTCTTTTTTCCAATTTTGGAACTAGGGTAAATATGATGCAAAATTCGGCTGTTAGTTTTTCTTTTTGTATAGATAACGATAGTCATAAAATTCCTGAGTTGTTAGATGTTCTGAAAAAGAAGTTTGAGGTGTATTTTAATGAAAATTTAATCATGTACACCATTCGACATTATAATGAGGATTCTATATCAAAACTACTGATAAATAAAGAGTTATTGCTAGAACAAAAAAGCAGGCATACCATACATTTGGTTGTTAAAGACATGGAATAATATAGCGTAACAGCTTACTAATTCGTATATTCGCAGCTGTATTACAAGAGAAAAATAATGAAACAACAACACACTTTTCATATTCCTGTAATGGGAACTGCATTTACGGCAGATACGCCACTTAAAGTTTCTCAATTCGGTATTGATTCAGTTATCGCTTTGGCTGATGATGTATTATTGGAAAGACTTAGGAAGGTATATGCTGATAAAAATAATTTACAGTATGAGGAAATAAGAAATAATACTAAGGATTATCGTGCCGAGAGAATTACTTCTTATTTGAATTTAGTAAATAAATTGGCTAATCAGAAGTATGAAGAATATACTACTGCTACAAAAGAAAAAGTGGAAGCTTTAAAAACTTTTTTTTCTACTTTTCCTGACACATCTCAGTTGAAAAAAGAATTCAATAAGCTCACTGAAAAATATTTTAATATAGTTGAGATTTCTACTTGGCTGAAAGAAAATTTAAACATGGGAAGTATTGATGTAAACATTATGACAAAAGTAGATAAACCAAATTTTTTTAAAGATGAGCCTTTGCCGCCAGAATATAATGATGCGCATTCTGCCCTAAGGGGTTATGCTAATAGTGATTTGGCATCATCCATTATTTTCTCAGCAGGAATGAATCCAAGGTTATACGGATATATTGCTCAATTTGAAGATTTCTATCCTAATGCTGAGGGCTATATCAAAAAGAAAATTGTGCTTAAAGTTAGCGATTATCGTTCGGCACTTATTCAAGGGAAGTTCTTAGCCAAAAAAGGATTGTGGGTTTCAGAATACAGAATTGAATCTGGCCTAAATTGTGGAGGGCATGCCTTTGCAACAGATGGTTTTTTAATGGGACCTATTTTAGCAGAATTCAAGAAAAAAAGAGAGGATCTTACCAAAGAAGTTTATGCTATTTGTAAAGATACTCTTTTAGCAAATAATCGAGTTGCTCCCAAAAGATCCTTAACATTGAAAATTACAGCACAAGGTGGAGTAGGCACAGCACAGGAACACGACTTTTTAATCAAACATTATAATCTGGATTCAGTTGGATGGGGAACCCCATTTTTATTGGTTCCGGAGGTGACAAATGTTGATGACAATACAAGAGAACAGCTAATCAAGGCAAAAGAGAAAGATTTGTATTTATCTAGTGTTTCGCCACTTGGAGTCCCGTTTAATAATCTAAGAAATTCATCTAAAGAGGTAGAAAAATTACAAAAAGTGAAGAATGGTAAACCAGGTAGTCCATGTCCTAGAAGGTATTTGGCTTTTAGCAAGGAATATGATGAAAAGGGAGTATGTACAGCTTCTCGACTATATCAAAAAAATAAAATTGAAGAACTTGGGATTTCACAAGAAATAACAGAAAAAGTCTGTTTGTGCATGGGGCTTTCGGCAGCAGCTTTTGTCACCAATGAAATTGAAACCAGAAAAAGTAAAGCAGTTTCCATTTGTCCGGGTCCAAATATGGCCTATTTCGACAAATTACTTTCTTTAGAAGATATGACCAGACATATTTATGGGTTGGAGAATTTCATGAGCAGAGTCGACAGACCAAATATGTTTATGAAAGAGTTGAATTTGTATATGGATTACCTTAAAAACAAATTGGAGGAAGCTAAAAAAGATTGGAACAAAAAGCAAGAGAAATATTTTAATCGCTTTTTTGAAAATATGAATGATGGTATTGTGTATTACAATAATCTGTTTGAAGAGATAAAAGATAAATATGAGCAAACAAAAGATGAAACTCTTGCAAGTTTAGAAAAAACGAAAAGCAAATTAGCTGAACTTGCCTTGGAAGTTGAAGCGCTAAGAATCCTCCCAGTTGTAAGCTAATCCTCTTCTTATTCATCAAGGACACCCCACAAAGAATAATATTAGCATCCAAAATCTGAGGAAAAAGTATGTTTTCTCCATCCTGGATTTCCCAAATAATTACCAAAAAATGAGTATTAAATAGTTTTTTATCAATTTCTCCATAAAAATAATTGGCGGGACATATAGCTTAGTTATTTTTGTACGTATGAATTCCAGACAAAAGAAAATACTATCACTTTGGCTTTATAGTGGCTTGGTTTTAGTAATTACTATGGTATTAATTGGGGGTATTACTCGGCTTACCCATTCTGGACTTTCCATGGTGGAGTGGAAGCTAATAGGGGGAACTATACCTCCACTTAATGAAACCGATTGGAAAGAAACTTTTTCAAAATACCAGCAATTTCCTGAATATAAGAAAATAAATAAGGACATGATTTTGTCAGAGTTTAAAGCCATTTTTTTCTGGGAGTATATTCATAGATTATTAGGGCGATTAATTGGTTTGGTATTTATCATTCCTTTTTTGCTTTTTTGGAAAAAGCAATGGCTTGATAAGAGACTAAAGAAACAACTAATTTTTCTTTTCCTTCTTGGTAGTTTGCAAGGATTCTTAGGGTGGTTTATGGTAAAAAGTGGTTTAGTAGATGTGCCAGCAGTTAGTCATTTTCGTTTGGCAGTTCATTTAGTTATGGCTTTTGTTTTGATAGCTTATATCTATTGGATTATTATGGAAGTCGAAGAAAAAGAGAAGTTTCCAAGTAGGAAAGTTCATAATCTTGTTATATGCTTTATGATTTTACTTCTAATTCAGATTATTTATGGTGCATTTACAGCTGGTTTAAAGGGAGGATATTTATTACCACCAAATTCAAATTATTTTGAGAAAGTATTTTTATATACCATTCGTGATTCAAATGATTTTAGTTTATTAAATAACGGGTTTGATATACAAGCATTTCATCGGCTATTTGCGTGGATACTAGCTATTATTGCGTTTCAGACCTTTAAAAAAACACAATACACAAATCTGAGAACGGAAGGCAGATTATTATTTTCTTTGGTAGTTTTTCAAATTATTTTAGGCATTAGCACTTTGCTTTTAACAGTACAAATTCATGTTGCAATTACTCATCAATTTTTTGCAATATTAGTTTTTCTTTCTGCTTTTCGGCTACTATATCTTTCCACTGAAAACTCTCAATAAGGAATTTAATATCTGCTTGCAGAAAATTAGAAATAGGCAAAATAGAATCAGTCATCTCTGTATCAAAATAAAGAGCGCCTCTAAAGAAATGATTTGTGCTATCCGTTAAGTAAAATTGCAAAGCAGTTGCAGTTGTTCCCTGATAATCGTAAATCAACCCAAAAACCTTATTTTTTTTATTAATAAAGAGTTGTTCGCTTATGGTATTTGCCTTTATGCTATGCTTGTAGGCAAGTGTCCTAGACTCCTCAGTATGTTGATACAAATTTCCGTCTATGGAAAAATAACTTATATGCAACGTTGCTTTATAATTAGGGAAATTCAGATTGAAGAAACAATCCTTTTCTAGGTTTTGAATTTTTGAATAAGTGGGGAATTGAAAAGTAAAAGGGCAATCTTGAGTGTATTGTTGAAATTGTTTTTCTAGAAAAGAAAGTTTGAAAAACCCTCTTGGTTTTGGAGTGTAATTTTCTCTACAACTAAGCAATGAAATACTTATTAAAATAAGAATTGTTTTATTCATCTTTTTGAATCTGGACTTTAATTCTCTTTATTTTTCGTTTGTCAGAAGATTCAATAACGAAAGTGTAAGGGTTGAATTTGATAATTTCTCCTTTATCTGGGATTCCACCTTTTAGTTCTAAAACAAGACCAGCTAATGTGTCAGCATCTCCTTTTACATCATCAAAATAATCAGTTTCTCCTTTTATGGTTTTCAAAAAATCATTCAATGAAATTTTCCCTTCAAAAATAAAACTATGCTCATCTAGAACGGAAAAGAAATTTTCATCATCATCAAATTCATCCGTGATATCTCCAACAATTTCTTCCAAAATATCTTCCAAAGTTACAATCCCAGAAGTTCCTCCATACTCATCTACTACTATTGCTAAATGTATTTTTTTCTCCTGAAATTCTTTAAGCAAATCACTAATCATTTTTGTTTCAGGTACAAAATAAGCAGAACGAATCAAGTATTGCCACTTAAAATCTTGATCTTTTTCAATGTGCGGAATCAAATCCTTTACATATAAGATTCCTTTTACCATATCAAAATTCTCTTTAAAAACAGGAATCCTTGAGAAGCCAGAATTAACTACTAATTCAATCACTTTCTCAAAAACTAAGTCTTGCTCAATAGCAATTACATCTACTCTTGATTTCATTATTTCTTTCACATCAATGCTACCAAATTCTACAATGCTTTTTAATATTTTTTGCTCTTCTTCATTTTTATTGCTTTCCGTAGTAAGCTCTACTGCTTCTGCTATTTCATTCATGGAAATTACTTCCTTTTTTTGTTTTAATCTTTTATCAATAATAGCAGTACTTGAAGTAAGTATAAAGCTAAGTGGAGAGAAAATTTTTCCATTAATATTTAAAGGATTACTCATTATTTTACTGAACCAAAGAGCATTTTTATTTGCATATACTTTTGGCGTGATCTCTCCAAAAAGCACTATCAAAAAGGTAATAACCACTACCTGAATTAGAAATTCTAATATTGAATCTTCTGGAAATACAAGAAGTTTTGAAGTAAAAAAAGAGGCTAAAATAATAATAGCAATATTGATAAAATTGTTTGAAATCAAGATGGTTGCTAAAAGTTTATTAGGATTCTCAAGCAGTTTTAAGGCAAGTAATGCTCTTTTGGATTTATCCTCATTTAAATTTTCTACATCATTAGGTGAAAGAGAAAAATAAGCCACTTCAGCACCGGAGATTAGTGCCGAACAAAACAATAATAATATAATCACTAATAAAATAAAAACAATATCTAACGATATTGGTTGTAATGTGATCTCAAAAAAGCTGCTAAGTAAAAGCGAACTAAATTCTTCTTCCAATTTTGTTTGAGTTTAACTTATTCTAGAAAGGTAAATCGTCTCCTTTTTCTGCTTTAGGAACATTTTCTTCAGCTGTAGTAACTATGTTTTCAGGGGCATCACTTACATTATCATTTTTCTTACCCAACATAGTTATATTATCACCTAAAATTTCAGTGGTATATCTGGTATTTCCTTCTTTATCCTCCCATTTCCGATTTCTTATTTTACCTTCAACATAAACGGAAGATCCTTTTTTCAACCACTTTTCAGCCACTTCTGCTAACCCTCTCCAAAGCACAATGTTATGCCATTCGGTTTGGCTTACTCTTTCTCCTTCTTTGTTTTTGTAGTTTTCGGTAGTTGCCAATGAAAAGTTTGCAACTGCAACCCCACTATCTAAATACCTTACTTCAGGGTCTTTCCCTAAATTTCCAATTAAAATTACTTTATTTACGCCTGCCATAATAAATATTTTTAGTGATTAACAAATATAGTAAAATAGCTATATCATTCCAATCTTTTTAAGATATTTTTCTAATAATTTTGGAATTGGATAGTTCTTAAAATCTTTTTTTTGAATAGAGATTGTATTTTCATTAGCTAGAATTTTTGAGTCAATATGCCAAAACTGAGCAAAAATAGTTTGATGTGTGAGTTGGTATTTTATTCTAGGAGATATTTTAGTGATATTTACAGCAACTCCTTTAAATAAATCTTCCCAATCTTTTGAATCACAAATCTCTTCTTCCGATTTTTCTTCCGTATTTTCAATAAGCGGAAATTGATAAAGCCCCTTCCAGATTCCATTTTTTCTTTTTTGAATTAGTATTTTTTCCTTTTCTGAAATGATTAAGAATTCAAAATACCTTTTTCTGATTTGGATCTTTTTTTTCTTTTTTGGGAAATATGAAATCAAATTATTACTAAAAGCAAAACAACTATTTTGTAAAGGACAGACGTTACAATTTGGAGATTTGGGTACACATTGTAAAGCACCAAACTCCATTATTGCTTGATTATGTTCTGCTACATCTTTCTTAATAAGTAGTTTTTGTGCTAAAAGTTGAAACTCTTTTTTACCTTTTGCGCTATCAAAAGCAGTAGGAATACCAAAGTATCGACTTAAAAGCCGAACAACATTTCCATCAACCACAGCAAATAGAAGATTAAATGCAAAAGAAGAAATAGCAGCTGCCGTATATGTACCAATTCCTTTTAGTTTTAAGATTTTTTTATAATCATTTGGAAAAGTTCCATTGTATTTCTCTGTAATCTCCTTTGCCGTAAAATGCATATTTCTTGCTCTAGAATAGTAACCTAACCCTTGCCATAAATTTAAGACTTCATTTTCTGTTGCATTTGCTAAATCATTAATAGTTGGAAAAGCAAGAATAAACTTATTGTAAAATGGAAGCCCTTGCGCTACCTTTGTTTGCTGTAAAATAATTTCAGAAAGCCATATTTTATAAGGATCTTTACTATTACGCCAAGGTAAACTTCTTTTATTTTTTCCATACCACTCCAATATTTGCTGAGAAAAGTTCATAAAACACTGAAAATTAAACTAATAATTCATAAAAAAGAGATAATGATGTGTGTCATCATTCAAAAATAGTTGATATATTTGCACGTTTATAAAAATAAACAAGAATAAAAATATTTATATTAATATCAAAACAATAAAAAAGAATGACAAAAGCAGAGATAGTAAGTAAGATTTCAGATAAAACAGGTATAGAAAAAGTGACGGCACTTGCAGTAGTTGAAGCATTTATGACAGAGGTGAAATCTTCCATTTCTAGCGATCAACCTGTTTTTTTAAGAGGATTTGGGACATTTAATCCAAAAAAGAGAGCAGAAAAAACAGGAAGAAATATATCTAAAAACACTACTATTATTATCCCTGCACACCATATTCCAGCTTTTAAACCTGCAAAAGTATTTATAAAACAGGTAAAAGAAAGCCTTAAGTAAAAAATAAATTAGAAGAAAATTCTGAATAAAAGAAATTAAAAATATTATAAAATGCCAAGCGGGAAAAAAAGAAAAAGACATAAGATGGCTACTCACAAACGTAAAAAGCGTTTGAGAAAAAATAGACATAAAAGTAAGTAAGTTTATTTTCTCTATTAACAAATAATTATACTAGCCATGAATTTCGAACTTATAATCGATTCAAGGCCATCTGAGGTAGTAATCGCACTTTTGCGAGACAAACGCCTTATTGAGCTTCATAAAGAGAGCAATAATAATACCTACTCAGTTGGCGATATATATTTAGGAAAAGTAAAAAAACTAGTTCCGGGATTAAATGCTGCTTTTGTAAATGTAGGGCATGAGAAAGATGGGTTTCTACATTATCAAGACCTTGGTCCTAATGTAAATTCTTACAAGAAATTTACAGAAAAAGTAATCTCTAAGAAAAGCAATACAGCTTCATTAAAGAATTTTAAAAAAGAAAAAGAAATTGAGAGATCAGGAATAATTACAGATGTACTAAAATCTGGAGATCAGATTTTAGTACAAGTATCCAAAGAACCAATCTCCTCAAAAGGACCAAGATTAACTGCCGAAATATCTATAGCAGGAAGAAATTTGATATTACTCCCGTTTTCCAAAAAAATATCCCTCTCTAATAAAATAAAATCTCAACAAGAAAAAGTACGATTAAAACGCTTGCTAAAAAGCATAAAACCAGAAGGATTTGGCGTAATTGTCCGCACAGTTGCAAAAGGCAAAAAAGTAATTGGGCTAGATTCTAATTTAAAGACGTTATATAAAAGATGGCAGAGCGTTTTTAAAGAACTTAAGAATGCACAAGCACCACATATGATTTTGAAAGAACTTAATCGTTCTACCGCTATTTTAAGAGATATTTTAAATGCAAGATTTAATAGTATACATGTAAATGATAAAGAATTGTATTTGGAGCTTAAAGATTATTTGATGAGTATCTCTCCTGAGCAAGAAAAAATATTAAAACTTTATAAATCTAAAAATCCAATTTTGCAAAATTTTGATGTAACCAAAAAAATAAAATCAGCTTTCGGAAAAACAGTAAATATGAAAAATGGTATTTATCTTGTGATTGAGCATACAGAAGCAATGCATGTAATTGATGTGAATTCTGGAAAGAAAGTAGATGCCAAAAAAGATCAAGAAGAAAATTCTCTCCTAGTTAATCTAGCTGCTGCAGAAGAAGTAGCTCGTCAGTTAAGATTACGAGATATGGGAGGAATTATTGTAGTTGATTTTATAGACATGTATAATGCTAAAAATAGAAAGTTACTTTTCGAAAAAATGCGAGAACACATGAAGGATGATAAAGCAAAACATAATATTCTGCCGCCTTCAAAATTTGGATTGATACAAATCACACGGCAAAGAGTACGGCCTGAAATGAATATTGATACTAGAGAAAATTGTCCAATGTGTGTGGGTAATGGTAAAATTGATTCCAGTTTACTTCTAATAGATACAATTGAGAATAAGATTAAGAATCTGATTGAAAAATCAGATAATGGAAAGATTAGAATTTCAACTCATCCTTTTATCGCAAGTCATATAAATAAGGGTATTTTGTCAAAAGGAATGAAATGGAGTTTTAAATTTAAGCGAATTATTAAAATTATTCCTGATGATAGATTACATCTCCTTCAATATAGTATTGTGAAAAGCTAAATGCTTTCCCGCTTCTCTAGATTCACTAAAGATTTGTAGCGTAAAACCAAAGGAATAATTGCTAAAATTACCATAATAGCTCCTACCAGATATCCCCAACGCACATTGTCATCTGTAAGGAAAAAGGGCATAGCAAAAAGCCCAATCAAGCACATACGAACCATTATATTCAAAGAGTTAAAAACAGAATTTGTTCGCCCAATTATATTGTTTGGAATATGATTAAAAAGATAAGTAGTTCTTAGAATCCTCACTCCCGCATTGGTTAATCCTAATATAAAGTTTGCAATAAAGAAGTAAGAAAGTGATTTTATAAAAGTCATTCCTGCAAAAGCGAAAGATACAATAAGCATTAAAAGAATAATTCCAAAAATGGGATTCTTATTCCTGAAAAAA
>Ga0163108_10001524_pt1 | contig 16990 bp, 14 predicted proteins | sample Fk1155metaG_FD_109644 | JGI IMG/M metagenome (GOLD analysis project Ga0163108, IMG submission 109644) | Marine microbial communities from the Central Pacific Ocean - Fk160115 155m metaG | ecosystem: Environmental > Aquatic > Marine > Oceanic > Photic zone | place: The Central Pacific Ocean...
AATTTAATTATAGGACAAGTATTTGCTTTATTTATCCTTACAGTTGCGGCAGCAGAAGCTGCTATTGGTTTGGCAATATTAGTTGTATTTTTTAGGTCTAGAGGATCAATAGATGTAGAAGATGCTAGTAATTTGAAAGGGTAAAATGTTAATTTTATTAGTTTTTTTTCCGTTAATAGGGGCTATTCTGAGTGGATTTTTCCCTTTATTTTTAGGAAAAAGAGGGGTTGTTCTAATACCTACTTGTCTTTGTTTGGTATCTTTTGTTTTATCAATAATTTTATTTTATAATGCTATTTTAGGTGATGTTTATACTGTACATTTAGCTACATGGATTAAATCTAGTTTAATAGAGGTTAATTGGGCTCTTAAATTAGATATGTTAAGTGCCATTATGTTATTTGTTGTTATGTTAGTGTCTACTCTTGTCCATATTTACTCAATTGGATATATGAGTCATGACCCACATCAAGCACGTTTCTTTTCATATTTATCCTTATTTACTTTTGCAATGCTGATGTTAGTCACTTCAAATAATTTTTTACAATTATTTTTTGGATGGGAAGGAGTTGGATTATGTTCTTATCTCTTAATTGGGTTCTGGTTTAAAAAGCAATCTGCAAATACAGCAGCTATTAAAGCATTTTTAGTAAATAGAGTTGGTGATTTAGGGTTAATTATAGGAATTTGTCTTATTTATTTTACTTTTGATAGTCTTGAATTTGAAAATATTTTCTATTCTGTAAGTGATATTAAAGGTCAAAATTTTTCATTTTTATACCTTCATATACCAATAATAGAATTAATATGTTTCTTATTATTTATAGGAGCAATGGGCAAATCAGCTCAAATAATTTTACATACTTGGTTAGCCGATGCTATGGAGGGACCAACTCCGGTTTCTGCATTAATTCATGCGGCTACTATGGTTACAGCCGGTGTATTTTTAGTAGCTAGATGTTCTTATTTATTTGAATATGCACCTTTTGCATTGTCTTTTGTAACAATTATAGGTGCTATTACTTCAATCTTTGCTGCATTTGTTGCGTTAACTCAGAATGATATAAAAAAAATAATTGCTTATTCTACTTGTAGCCAGTTAGGTTATATGTTTTTTGCTTGTGGAGTATCAGCCTATTCTGCAAGTATGTTTCATTTGATGACTCATGCTTTCTTTAAAGCGTTGTTATTTTTAGGAGCAGGTTCTATTATTCATGCATTATCTGATGAACAAGATATTAGAAAAATGGGAGGATTGTATAAAGCACTTCCTTATACATGTATAGGAATGTGGATAGGGTCTTTAGCTTTAGCTGGTTTACCTCCATTTGCAGGTTTCTTTTCAAAAGATATTATATTAGAAGCAGCTTGGGGATCACATTCGAGTATAGGTTATATAGCTTATATTTTAGGTTTGCTAGCGGCATTGTTTACTGCTTTCTATTCTTGGAAGATTTTATTTATGGTTTTTCATGGAAAGGCAAGAGGAGATATTTCCAAAGTGCATGAATCTCCTTTAAGCATATTATTTCCTATTGGGGTGTTAAGTATAGGAGCTATTTTATCAGGATGGTTAGGTAAACCTATTATTGATACACATCATGATTTTTGGAATGAAGCAATTTTAGTGTTACAAAATCATAATGCTTTAGAAAATGCACATCATGTTCCAATTTTCATAAAAATTTCTCCAATAATAGTAGCTATAATTGGTATATTTTTGGCTTGGTGTTTTTATATGAGAAAAACAAACGTGTCTATTATATTAATAAATAAGTTTAATTTTTTATATAAATGCTCTTTAAATAAACTATGGTTTGATGAAATATACGAATTTTTATTCTGTGCTCCTTTAAAAAAGTTAGGCAATATTTTTTGGCAAAAATGGGATGTAGGGTTTATAGACAAATTTGGCCCTGATGGAATAGCTTTAATGTGTAAAAAGTTGGCTACTAAAATTAAAAATATTCAAACAGGTTACATATATCATTATGCATTTTCTATGTTTATAGGATTACTTTTATTATTTACTTGGCAATTTTTTTCTTTTTATGGATTTAATTAAGATATGACTAATTGGCCTATTCTTTCATTAATGATTTTTATTCCATTATTTGGAGCTTTCATAATTGGACTAATTGATGGTGAAGATAAGGCTATAATTAAAAATAGTAAAATGGTGGCAATATGGACATCTCTTGTTGTTTTTATTTTATCTTTATTTATGTGGTTAGTTTTTCCCAATAGTTCTGGATTTTACTTTATAGAAGAAGTTCCTATTTTATCTTCGTTAGGAATATTTTATAGGCTTGGGATTGATGGAATTTCTATGCTGTTTATAGTACTTTCAGCTTTTTTAACACCTATTTGTATACTAGCTAGTTGGAAATCTGTTAAAGAGAGAATTAAGGAATATATGATTTTATTCCTAATTTTAGAATCTTTGATGATAGGAACCTTTTCTGCATTAGATTTATTATTATTTTATATATTTTTTGAAGCTTTATTAATACCAATGTTTTTGATAATAGGTATATGGGGAGGGCCAAGAAGAATTTATGCTGCATTTAAATTCTTTTTCTATACTTTAGCAGGTTCCGTTTTATTTCTTATTGCTATAATTCTTATGGGATATAATTCAGGAACATTTGATGTTAGAGAATTATTAATTTATGAATTTCCCTATTATTTACAATTAATATTATGGCCTGCTTTATTTATTTCTTTTGCTGTAAAAACTCCCATGTGGCCATTTCATACTTGGCTTCCTGATGCGCATGTTGAAGCTCCTACTGCAGGTTCTGTAATTTTAGCTGGAGTATTGTTAAAAGTAGGGGGTTATGGATTTATAAGATTTTCGATACCAATGTTACCTAATGCTAGTGATTATTATAGTGGTTTTGTTTTTATTTTAGGAGTAATTGCAGTAATTTATGCATCGCTAGTAGCTTTAATGCAGAAGGATATGAAAAAATTAATAGCTTATTCTTCTGTAGCACATATGGGATATGTTATTATAGGCTTATTTACTTTTAAGCAAGAAGGAATTGATGGAGCAATAATCCAAATGCTTAGTCATGGAGTAGTATCTGCTGCATTATTTTTATGTATAGGAGTTTTATATGATAGGCAGCATTCTAGGTTAATTGTTGATTATGGAGGAGTAGTTGATAAAATGCCGAAATTTGCATTATTTTTTATGGTGTTTTTGTTAGCTTCTGTTGGTTTGCCTGGAACAAGCGGTTTTGTAGGTGAAGTATTGATTTTAATTGCAGCATATCAGGTTAGTGGGTATTTAGCATTTTTTGCTGGATTAGGAATGATATTAGGCGCTGCATATATGTTATGGTTATATAAAAGAGTAATTTTTGGAGTTGTTACGAATAGCGAAGTTTTAAAATTAAAAGATTTAGAATATAGAGAGATTTTTATATTTCTTTCTTTGGCTATAGTTGTGTTTTGGATAGGAATATATCCAGAATGTTTTTTGTCAGAATTTAGGGAAGATGCTGCTAATATGATTGATAATTTTAATAATAAAGTCTTATTAATAAATAATTAAAAATATTGGAGAATGCTTTGAATTTAATTTTAGAAAATAATGGTTTTCTTATTGCATTGCCAGAAATATTTTTATCTTTGTGGATATTATTGTTTATTCCATTAGGAGTTTATACTGGTGGAGAAAAGCAGGCAAGACAATCATACTTTTCTTTATATTCTATATTTGGATTAATAGGAGCTTTTATCCTATTGATTTCAGGAGATTATAGAGCAGCTAGAGCATTTAATGATCTAATTGTTGTTGATAGATTAGTAATTTATATGAAGTCTTTAGTTTTATTGTGTGGGATATTGATTTTAATTATTTCTGAAAAATATAGAAGTATAGAAAAATTGTACTTTTTTGAATATCCAGTCTTAATTCTATTTTCTATTTTAGGAATGTTAATTATGATATCTGCAAATAATTTTATTACTTTATATATGGGCCTGGAATTACAATCTTTGTCATTATATGTACTAGCTGCGTTAAAAAAAGATTCACAAAAGTCTTCGGAGGCAGGTTTAAAATACTTTATATTAGGGGCACTAGCTTCTTGTTTTTTATTATTTGGAATCTCACTACTTTTTGGAATTGCAGGAACCATATCATTTACAGAAATAAGTATATATCTGTCTAAACAAAGTTTTGATTCTCCATTATTGGTTTTATCAGTTGTAATGATTTTAGCAGCAATTGCTTTTAAAATTTCAATAGCCCCCTTTCATATGTGGACACCAGATGTTTATGAAGGGGCTCCTACTTCTATTACAGCTTTTTTTGCAATTGTGCCAAAAATAGCGGCGTTCGCAATACTTATTAGGATATTATTTATTTCGTTTATAGAAATATCTTATATTTGGCAGCAAATATTATTATTAATGGCTATTCTTTCAATATTTGTGGGTTCTTTTGGGGCTTTACTTCAGGACAATATTAAAAGGCTTATGGCTTATAGCACAATTGGAAATATTGGGTTTATTTTATTAGCTTTGTCAATGGCCACACCGGTTGGTTTAGAGAGTTCTTTAATTTATATTACAATATATATTATTACTTCTTTAGGTGTTTTTACTTTTATTCTTTCGATGGAAAAAGAACATGTGTTTTTAGATAAAATATCTAGTTTTTCTGGCATGGCAAAATCTAACCCTTTCTATTCTTTTTGTTTTGCTATATTACTTTTATCTTTAGCTGGTTTGCCTCCTTTAGCTGGGTTCTTTGCAAAATTTTATGTGTTAAGATCAGTGGTGCTTGAAGGCATGATTTGGGTTGCCGTTATAGGAGTAATAGGAAGTGTAATTTCTTCGTATTATTATTTAAAAATAGTAAAAATTATGTATTTAGATGAAAGCGAAGACTCGCTAAAAATAGAGTCTAAGAATTATATAAAGTTTATTCTTGGGTTTAGCTCAATAGCTATTTTATTTTTTGTTTTCTATGCGGAAACTATAATTATTTTATGTAGTTATATTAGTAAGGCAGTGGTTTTATGATTTACGCAAAAAAAATACCTGATGTATATAAATTAATTGAGTATGACATAGTAGATTCAACTATGATTTCTCTTAAAGAACTAGTTAAGGAGGGAGCAAAAGTTGGGACTATAGTTTCTGCAAAAAAACAATATAATGGAAGAGGAAGACATGGAAGAAAATGGATTTCCCCAGAAGGTAATTTATATTTTTCATTTTTAAGGGAAGCTGAAAACAAAAATTTTAAAAATGTTTTTGCTCCAGTTTTTATTACTGCGGTTGCTTTAGCAGAAACAATAAGTTTAATTTCTAAAAATAAAATATTACCAATACTAAAGTGGCCTAATGATGTTTTAATTAATAATTCAAAAGTAGCTGGTATATTAATTGAGAGTTTTAATAATAATGGCAATGACTTATTAAATATAGGTGTAGGGGTAAATATAAAATCTAACCCTACGAATGCTATATACTCAGCTACAAATTTGTATAATGAAAATATTGAAGTGTCTAGAGAAGTTGTATTAAAAAGTTTTTTTAATTGTTTATATATAACAGAGCAGATATTTTTATCTAAAGGAATAAAAGAAATTTTTAGACTTTGGTTAAGTTATTCATATAAAGTTGGCACTAAGATTGGGGTAAAAATTGGAGAGAAAAGAATTGAAGGTTATTTTAATGGATTAGATAGTAATGGTAGCTTATTACTAATAGAAGAGTCTGGTGAGGAATTAAAAATTTTTGCGGGAGATGTTTTTTTATTATGATTGATAAAAATATTATGGTTGTAGATGTAGGAAATACTAATACAGTTTTTGCATTAATTAGTGAGAAGGGTATTCATAAAAAATGGAGGATTTCAACTATAGCTAATAGAACAGGTGATGAGTATAAAATTATTATTGATTCATTTTTATTAAATAAAGTTATTAAAAATAATATAACTAATATTATAATTTCTTCGGTTGTTCCTTCTGTTGTTTATGAATTAAAAACTTGTATACGTAATATATTTTCCATAGATGCACAAATTATTGGTACAGATATTTTTCCAGATATTAATATTTTATTAGATAGACCTGATGAGGTAGGCGCTGATAGGTTAGTTAATAGTTTAGCTGCTTATAAGTTGTATGGAGGAGAAAAAATTATTGTTGATTTTGGTACTGCAACAACTTTTGATGTCATAGATGCTAAAGGTTCTTATTTAGGAGGGGTAATTGCTCCAGGTGTTTTATTATCTATGGATGCTTTAGATAAGGCTACAGCTAGGCTTCCTAGAATAGCTATTTCTAAGCCCAACAATGTGATAGGAAAGAATACAGTTGAAGCAATGAAATCAGGAATTTATTGGGGTTATGTAGGTCTTTTAGAAGGAATTATAAAAAAGATTAGAGAAGACAATAAAGTTAAAATGTCAGTCATAGCTACGGGTGGTTTAGCTCCTTTATTCAAAGTTAATAGTGCTCAGATTGAAATAGTTGATGAAGATCTAACATTAAAAGGTATAGCTCTTTCTTGGAATTCAAAGTTGACTGTATTTACATAATGGATTTGCCAAATCCAAAATCAGACGAATTGTTTTTTTTACCTTTGGGTGGCTCAGGTGAAATTGGAATGAACTTTAATATGTATGGTTCTGATGGTCAGTGGTTGATTGTAGATTGTGGAGTTACATTTGGTGATAGTAGTTATGGATCTATTGATGTTTCAATGCCAGACATTATTTCTATCGAAAAACATAAAGATAAAATTTGTGGCCTTTTGTTAACTCATGCTCATGAAGACCATATAGGAGCTGTTCATTATTTATGGCCTTATTTAAAGTGTCCAGTATACGCAACTGATTTTGCAGCTGAAATTTTACGAAGAAAATTATCTGAGGTAGGTTTGCAAGATGTTGTTGATATTAAGATAGTGAACATAAGTTCTAAATATAGAATAGGAGTTTTTAATATTGAAATGATTAGTATGACACATTCTATTTTAGAACCAGCATCCTTATTAATAGAAACTTCTGCGGGTAAAGTTTTTCATACAGGAGATTGGAAGATAGATAATAACCCACAAATGGGAGAAGGTTTAGATAATAAAAGACTTAAGAATCTATCTAAGCAAAATGTTCTAGCCATGGTGTGCGATTCTACAAATATTTTTTTAAATGGAAATTCAGGGTCCGAAGAAGATGTTATACTTCCATTAACTAAAATTATAAAAGAAAGTAAGAATAAAGTATTAGTTAGTACATTTGCGTCAAATATAGTTAGGTTAAGAACAATTACAAAGATAGGCTTATCTTTAGGAAGAAAAGTTGCATTGGTGGGTCAATCAATGTGGAGAATGGTTGATGTAGCGAAACAGTGCGGTTATTTACATGATTTACCGGCATTTATAACTGAAAAAGACATCAAATCAGTGGCTAGTGACAAGCTATTAATTATATGTACAGGGTCACAGGGTGAAGAAAGAGGGGCTTTAAATAGAATAGCTAATGGGAATCATAAAGATATTTCAGTTAATAAAGGAGATAAGGTGGTTTTTTCTTCAAGAGTTATTCCAGGAAATGAAGTAGCTATATCTCTCATGCAAAATAAGTTATCTGAATTAGGTGCTGATATAATAGAATCTAATGAAGAAAATTTAATACATGTTAGTGGTCATCCTGCTAAAGATGAATTATCTGAAATGTATTCTTGGGTGAAGCCATCTACTTTAATAGCTGTACATGGAGAAGCCAGACATATAAATGCTCATGTTAAGCATGCAAAAGAACAACAAATCTCTAATGCTCTTCCAGGAAAGAATGGTTTTCTAATTAAACTTTCTCCAGGAGATCCAAGATATATAGGTGAATTAGAATCAGGAAGGTTAGTATTAGATGGGAATGATTTGATAAGTAGAAATTCTGATGTTTTTAAAGTAAGAAATAAAATGATGTATAATGGAACTATTTTTGTTGTTATTATATTAGATAAATTTTTTAATTTATTAAAAAAACCAAGTGTTATGATTGAAGGATTAATAGAAGTAACTGAGGAAGAAGATCCAAAAAATATTATTAAAGATTTTTTAATTAAAGAAATTAAAATTTATTCTCAAACTAAAAATTTTGATAAAGAATATATAACTGATACATTAACAAATTCTATAAAAAGGTTTATTAAGAAAGAATATTCGAAACGACCAGTTGTAAAATTAGAAATAGTATTTAATTAGGGTTGAGGATTAAGATGATAGGAAAGTTAAATCATGTAGCTATTGCTGTTCCTTCGGTTAAAAATTCTGCAAAGCAATATAAAGAATTATTAGGAGCTAAAATATCTGAAGAATTAGAATTACCTGATCAAGGTGTAAAGACTATATTTGTGGAACTTGACAATACCAAAATTGAATTTATTGAGCCTTTGGGAAATAATTCTCCTATAAAGAATTATTTAGATAAAAAACCATTGGGGGGAATGCATCATATTTGTTATGAAGTTAAAGACATAGAATTTTCTATAAAAAAGTTAGTTAAAAATGGAGCTACTATATTAGGAAATGGAAAACCTAGTATTGGAGCTCATGGCAAGCCTGTAATTTTTTTACACCCAAAGAATTTTAGTGGAACTTTAATTGAACTAGAAGAGGTGTAATAATGGGTTTCTTTGAGTATTTTGTTGTTTATATTATAATTTGGTGGATCTTATTCTTTATATTTTTGCCAATAGGTATTAGAAAATCTAATCCTAAGGTTATAGGACAAGATAGTGGAGCCCCAGAAAAGACTTATTTATGGAAAAAATTTATAGTAGTTAGTATCTTATCTTTATTATTAACTATTATTATAGTTTATGTGATTAATAATAATCTTATAAGTATTTTTGGCTAGTATTGTTTAATGTTTTTATTTTGAGGATGTAATGAAAAGAAGTAATTATTTTTTGCCTACAATTAAAGAAAACCCCTCTGAGGCAAAAATTGTTTCTCATAGATTGATGCTTAGATCAGGAATGATAAGACAATCATCATCTGGTATTTATTCTTGGCTGCCTTTAGGTCTTAGAGTTTTAAAAAAAATCGAAGGAATCATTAGACTGGAACAAGATCTTATAGCTCAAGAAATTTTAATGCCTACTATTCAAGATTCAGAAATATGGAAAAAATCAGGAAGGTTTAATGATTATGGAAAGGAAATGTTAAGTTTTAAGGATAGACATGACCATGAGTTGCTATATGGACCTACTAATGAAGAGTTAATAACAGATATTTTTTCTAAAAATATTATAAGTTATAAAAGTCTTCCATTAAATTTATATCATATACAATGGAAGTTTAGAGATGAAATTAGACCTAGATTTGGAGTTATGAGAGGAAGAGAATTTTTGATGAAGGATGCTTACTCATTTGATATAGGTAAGGATAATGCAATTCTGTCTTATAATAAAATGTTTTTAAATTATTTAAATATATTTAATAAAATAGGGCTTAAAGCGCTTCCTGTTATGGCGGATACAGGGCCAATAGGAGGAGATCTTAGTCATGAGTTTATAATACTAGCGCCAAATGGTGAATCAGAAATTTATTATGATAAAGCTATTTTAAATGAAGGAATTCCTAATATTAATTATGCTGATCATGAAAATATAAATAAAATAGTTTCCAAATGGACTTCTTATTATACGGCATCAGATAATAAATATAATGAAAAAGATTTCTTTAATTCTGTTGCTGAAAAAAATAGATCGGTAGGAAGAGGTATTGAAGTTGGTCATTTATTTTATTTTGGAAAAAAATATTCAGAGCCTTTAAAAGCAAATATAACCTCTAAAGAAGGGAAAAATATTTTTGTTAGCATGGGATCGTATGGAATAGGGGTGTCAAGGTTAGTAGGTGCTGTTATAGATGTTTATAATGATGATAAAGGAATTTGTTGGCCGGAAAGTATTGCTCCATATTTATTTGGAATAATTAATTTTAAACAAAATGATAAAGAATGTGAAAAAGTATGCAATGAAATATATGAAAGATTAAGTAATTTAGGTCTTTCGGTTCTATATGATGATAGAAATGAAAGTGCTGGAATTAAATTAGCTGAAATGGATTTAATAGGAATTCCAAATCAAATAAGAATAGGGCCTCGTGGTATTTCAAAGGGTGTAATAGAATTAGTTTATAGAAAAGATGGTAATACTAAGGAGTTTAGTATTTCAGAATTATATAATTATTTAGATAATTTTCTTTTAGGAAATTGAATTGTTTTTTAATTTTGAGCCATGGGTAGCGTATAGATATTTTAAAGCAAAAAGAGATGATGGTTTTATTTCAATTATTAGCTGGTTTTCTTTAATTGGTATATCACTGGGTGTTGCTACGTTAATAATAGTAATGTCAGTTATGAATGGTTTTAGAGATGAATTATTAACAAGAATTATAGGTTTAAATGGCCATGCAACATTATATGTAAATAATAATAACTTGAATCAAGATAATTATAGACAACTTAAAAATTTATTATTTAACTTTCAAGATGTTAAAGATATAACTTCTTTAGTTGAATCTACAGTAATGGTTTCTAAAAACAATAAAAATAGAGGAGTGATTGTAAAAGGGATTTCTTATGATGATTTAATTAAAAGTTCTTTATTATCAGAAAGTCTTACTGAAGAGTCTCTTGTGCAATTTAAGGAAGAAAATTTTGTTATTGTTGGTAATAGACTGGCAAAGAATTTGCGTATGATACCTGGAGATAATTTTACTTTAATATCGCCTACTGGTGCAAGTACTCCTTTTGGAGATGGACCGTTAGCAAAGAATTTTATTTTAGCGGGTACTTTTGATATAGGTATGTATGAATATGATGCATCAGTAGTTTTTATGAAGATAAATGAATTGCGAAAATTTATTGGAGTAGATAATAATTATGTAGATCTCGTAGAGATTTTTTATGAGAATCCAGATTTGGCTGAAAGTATCAATCAAAAAATACAGGTTTCATTGAATAAAAATAATTCTAAAAAGTATTATATAGTTCCATGGACTACTAGACATAAACAATTGTTTAATGCTCTAGAAGTTGAGAGGAATGTAATGTTTGTTATTTTGACATTAATTATTTTAGTTGCAGCTTTTAACATCGTAAGTTCTATGATTATGTTAGTTAGAGATAAGCATAGTAGTATTGCTATATTAAGAACTATGGGTATGTCTGAATCTTCAATTATGAAAATATTTATAATGTTAGGGGCGTCTATTGGATTCATAGGTACATTTATAGGGGCTTTAATAGGTATTTTATTTTCAATCAATATTAGTTATATCCAAGAATTAATAGAAAAACTTTCTGGAAAAGAATTATTTGCTGCTGAAATTTATTTTCTCTCAAAGTTACCAGCTAAAATAGACTTTAGTGAGGTGGTAATTATTATATCCTTATCTATTTCAATTTCTTTACTTGCTACTTTGTATCCTGCATGGAGAGCTTCTAAAGTAGACCCTGTGAAGGTTTTGCGTAATGTCTAAAAGTAATAATAAAAATATTTTAGAGCTTAACAATGTTTTTCATTCTTTTATACAAGGAAATACAACTATTGATGTATTAAAAGATATTAATATTTCGCTACCTTCTAATTGTATTGCAGGTTTAGTTGGAGAATCTGGTACGGGAAAGTCTACTTTGCTTCAAATAGCAGGTTTATTAGAAAGTCCACAGAAGGGGCAAGTTCAAATAAATGAAGTAAATACATCAACCTTGAATAATTATGATAGAACACTTTTAAGAAGAAATAATATTGGATTTGTATACCAAAATATCCATCTTTTGCCAGAATTTAGTGCTCTAGAAAATGTTATCATACCTCAAAAATTGTTAAATATTACAAGTGTTGTAGCAAAGGAAAAAGCTATTTCTTTATTATCTACAATGAAATTAGAAAATAGGTTGCATCATAGACCTTCAAGTTTATCCGGAGGTGAACAGCAAAGAGTAGCTATCGCAAGAGCTCTTATTAATGAACCTGATTTAATAATTGCAGATGAACCTACGGGCAATCTTGATAACAACTCTGCTAAAACTGTAATTCAATTATTATTTAATAGTTTGCGAAAGACTAATTCAACTGCATTAATAGCCACTCATAATAATGAATTAGCAAGAAAAATGGATATATTGTTTAAAATTGATAAAGGTAAAATTATAAAATTATAATAATTATATAATTCCTTTATTTTAATTTTTTGTATAGAATTTATTTATGGAAATTAATCAAAGTTTTGTACATTTAAGAAGCAGATCCTCTTATTCTTTAGCTGAAGGTGCAATAAAGATTGATGATTTAATTGATCTTGCTGTTGAAAATAATATGCCTGCTCTTGGGCTAACCGATAACGGTAATTTATTTGGAGCTTTGGAGTTCTCAATAGCTGCAGCAAAAAAAGGCATTCAACCAATAATAGGTTCTATTTTAGATTTAGAACTACCAAATATTGATAGAGGTAAAAATATTAATCATATTCCAAATCCTAAAATATTACTTATTGCACAAAATGAAATAGGATGGAAAAATTTATCTATTTTAGTTACTAAAAGTTTCTTAGATAATGAAGACTCTAATCAAAGACCGCTTAAATTAAAAGAAATATTCCAATATTCTGATGGTTTATTATGTTTATTAGGCGGTATTTATGGACCAATTGGTTATTTTCTCTTGAAAAATAATTATGATGAAGCGCGTAAAATTTCAAATTTATTTAAAAATAAATTTGATGATAGAGTATTTATGGAAATAATGCGCCATGGATTAGAGGCCGAAAAAATAACAGAAAACAGTTTTATTTCAATCTCTTCTGAACTTAATATTCCTATGGTTGGGACTAATAACATTTATTTTAATAAAGCTAATATGTATGAAGCGCATGATTGTTTAATGTGTATTTCTCAAGGAGTAACTTTGAGCAATCCTGAAAGGTTTAGAATTAATAATTCTCACTATTTTAAAAGTATTAAGGAAATGATAGATTCTTTTTCTGATATTCCAGTTGCAATAGATAATTCATTATTAATAGCAAAAAAATGTTCTTTATTATTAGAAGAACGGCCACCATTATTGCCAAGTTATCCAAAAAAAATATCAACTTCTGAACATGAGGCTTTAATTAAAGATGCAGAGGTAGGATTAAGCAAAAGACTAGTAAATAATGAATCGTCCAAAAATAATGTTTATTTAGATAGATTAAGATATGAATTAAATACTATAAAAAAAATGGGTTTTTCAGGGTATTTTTTAATAGTTGCTGAATTTGTAAATTGGGCTAAGGATAATGATATACCAGTTGGGCCTGGAAGAGGTTCTGGAGCTGGGTCTGTTGTTGCATGGGCTCTTGGGATTACTAATTTAGATCCTATAAAATTTAATTTGCTTTTCGAAAGGTTTTTAAATCCTGAAAGAATATCTATGCCAGATTTTATATTGATTTTTGTCAAATAAAGAGAGATGAAGTTATAGAACATGTAAAAGAGACATATGGAAAAGATAGAGTTGCTCAAATTATTACTTTTGGTTCGTTACAGGCTAGAGGTGTATTAAGAGATGTAGGAAGAGTGTTAGAAATTCCTTATAGTCAAGTAGATGAGCTATGTAGATTAATTCCTATCATTCCAGGTTCAACAATCTCTCTTAAGGAGGCTCTAAAAAGTGAACCAAGATTAGCTGCAGCAAAAGATTCTGGAGAAGAAATTTCACAATTATTTGAGATTTCTGAAAAATTAGAAGGTTTACATAGAAATGCTGCTACTCATGCAGCGGGAGTGGTTATAGGCAATAAATCATTAGTTGAAATTTTGCCATTATATAAGGATGTTAAAGCAAATTTACCTGCAACACAGTTTAATATGAAATATACTGAACTTTCAGGTCTAGTAAAATTTGATTTTTTAGGATTAAAAACATTATCAATTTTAGATAAGGCGTCAAAGCTATTGAGAAAATCTGATAAGGAATTTTATTTAGATAAAATTCCTTTAGATGATTTTGTAACATATGAGTTAATTAGTTCTGCAAAAACAATTGGAGTTTTTCAGTTAGAAAGTGATGGAATGAAAGATGTTTTGCAAAAACTAAAGCCTGACTGTTTTGAAGATATTATAGCCGTAGTTGCGCTTTATAGACCAGGTCCTATGGAGAATATACCATCATATATAGAGAGAAAACATGGTAAAGAAGATGTTGTAGTACTGCATCCTATTTTAGAAGATATTTTAAAAGAAACTTATGGAATAATGATATATCAGGAGCAAGTTATGGAAATTGCTCAAAAATTATCTGGTTATAGCTTAGGGCAAGCTGATTTACTTAGAAGAGCAATGGGAAAGAAAATTAAGTCAGAAATGGAAGCTCAGAAGGAAAATTTTGTAAATGGCGGTAAGACTAATGGTATCAAAAAAGAAATTTCTTCTAAGATATTTGAATTAATTTCTCCTTTTGCTGGATATGCTTTTAACAAAAGTCATGCAGCTGCTTATGCTTTAATTGCTTATCAAACTGCATGGTTTAAGGCTAATCATCCCGAAATTTTTTTAGCTTCCTTGATGACTTTTGATTCTGATAATTCTGAAAAGATAGCAGTTTGTAGAAATGAACTTTCTAGGCTGAAAATAAATATTTTAGGACCTGATATAAATTTTTCAGAAGTTGATTATTCTATTGAAATAGGAAAGGATCATCGCATTTCCATTAGAACAGGTCTTTGTAGTATAAAGAACATTGGTAACAAAGCATTAAATACGATAGTAGAGGAAAGGTTATTAAATGGAGAATATAAGACTTTATTATTATTTTCGAGCAGAATAGGGAATGATATATTAGGAAAAGCACACTATGAATTTCTTGCAGCATCAGGGGCATTTGACTCAATAACAAAAAATAGAAAACAAGCTTTTATGTCTGCTGAAATTTTATCGGATTTAGCATCTTCTGTGTCAGAAGAAAAAAATATTAAACAAGGAAATATATTTGATAATAAAGTTGAATTAAATGAAATATGGAAACTACCTAATACAAGTGATTGGAAATTTAAACAAAGATTGGAGAATGAGCGAAGTTCATTAGGTTTTTATTTTTCTGGCCACCCGTTAAAGTATTATGATAATTTTTCTAATTTATTAGATTTAAAAAATATTTCTAATTTTGATAATTCATCAGAATCTTTAATTAGTACGATAGGTGTTGTGTTTCAGGCAAATGAAAGGTCTTCAAGAAGAGGAAGGTTTATGAGAGTTATGTTGTCCGGTTATGACAGTTTGTTTGAAGTTACGGTTTATTATGAAACATATCATGAAAAAAAACCTTTACTTGTTTCTGGTAAGGAAGTTTTTATGAAATTGCTTATAGTTAAGGATGATAATGGAATCAAAAGATTTATAGTGAAAGAATTAGATAGTATAACTAATAAAATTGAAGAATCAGTTTTAGGTTTTAATATTGCATTAGAAAGTAATATTAATGCAAATGAATTTTTTAAATTAATTAATAATTATTTTATACAGAAGTCAGATTGCAAACAAAAAAATTTAGTCTTTAATTTGCCTTTAAATATTAGTGATGAAGCTACTGTAAATATAAATAAACCTATAAATTCAATTGTTTCTTTTTATAACACTATTAAGACATTTAAAGGTGTTAAAAGTATAGATCCTTTTAAAAAAATATAGATAAAATTATTTTTATACTTGCTCAAAATGAATTTGAGTTGTAAAACAAACAAAATTTCGCACATGAATATGGTTAGTTTTTTTTTAACCTTCCGGTGTTGTATATAAACAACTCAATTTTCATGGCGGTATAACCGGATAAAGGAGAATGCATATGGCTATGCCAACTTTTACTATGAAGGAATTATTAGAAGCAGGAATTCATTTTGGACATCAAACAAATAGATGGAATCCTAGAATGGAACCATTCTTATTTGGTGAAAGGAATGGAATTCATATAATTGATTTGCAACAAACTGTACCTCTTATTCATGATGCTTTAGGAATTCTTAAAGATATAGCTGCAAATGGTGGTAGAATATTATTTGTAGGTACAAAAAGACAAGCTCAAAAAATTATTTCAGAATCTGCAAATGATTGTGGGCAATATTTTATGAACCATAGATGGTTAGGAGGAACATTAACTAATTGGACTACTATTTCAAAATCAATTGATAGATTAAAAAGTTATGAGGAATTGTTGCTGAAAGAAGATTCTGGTTTAACTAAAAAAGAAATTGTTGGAATTCAAAGGCAAAAAAATAAACTTGAAGCTTCGCTCGGTGGAATTAAAGATATGAGTAGAGTTCCTGATGCAATTTTTGTTATTGATACTAATAGAGAACATATTGCAATAAAGGAAGCTAATGTATTAAATATTCCAGTTATAGCTATAGTAGATTCCAATAGTAACCCCGCTGGCGTAGATTATCCAATACCTGGGAATGATGACGCTACTAGGGCAATTTCATTATATTGTAAATTAGCGTCAGAGGCTATCCTTGAAGGGTTACAAGATACTTTTAAATCTTCTAGTATTGATGCTGGAACTTCTAAAGAAAATTTAATAGAAGAAAATATTGATGTAAAAACAAAAGCTAAAAATGATAATAATACATTAAATCCTATAGAACAGAAAAAATCTGAGGACTCCAAAAGTAAAAGTAAAAATATTTCTCCTAATGAAAATTTGATAGTTAAAAAGGATGTAGAAGAATCTAGAGATTTAAAGGATAAAGATAATAAAAAAGACATTAAAAGAGAAGATGAAAAAATAGTTTTAGAGCAAAATAAAAAAGTTAAAAATACTAAATTAAAAAATGATACAGATATTTCTGTAGAGAAAAAAAGTGAGTTAATAAATACTGAAATTAAAACTAAAGAAGAGAATAAAGAAAGTAAGGAGTAATTCATGTCTACTATTAATGCGGCTTTAGTTAAAGAATTAAGAGATAAAACTGGAGC
>Ga0163108_10001526_pt1 | contig 16982 bp, 14 predicted proteins | sample Fk1155metaG_FD_109644 | JGI IMG/M metagenome (GOLD analysis project Ga0163108, IMG submission 109644) | Marine microbial communities from the Central Pacific Ocean - Fk160115 155m metaG | ecosystem: Environmental > Aquatic > Marine > Oceanic > Photic zone | place: The Central Pacific Ocean...
ACAGAAGCTTTAGCAAGAATAATCTGGACCCGCCTAATGCCTCATCTGCCACTTGTGGCACTTCGCCTTTATGAACACCCTCGCCTTTGGGCAGACTATCTAGGAAATGCTATGGATGCCTACTTAACAATTCGAACCCATTTTGCAGCAGCACACCGCTTAGCTAAAGAGGAACTTAGCCAAAAAGAAAATGAAAAACTCTACGGCAAATGTGCAAGGCCAAATGGTCATGGCCATAATTATCTAGTGGATGTAACCGTACGAGGATCTATTGATAAACGTACAGGTATGGTTTGTGATTTATCTGCACTTCAATGTTTGGTTGATGATTTGATAGTCGAGCCTTTTGACCACACAAACCTCAACAAAGACATCCCCTACTTCGCCCAATGCGTTCCAACTGCAGAGAATATTGCACTTCATATTGCTGATCGACTTAAGAAACCTATAAAAGCGATTGGTGCAAGCCTACACAAAATACGATTGCAAGAAAGTCCTAATAATGCAGCTGAGGTATATGCAGAAACCCCCCAAGTTGATGCAATCTCAGCGACATTGGAAACCATGCCAACCAATTAAAAAAGAAATTGAAGACTCCATGGGTTCGACTTGTATTAGTTGTCAGCCTTGATGGTCGCATTGCCCTTCCTTGTGGTGGAAAAACACAGTTAGGTAGCAAAGCAGATCGACATGTCTTAGAAGAAGCGCTGGCATGGTCTGACGGAGCTCTACTGGGAGGGAGAACACTTCGTGCTCATCGAAATACATGTCTTATCAATAACCATAATTTACTAAAACAGAGGCAGTCAGAAGGACGATCAAAACAACCAATCGCAATAGTGGTAAGCAACCAAAAAGATGTGAATGAAAACTTGCCTTTCTTCAATCAACCAATTGAAAGATGGCTGGTTAGTTCAAACGAAGCATCAACCAAGTATTCCTTAGCTTCTTACTATGAACGTCAATTCATGCTACAAGCTAATAACTGGTCAGAGACACTTTCTCAAATAGCCCAGGCAGGATTGTCACGCCTAGTTCTATTAGGCGGAGCTCAACTGGTGGGATCTTTTTTAAAAGATGATCAAGTAGACGAGTTACAAATCACTTTGGCACCTAAAATAATAGGAGGTGAATTTACCTGGGTACCTAATGATGTCAATAATCTGCCACAAGCTTTAGCGCAGTCTAATGCTTGGCTCCTTAAAGAAAGTCAATCACTGATCGAGAATGAGTTACTGCTTCGTTATGTCCGAAATCATTCACCCAAATAAATAATTTTTATCATGATCTTGATTTCAATTAGCAATTAAGTCTGCACTTTAATGTTAAGCCTTGTCTCCCGTTGGCACAAATCAATCAATGAAATTCCTGAACAACATTGGAACAATTTGATCGGCCATCAAAGTAACCCCTTCTATCAATGGAAATGGCTACATAAGCTTGAGAACTCAGGAAGCATTTCTCCTAAGCAAGGCTGGCACCCTAGGCATTTAGGGATTTGGCGTAGAGACATTCTTATTGCTGTTGCACCTCTATATCTCAAAGGCCATAGCTATGGGGAGTTTATTTTTGATCAAGTTTTTGTAAGATTGGCAGTAGAACTAGGCATTTACTATTATCCCAAGCTTTTGGGAATGAGTCCTTTAAGTCCTGTAGATGGATATCAATTTTTTTATGCTCCTAAAGAAGACTCAAAGGCTCTGACAATTATAATGATGGATGCTATTGATCGATTTGCATTCGAAAATGGTATTAGTAGTTGTAATTTTCTATATGTAGATCCTGCTTGGAGTTCTCTTGCAAAAGCAAGTGGTTGTGCTGAATGGCTCAATCAAAAGAGCCTCTGGTCGTCATCAAACAATGCAAATTTTTCTGATTATCTTAAAAGGTTTAACTCAAATCAGAGAAGAAATATAAAAAGAGAAAGAAAAGTCATCAAAGATGCAGGGATCAAAGTCTCTGCTATTACTGGAAATAAAATCAACAAGGAGCTTTTAACAGTTATGCATGATTTCTATGAGGATCACTGTCAAAGATGGGGGCCTTGGGGCAGTAAGTACCTCTCTTGTTCATTCTTTGAACAGCTTTCCAATCTAGATCAAAGAGATCAGATAGTACTTTTTAGTGCACATCACCTAGACCCACAAGACCCTATCGCAATGTCTCTTTGTATAAAAGACAAAAATATGCTTTGGGGGAGATATTGGGGTAGCAAAGAAGAAATTAATTGCCTTCATTTTGAAGTTTGTTATTATTCTCCAATTGCATGGGCTTTAGATCAAGGGATCACTCACTTTGACCCCGGGGCTGGCGGCAACCATAAAAGCAGAAGAGGCTTTGTTGCTAAATCAACTATCAGTCTGCATCGTTGGTATGACAAAAGGATGGAAGTATTAATTAGTGCCTGGTTAGACAAAGTAAACACAATAACAAGTCAAGAAATTGAAGCTGCTAATAATCAATTGCCATTTAAGACAAGCAAGCCAAGGCTATCAAATGAAAGTTACAGTTCAAATGAATCATAGAGCTCAACAAGGATAGAGAGTAAATAAGTGGATCGTTCAAGTCAAAGATCAGCAATCCCGCTTGAAGAATTTATCAAAGTGGTAAGGTTATCAACAACACTTCATCAAAGATACCCTTATCTACTTAGTTCACAGATCTTGAAATCTAGATCTTCGAATTAATATAGAAAAATATGGAATTGTTCCAATTAAATCCGCAAAAAAAATGACTAAAGAAATGGCGATGACGCAAAAAATAAGGTTTGCGCGCACATTATCATTTATGCCTTTAATCATATTATTTTTCTTTATTACACCACTTGCCATATTATTAAACCCTGAAGTCATACCAAGATTCCTAGGTAAGACTTCAGAAATATCTCAATACGGCTATCTAGATGTAGAGCACTATCTTGACATCGCCGAGAACTATGACAAGGAAGCGTGGCGAACAGCATTTTATCCATTATGGCCTAAATGTCTTAAATTATTCAACCATTTCTCTCCTTTCGATAAATATAGAACAGCTATCTTTGTATCAAGTTTTTTAGGAATGATTTCACTATTATTTGGCAAATATATCTTCAGCCAAATTTCAAAGAACAAATCATCATCAACAATTTCATGGAGCTTATATGTACTAAGTCCAATGAGTATATTCCTTTTCAATGGCTATAGCGAATCACTTTTTGCATTGGAGAGCTGGATTCTCATCGGGTTAATACTTAATATACTAAGAACTACTAATAACAATAATGCCAGCTATCAAATTAAATATTCTCTTATACTTATAATTTGCGTTGCCTTAGGCCTTACTAGGCCATCTTTAGTGCAGGCAACTTTTTCCTCAATCATTGCATTATTTTTAAGTTTAAAAGCAAAGCAAAGTATACATAAGATATATGTCAAAGAGTATTTGAAGATATCTACAATGATAACTTTCGGCTTCTTAATTGGATATTGTATATATGGAGCCATCTGCATGAATGATGGATTTAGATTTTTCGAGCCTTTCTACGCACAACAATTGTGGGGAAAATCTTTTGGTATTAGACCTATATACCTCTTAACAGCAAGATCTGAACTTATAAATTTTTGGGGTTTATATTTTCCATTTATACTAATTGTTAACTCTCTAAGTCAAGTGCCAATAACAGGATTCAAACTTAACGCTCTAAATAATGTCTTATTTAGCAACCTTCCTTTAACGCTGACATACCCTCCGGCTGGCATTATTTATGGGCTTTACTCACTTAGGTCAAAATCCAAGAGGATGGATAAGGATGTTCAAAGCTCTAACTATCTAGAAAAAGATTATTTTAATAGCTTAAGCTTTCTATTTTGGTATTCATCTTTCTTTGCTTTCTCTCACTCACTAATTTGTTTCCTGACAAGTGAATTATACCTTGCTTCACTTGCTCGCTTTATTTTTGGACAGCCATACTTCTATGTTTCCTTGTCAATATTAATCAATTCTGATCTTTATAAAGGAATTCAAAGGCCTAAAACAGTATACATATTAACAATATTACTTTCGAGTTTAATGCTACTAAAAAATATAATTGATTTCGGGAATGCTAAGCTCCATGTATAACCAGTAAAGCTAATATCTCAATGTATATATCTACCTTTATTAATCATTTCCACAATATGATCCAATTCATAGGCCGTCAAACATATCGACATACCAAGACTTTTAAAAGCCTCCAACCAGCCTGCTAGCTTTAGAAATAACAACTCAAGCTAAAACCAATGAAAAATGGAAGTTGTTAAGTGGAACCTAAATTTAAATAAGCTTCTTGAATCAAAGAGCAGGCGAATTAATCTAATTTATGAAATTAAAAAATCATAAGATATAATGATGGAGTGTCGATAAGACTAGAAATTTGAACTTGACAATTAGATCAATACAAACCTGGATTATTAGGGTTATATAAGACTAGTTCGCAACTAAGAATTCACTCCTTATAATCACTCTATAAGCTTCATTTGTAGGTTAAGAAGAATGGCCTCAACAAGCCCCATCAATACAGGCATTGTTGATCAAATAAGATTGCTGGACGAAAAGCTGTCACACAGATTCATCTCCCTTGACCCAAGCGGTTATTTCATAATCAAGTTGGATGAGTCCTCTAAAGAGCTTGTAGTAGAGCATTACACAAACGATATTGACGATCTTGGTAGGGCAATTGATCCGGCGACAGGGAAACCACTTGCTTGCCAAGGACAGGTGGTGCGAGAGCCTACAAAGATATTTAGAGGACGTAGTGCGAAAGAAGTCGGAATCAAACTCACTGAAAAGAGCAGTCCCTGTCCTCTAAGCAGATTGGATCATGCCCTTTATTTGGGGAGAGAACTACAGAAAGCTGAAGGGTGTCTAGTAAATACAAAGCACTACGTTCAGGATTGATAGGCATGTTTTGAGCTCCTTATGAGCGAGTGATCTGATGTAATAGATGGGTATATGTTTTTTCAGGAATGGGAATCGTTTTTTATCTTGCAATCGTGATTAGTGGTCTAATCGCTGCTTTTGCTATCAACAAAGTGCTGAAAGCAGTCAAGTTGATCTAGCTATCACAAAGGTTTGATAACCTAAATCTCTTCAAAAAGCCCAACAAGCAGAATAACAATTATTTGGTCAAGCAAAAGATTGCTAAAGCTTGATCATAGAGGTATTGAAGTAAGCGTACACTCTCCTTATCAGACAAACATTCTACTTACTAATATCACTAATCATAGTATTAGTTATGACTAATTCTCCAGTGAGATCATATAAATCCGCACCGGTAATCAAAGCAGAAGCCATCATTCCTTTTTGGACTTTCAAATTATTCAATCCAGGCTGCAAATAAACTTCTCCATCAACTTCAGGCGCAAATCGACTACAACGACCAATCATTTCGTGTGATTGCTCATTAATCTGCTCAACCAAAACATCTACGGTTCTACCAACCCAACTACGATTCTTGGCTTCAGCAATTGGTTGTTGAATGACCATTAATTGATCCTTTCGTGTTAGTGCTACTTCGGCAGGAACTTGATTAGGTAGAGTTGCAGCTTTTGTACCTTCTTCAGCCGAAAAAGTGAATACTCCTACATGATCAAAACCTTGGTTTTCTACAAAAGAAGCAAGATGGGCGAAATGTGATTCTTTTTCTCCTGGGAACCCAACAATCAAGGATGTTCTCAAAACTGCATCAGGTAATTGATCTCGAATTTGGTCAAGTAATAATCCATTCATCTCTATTTGCCATGGTCGATTCATAGCCTTAAGAACATCTGGATGACTATGCTGTAAAGGAAGGTCAAGGTATGGCAGAACATTTGGTACTTCTCTATAAGCAGCTAAAACATCAGCTGTAAGCCCGGTTGGATAGGCATAATGAATACGAATCCATGGGATATCAACTTCTCCAAGAGTTCTTAAAAGTTTGGCAAGAGAAGGTTCACCATAAAGATCAATACCATAATTCGTAGTGATCTGACTAATCAAGATCAACTCCTTTACACCTTGCTTCGCAAGTTGATGTGCCTCAGCAAGTATTGATTCGATCGGACGGCTACGTTGAGCCCCACGAAGTTTTGGGATAATGCAAAACGAACAGCGATAATCACATCCTTCTGCGACCTTTAAATATGCAACTGCTGCTCCTGTTGTGCGATAACGAGGGAGGTATTCATCAGCAACAAACGCAGGAGATTGACTAACTTGATTTACTCTTTCACCAGCTTCAACTCTTTGCAAAACTTCAACAATGTGTTGATAATCGCCTGTCCCTACAATTGCTTTTGCCTCAGGCAGTGATTGCAGCAGCTCTTCTTGAAAATGTTGAGCCAAACATCCAGCAATAATTAGCTCTTTGCCCTTATCCGCAAGACCTACAAGCGTACGAACTGACTCCTCTCTAGCCTCCTGAATAAAGCTGCACGTATTAACAACAACAACCGCAGCATCATCTTCATTGCTACTGACCCCATAGCCAGCTTTTTGCAATAATCCAAGCATATGCTCTGTATCAACACGATTTTTTTCACACCCCAAATGCGCAAAGGCAACTGATGGCTTAGTGCCCTTGAATTCACTATCATTGATCCTCATAGCATTGCGAGAGTCAGACGTTGCCATTAGCAGTAAGAGTCAAATAATTTAGTTCCAAAACGAAAGCTACCAACATTAATAATAGAGAAAAGCGTTAGTTTGTGAAAACTGCCAGAATCGTGGAGCATCTCCCAAAGACATGGGAACAAATCGCCTTAAAAGTCGCAGACGCCAAGATCAAGGGTCGAAATGGGCACGGATTACGATGGCCATCCTCGCCACTATTGGAGTCATTGACACAGGTTCAATTACTTTCAGTAGATGGGGATGGATAGGTGCACTCTCCTGCCCAGGAGGACTAGAAGGTTGCGACAAAGTTCTGAACAGTGCTTGGGGCAGTTTAATTGTTAATGAGATAACACTGCCCTTATCTTTTTTTGGGTTAGTTAGTTATCTAGCCGTGCTATTGATGGCGATACTACCTCTATTACCAGGTCTATCAGAGAACAAAACTGATCTTTCAAGGCGAACATGGTGGGGGTTATTTTTGAGCACCTGCGGCATGACTGTTTTCAGTCTGCTGCTTGTCGGGCTGATGATCTTCAAGATCGAAGCTTTTTGCTTCTTCTGCTTACTATCGGCAATTATTTCTCTTACTCTTCTAATATTAACAATTATAGGTGGTGGATGGGATGAACCCGAAGAGTTAGTGTTTCGAGGCATTCTCCTATCACTTGCTGTGCTATTAGGAGGATTAATCTGGGCTTCTTCCGCAGATTCCAAACAACCAGAAACTATTACAAGTCTAGGAGGGGTTCCTCCCTTAGTTAAGTCAAAAAGCACTGAGGTTAAAATTAGTCTTGCAAAGCATCTTCAATTATCTGGAGTAATTATGTATAGCGCATATTGGTGTCCTCATTGTCATGACCAAAAAGAAATGTTCGGGGAAAAAGCCTCCAAAGAACTTAATATCATAGAATGTGCTTCAGATGGGGCAAACAACCAAAGTTCTCTATGCAAACGTAAAGGAATCAACGCCTATCCTTCTTGGGAAATAAATGGTGAAGTTGAGTCTGGCATTCTTTCACTTCAAGAATTGGCTGTTCAAAGTGGCTATGACAGTCCAGGAAAATTTTAAATCCGGGATCACTCTTTGACTGGTCTAGTAGATAATCTTTGACCAAATTCTTGATGGGAATGACATTTCCAATAAGGCACTGATGCAGGAACATCGGTTCTAAAATGCCCGCCCCTACTTTCTCGACGAAACAAGCACGCTTCTAATAATAAGGAACTAGTTAACTGGCGATTGCTCAAATCCAATAACAAGTTGAGATCTCTTCGGGAAATTTCATCTAGACTAGTAGACATCTCTTTAGGTTGTTTATTCATCATTTGGAGTAATGGCTGTTCAATAAGGTGTTCGAAGTTTTGATGGATTTGACTCACTGCTAGTTGCATCCCTCGGAATGAACGAGTCAAACCAGCTTCACGCCAACACAGTTGGCGCAATTCCTGAATTGCACGAACTAAAGACTCTGCGGTTACTTCCCCAGACAATGGGAGTGAGCAATCATTAGCAAAATTTCTATACTTCTTACCCTGAAAAAGAGCAGTTTCAGTTAATTGAATTGTGGACATCTTCCTAGCAAATACCAAACATTCCATTAATGAGTTGCTAGCTAATCTGTTGGCTCCATGAAGTCCAGTGCAAGCGATCTCTCCAACAGCAAACAGGCCTGCAAGTGTTGTTTCAGCTCGTAAATTAGTAGCCACTCCTCCCATCCAGTAATGAGCTGCAGGAGCAACTGGAATTAAATTTTTTAAAGGGTCTAAACCTAATTCTCTACATCTTTCAAGGATCGTAGGAAAATGAGTCTCGACGTGAGCAGCAGGAATAGTCGTAATGTCAAGGCCCATGTGATCCACACCTTGTCTTTCCATGGCTTGGATCAAAGCTCTGCTTACTTGATCTCTTGAAGCAAGATCAGCTCCGTCCAAATGTGACACAGGGCTGTGCCCATTTTCATCCAAAAGGACTGCCCCCTCTCCACGTAATGCCTCTGAAATCAAGAAGCATGGACCTTGATTTAAGTGCAAAGCTGTGGGATGAAACTGCACAAATTCAAGATCTTCAATAACAGCACCAGCTCGCCAAGCCAAAGCGAGTCCTTCGCCACATGACTGCGCAGGATTCGTGGTATTAGCAAATAAATGGCCACCACCACCACTAGCCAAAACAACTGCTCTAGCTGATATCCAATAGAGATAAGGGCCATCAAGCACCTGAACACCAAGACATCGATTGGACTCAACCCAAAGTTGAGTTACTCGCACCCCTCGACGATGCAATAGATGAGGGCGTTGATCTACTTGATCTCCAAGGACATCAACCAATGCTCTACCAGTACGATCCTGGACATGAAGCACACGCCTATAGCTATGTGCCGCCTCAAGTGTGGTGGCCAGCTGATCTAAGTCGCGATCAAATTGCATCCCAATACGTTCAAGCCTTTGAACACATTCAGGAGCTTCCTGCACGAACATTCTTACCGCATCTCCATCGCATAGCCCTGCACCTGCTTTAAGAGTGTCCGCTGCATGGCTCTCGATACTGTCCTCAGCACGAATAACCGCAGCCATGCCACCCTGCGCCCAACGACTAGACGAATGTCTACTGGTATTGCGATTGAGCAATAAAACCTTCAAGTCAGGAGGCAACTCAAGGCATGACATCAAACCTGCAGCCCCAGCACCTATTACAACCACATCCCAAGGGCCCCTAGAGATAGAACTAGATGACATAGGAGGCCTCATAAAACCTACATAAAACCCCGAAAGAACCCACGATTATTGATTGAGCTGTCTTAGAAAAAGACTGTGAACTTTACTTCTCAAGATTGATCCCAATCTACAAGCAAACTGGATAGTCTTTGCATGATTTGTCATCAGTATTTGACCTCAAGTCCTAAATCAATCCACTTAAGCGTGGCTGAACAAAAGCTGTTAATAGAAAAAGTCCATCAACCCAAAGAGTTGTCTGAAGTGCTGCACTAGCAACAAGCCATGTGCTTCCTGATGGAGAATGAGCTAGTGCTCTCTGGCTCATCAAATTGGCAATAGAAAATATCAAAACAGCAGCAAGTATCAACATTAGAATTGGTTGTGGTCGAAACAGCTGCTCAGCTGTTTGACGCAATAGCTCAGGGGCTTCTGTCAAAGAAGCCTGCACCACCTCTGGCCATGAATGCATTACTCCTGTAAAAAGCATCATTAGATCAGTGAAAGCGGTTCCCAGTAAACAAGACAAATAAAAACCAGAACCAATTCGCCACCGTGTCTCAAGTCCAACAAAAGCTAAAGGAAGGGCTATTGCTTCTACAGGGAGATGCATAACAGGATATTGACGCAACCAACCCCAAAACAAGCATCCTCCTAGCCAACTACCGCTCACACCAACCAACAGCGAACCAGCACGAGACCATTTGTCACCACCAAAGAGAACTAGCGCAACCCCAGAACCCAAAAGGGCAAAGGTAAATAAGCAAGCTGAGATTGGATGCAAATGAACCCATGGAGCCTGCAGAAAAACTGGCAGTACAACCATTGCACTTGCCCAAAATTGCAAAGTCCTTGGCTTTGATAGATAGCCTTCTGAAGGCTCTGTGATTGGGAGTGAATTACTCAGGGTTTGCTGAAATCAAAAGTTGATTCAAATTAGAAAGCTTATCTAATGAGCCGATTGTGAAAGCACTTTCCAATTGCAACAAATTCCAAGAACCTTAGAAGACCATCAACCTTAGTAATGCACTTTTTCGGAGAATCAATGCTCTGGAATAGCTTTCTACTCAAGTGAATAGTCCTAATGCCTGAAATCTCAAATACAAATGAACTATTAGAAGCTTGCTTTAAATACTTGGTGCTTGGAGCAATTCAAGGGCTGACTGAATTTCTACCTATCAGCAGCACTGCTCACCTAAAGGCTGTGCCATTGATGCTGGGATGGGAAGACCCTGGCATTTCAGTAGCAGCTGTAATCCAATTAGGAAGCATCTTGGCTGTGATCACTTACTTCAAAAATGATCTACAAACGATACTCAAAGCAATAACCTTAGCTTTCAAGCGAGGTCAATGGAGAGAACAAAATGCTCGACTAGGCATTGCGATGTGTGCAGGAACAATGCCAATTCTATTAACGGGGATGTCAATAAAGCTTTTTTGGAATGATTTCGAAGACTCTGTCCTGCGAAGCATCCCTTTTATTGCCTTAATTTCTATTGGCATGGCTCTTTTGCTTGCACTAGCTGAACGATTAGGGACTCAAGAAAAAGGATTATCTCAAATCTCAGGAAAAGATGGGCTTGTTATCGGAATAGCGCAAATTCTGGCATTAATACCAGGCGTCTCTCGTTCAGGAATAACATTAACTTCAGCGTTGTTTTATGGATGGCAAAGACAAGACGCAGCAAGATTTTCTTTCTTAATTGGAATACCCGCTATCACTTTTGCAGGCTTAGCAGAGCTAAAGAATACATTGCATGGCCAATTCCAATTAAATAATGAATTCCTACCATTAATGATTGGCATTACTTCTGCTGCAATTGTTTCATGGATTGGCATTGACTGGCTTTTGCAATACCTTCAGAAACACAGCACCTGGATATTTATCCTCTATAGATTGCTATTTGGTGTCATCCTGCTGCTTTGGTGGTCTTTCAATACCATCAGAACAAATTAAATACTCCTGTTTCATATGTATGTAATTAATCATCTGCAAACATTAAAGGCTTCGAAGTGACAGATGAATCAACAGCCAGCAGAACCCCTTCCCCTGCAGTGGTGGAATCAGTTATTCCTGATTCAATAGGAGAAGAACTTGGTTTCGTGCCAGGGGACCAATTGATCAGCATTAATGGCGTCAAACCACGAGATCTCATCGATTACCAGTTTCTAACTGTTGAAGAGGTACTAAAGCTTGAAGTTATTGATACTGCTGGGAACCTTCATCATGTTGAATTAGAGAAAGATCCAGAGGATGGCCTTGGGCTTGCATTTACTGAAGCCTTATTTGATGGGTTGCACCAATGCAACAACCAATGTTCTTTTTGCTTTATAGATCAACAACCTTCTGGGCATCGCAAAAGTCTCTACCTAAAAGACGACGACTACAGACTTAGCTTTCTTTATGGTTCATATCTAACACTTACTAATCTCAAAGAAACAGATTGGCAAAGGATTGAGTCCCAGCGTCTTTCCCCTCTATTTGTATCTGTACATGCAACAGAGCCCAAGCTAAGAGCTGACTTGCTAAAAAACTCACGAGCCGGGCTTCTAATGAATCAACTGGATTGGTTCGCAGAACGTCATCTGCAAATCCATGCACAAGTAGTGGTTTGTCCAGGCCTAAATGACAATGTAGCCTTAAATCGCACACTAAAAGATCTAGCTATACATGCCAAAGGAGATTGGCCTGTAATACTTTCAACAGCTGTTGTCCCAGTTGGGCTAACCCGTTTTCGTCCAAAAAACGATGGGTTAATTGCTGTAGACGTCGCATGTGCTCAAAAAGTTATCACTCAAGTAGAGGGACTGCAAAGGCAATTCAAAAACACTATTGGGTCTAATTTTGCATGGCTTGCTGATGAATGGTATTTGATAGCTGGACAAGCACTTCCAACACGAAGCGCTTACGAAGATCTTCCCCAAAAAGAGAATGGTGTAGGAAGCATTAGGGCTTTTCTAGAAGAAATGAATCATGCAACATGCAATCTTCCAAAGAGGCTTCAATATCCAAAAAGATGCAGTTGGGTAGTTGGTCGACTTGTACAAGAGGCCTTAACACCTGCTTGTAAGAGACTGAATGAAATCGAAGGTTTATCAATTCATTTATATGGATTAACAAGCCCATACTGGGGGCAAAAGCAAGTGGTGACAGGTCTCCTCACAGGTGCCGACCTCTTAGAAGGATTACAGGGACAAGATCTTGGCAAACAACTACTACTACCATCTGTGATGTTGCGAGAAGATCAGGCTGTTTTTCTCGATGACATGTCCGTAGAAGCGCTTGGTCATGCACTTAAAGTACAAATCAGGATTGTGAATGGAGCAGATGACATCGTGGCCGCAGCAATAGAAGATTGAGAGAAAGTTCTCTAAACTAGAAGAAGTTTCTAAATCTCAGTGCGAAGGAATACTGCAAAAATCTTTTTTGTAGTCTGCGTGCTACTTCAAGGGACCAATCCGATCAAAGCTTCTCAAGCTCTACAAACCAAATTTGAGAAGGGCACTGAAATATTTCATTCTGAAAAGAGCAATCTCAATTCGTCAGCTCCTGTCATGTCTCATTGGCTTGTTAAAGCAACTCAAACAGGAAAAGAGCTTGTCAAGATAGCTAAGGTTAATCTCAAGGAAGACAACATTAAGTCGAGTAAACGTTTACTCGCAGGCCGCCTAAGCAATCTTGACGCTCCCCCTAACCTCTCTCTACCCCAAAAACCTTATGAAGTAAGAAATCAAGAGCTATATCCATTGAAGATTACAGATTTAAACCAATTAATTGAAGCAAATAGTCCAACACTGGAAATATATAGAAGACAAATAGAGCAGCAAAAATTTAATCTGAAGAAATCAATATCAGCTTGGTATCCAACTATAGACTTAAGTGCTACTCCTCAACACTTAGAAGCAGAAAACTACAATGATGAAAGTTCAGATACAACTAGCGAACAATGGAAAACGACTCTTTCAATAGAAATTAACTGGAGTCTAATAGATCCAGCTAGAGCCCCTGAAATTGCAGCAGCCAAAGATACTTACGAGAAAGCAAAAACTGCGTATCTAATTCAATTAAGAGATCTACAATTAGAGGCTATAAGTGCCTATCTCTTGCTCCAAAAATCAGACGAAGGAGTTCGCATCGGTAAAGAGTCAGTCAAAGCATCACAAGTAAGCTTAAAAGATGCTAAAGCCCGTTTCGAAGCAGGTCTAGGAACAAGGCTAGAAGTCTTGGAAGCAGAAACTCAACTTGCGCGAGACAATAGACTATTAACAAAAAACTTAGGAGATCAAAGTATTAATAGGAGCTCACTTTCAAAAATTTTGAATTTACCTCCACAAATCACACCCGTTGCATCAACACCTCCACAGATAATAGGTGTATGGAGTGCTTCTCTTGAAGAAAGTATTGTTTCCGCCTATAAATTACGAGAAGAGCTAGAGAATATACGCCTTGAGATATCAATTAATAATAGCAATGCAAACGCAGCATTAGCATCTGCTCAGCCCAAATTAAGCATTTTCAACACCTTCAGCAACTCTTATACTGATGGCAAACTAGCTTCAATTGATAATGATGGATCATCAACAACTAACACTGTTGGATTAAAAGCTACTTGGCGCATATTTGATGGCAACAATGCAAGGAATGGATATTATTATAATAAAGAGATTGCGAAAGTCTCTATGGCAAAGTTTGCCGACCAAAGGAACACTATCCGCCAAGAAGTCGAGAAGGACTTCATCCAATTAAGAACCGCAAATCAGGATATCGCTAGCAGTACACGTGAAGTAATTGCGGCCAGAGAATCATTACGGCTAGCACGCCTTAGATTTCAAGCAGGGGTCACTACTCAGCGTGAAGTTGTAAATAACCAACGTGACCTAACACAAGCAGAGGTGGGTTATTCCGAAGCAATAACTGCTTACAATACAAGCATGGCTAGACTTAACAGAAGAACAGGGATTGATCATATACAAGCTTGCAATTCACCAAAGTTAATTTCAAATAAAGATAGAGAAGCTGATCCAGAAACACTCCCAATAGAACCTTTTCCTGTCATTAAAGCCTGTCCTAATTTACCTATCAGATAAAAATAATGAGCTGCAAACCTTTACCGGCTAATCTCACTGACCTACAAGTTAACGCAGTCAATGAACTAATTGATTTAGTAGCTCATAGGCAGCGTGCGGATTTTGGGAATATCACCTCAGATATAAAAGCTGATGGAACTTTGATAACAAACTGTGATCGATGGAGTGATGCAACCATTGTCCAAAAGCTCTCAGCCATTGCAGAACATGAAGGTGTTTTAAGCGAAGAAGGATGCCAAAAAGTCCCTGACTCCTCTGCATATTGGATTGTAGATCCGTTAGATGGAACAACTAACTTTTCCGCTGGAATTCCCTACTGGGCTATATCAATAGCTCGCTTTGTAAATGGAGAGCCGCAAACCGCATTTTTAGAAGTTCCCGCTCTTAATAAAAGGATTCTTGCTATCAAAGGTCAAGGGGTTTGGCTCAATGGTAAACAACTAAGCAAACAAAGTCGCCTTACTTCTAAAAGTGCTTGTGTTTCATTATGCAGTCGTTCTATTCGCATTCTTCAACGTAGACCAGATAAGCCTTTTCCAGGAAAAATTCGTTTATTGGGTGTTTCAAGTTTAAACATGGTAGGTGTTGCAATAGGTCAGACAATTGCTGCTTTAGAAGCCACCCCAAAGATATGGGACCTGGCATCTGCCTGGCTCATTCTTTCCGAGCTTGAGTGTCCTATTAGATGGTTAGATCTAGACCCATCAAAACTTAAAGCTGGACAAGATTTGACTTCTGTAAGTTTCCCTGTTTTGACAGCAAGCTCTCCAAATGAATTAGAGAGCTTCTCCCCATGGGGAGAAGTCTTACTGAGTAGCTGGCTAAATATTCAAGACAAGATTATCTAGAGGCATTGATTAACCTGCAAATTCTTAAAGAATAATCTCTAAAACGTAAATCTTCTTACTATAAATCAGTCAAGAGTTGAATCAAGCGTTATAAATGGTCGTGTTTAGATTATAAAAAGCGTGGGTTTTCGTTTAAGAAGGAAAGCAAGATTGCTTCTAGGAAGTTTATGGCGTGCATACGAACGCTGGGCCAACTGTGATTGTGTCGACCTAAGTGCTGCCTTTGCCTATTACACTCTTCAATCCTTCTTCCCAATATTATTAATCTCACTATCTGTAGCCTCTTGGTTTTTAGGCCGTCAAAATGGATTAGACCAGCAAATAATCAATTTCACAGCACAAGTACTACCACCTTCAGTAGTTGGCTTAGTAGATACAACCTTAGTGAAGCTAGTTAATCAAGGTTTTGGAGCTGGCCTGCTAGGTGCGATGTTTCTTATGGTAACGGCTGGCAATGCCTACCTAACACTGCAAAGGGGGACTGATCGGCTCTGGGAAGATGTTCTACCTCCTCAAAAATCCCCAGCTACATTTCAAATTCAAGCTTTAAGATTCATACGTAGCCGAGCAGAAGCTTTTGTCGTTGTCCTTTTAGTTGGAATACTAGTTGTTATTGATCAAATCAGTGCCAATGTTCGAATGATTCCTGGCGCCGTATTAGAAGATTTAAGAACAGCCAGTCCTTGGCTGGCTAATATTTTGTCCAGTTTCCCAGTAATCCAAGTAGGACAATTCATAATTCCTTTATTGGGATTATCATTAATGGCTCTGTTACTTCAGGCATTACTTCCAAGCCGAAGAGTTCCTCTTAAACCTCTTATTCCTGGAGCACTAATGATTGGAACTCTCTTAACGATTCTAAATTTAACTGTAAGCCGAAGTATTCTTTCCCTCGGCTCACGCTTCCAAGCATACGGATTTATTGGCGGCGTTTTAGTTCTAACCCTATGGGTATGGATGATAGGTGTAATTATTTATTTTGGACAATGCTGGAGTGTTGTTCTCGCTAGTAAGCCACTTAATCAGCATGAAAATATATACCCTCAAAAACGTATATACTAGAGTGAAATCAAGAAAAATATTCTCTAAGTAAAAGGTGAAATGACTAGGCTTCCTCCTTTGCTCTGGTTTGCGCTTATAGCGATATTTTTATTGCCTACTGCTGCAGGAAGGTTCATTATAGATCTTGCAGGAGGCCTAGTGCTTACTCTGTTGGCAATACCATTATTGTTAACAGGAGCCGGATGGATTGGCTGGCGAATTCTTCAATCTCGTCTAATAAAATGCGAATTCTGTGGAGCAAGTCTTATTCGAGACTCCAACTCAATGATATGTCCTGCCTGTGGCTCTAACCTATCCAGTACCAAAGCATCTAAATCCGAAATAGATAACTCTATTCCTGCTAGTTCTGCAACTGTAGATATCACGGCTCAAGAAACTGATTAAACAGCTCGAGTCACTATCTCTATTGAGAGAATACTGCTACCAATCAGAATTGAAGAAAAGATTAAAGAAGGAAATGCTTTATCTCAATACAACTATTTCTCAGAATATTCTTTTAAGTTATCTGGATTTAATTCTATAACCTCTTGTTCAACATTATTAAGCAAGCTCTCACAGTGATCAAGATATAGCTTACCTTTTAAATAATATCTTTGCATATCTTCAACAGGTACATTATCATTTTGTAGATTCTCCAAGAGTTTATCTAGAGAGCTTAAT
>Ga0163108_10001527_pt1 | contig 16978 bp, 14 predicted proteins | sample Fk1155metaG_FD_109644 | JGI IMG/M metagenome (GOLD analysis project Ga0163108, IMG submission 109644) | Marine microbial communities from the Central Pacific Ocean - Fk160115 155m metaG | ecosystem: Environmental > Aquatic > Marine > Oceanic > Photic zone | place: The Central Pacific Ocean...
TCCAGGATGTACATTCGGTTGACGAGATTCAAGTTCTCACGGCTTACGTAAGCAAGCCGGATCTCGTGGCCTCCGAAGTCGCTTGAATCCGTTTGGGCGTTCCTGCCATCAAACCTGAACTAATCGTCCTGTGCGAAGAAGGCATTCACCACCAAGTCATCAATGTTGTTGTAGTAACCCAGCAACCAATCTCCGTATCAGGAGAGTTTTGTTTTCGATTTCTATTTGAGCGAAAGCCGTCTCGGCAATTAGTGTTCTGGCAAAAAATAGTCCGACTAATTGTGGTGTTTATGTTTCTGATTTAGGAGTTAATAATTTTAAACGCAACAGTAGTAGACAGACGCCATTCGCCCTCTCTCATCCAACCACAATGTTGTCTAGGTTGGGTCGATAATTTACAACAACCCGGAATACGAACAACTGGGGGCCTAGCACCCTGCTCATACGCTTGCCCAAGCCCTCTTAGTGCTCGCGCCAGAGGGAAGGCGTCCCCCCAGTGACACGCTTGAAGGAACGATTAAAATGTGGCAGAGACTGAAAACCGGCCTCAAAAGCCACCTCACTGACGCGCCGATTTGGATTCTGCAGCAATAGCTTGGCTTTCTCCACCCGCAACCGGGTGAGGTAGTCAGTGAAGCGAAGTTTGGTATGTTTCCTAAACTGCCTGCAAAAATAGAAGGGGCTGACGTTTAAATGCCCAGCAATGTCTTCAAGCCGCACAACTTCGGTAAGGTTAGCTTTCATGTACTCCTTGGCCTTGGAGATGAGCGGCGGCTCTGCCATTCGTGCGCGAATCATCAAGGCGTTCGCCTGTTCCGACAAGCGATCCGAAAACTGTGTTAATATTTGGATAACTGCCTCCTGCTGTCGGGAGGAATAAACGATTGCGCTCAGGTAACTCTTCTCCAGTTTCGGCAACGGGATGTCCAGACGCCACTCCTTCAGTTTTTTTGCAGCTTTCTGAAACTGACTCCCAGTAGGCTTCTGTGGTAGCAGCTGCCCAGTGTGCAGAAAGGCAACGCATTGACCGCTCATACTGACAGGCACCGCGATGTCAACCATTCCCATGGGACAAACCACAGACTGCCCCTTTTCCTGCGCCGACTCTGTGAGTCTCATCTGTGTCTCAAGGCAACTGGAGCAGGCCCTAGGATTTTGGGCGATGGTATGGCACATATTGTTTTCCTTTTTCACCCCATGCAGTGGCGGATGCCAGTAGTCTCTGGGGCGTAGAGCCAGTGGAAGACCGGTGAGATCTCCGAACGCCTCGCGAAAAGTTTTGTACAATTCACTCTCGACAAGTTTTTGAACGATTTGCTTATCATCCGTTTTTGGCTTGGACAGAATACCTTGAGCCAAATCGCCTTTGATTTCCGTGTGGTTTGTATCCATAACTAAAGTGTTCCGCTTGTCATTACTAAAAAAATATCTTCTTTACTTATCAGCACTTACCTCAACCAATCGATCCAGTATGTGGTGCAATCGATCGAGCATTACTTGAGATATTCTCTGATAAAGATCGTTACCCAGCCCGATGTCCTTCTTACACTCAAGCAGAACATGGGTACCAAAAAAAGAAACTGCCTCGCACCTGTCCACGGCATGCGCGCTCAGGTTCCACTTGTGTGGAGGGTATAGCCATGACCATCCAATCACATCGCCAGGATTCAACACCTGAATCGGAATTGAGCAACCACTCGGCCCCGGAGTATCGATCGCCGCCCGTCCCTCCTCAATAATGTAGAACCGATCGGCTTCTTCACCTGCCAAAAAAATACTTTGACCAGGTTCAAAGACGGTTCCCATGGCCGAGTCAGTTAACTTGCAAACGTGGTCAGGCTGCATACCGCGAAAAAACGACAGTGCTGAAACCCGCTCCTTCAAAACTTTCATTCTATGAACTTCATCCATGCTGCTTATCACTCTTCATGAATTGACCCTGTCAAAAACCCACCAGTTCGGCCAAAATGTAAACCCTCTTAAACGCAAAAATTGAACAGTACAACTGGCCTTTAATCCAACCGATTATTGCTCTTGTTGCATCTTATTTTGCTATCGACCTAGTTTCAGTTAAATGGCCTTAAAAAAAATAATAGTCTTTTTTATTTAAAAAAGACGTTTTCGCACAATAAAGCGACTCATTTATTGCTATTATCAAATTTTCCCTCTTACCAAACTGTAGTGCTAAAGTTGCAAGAAATAGCTCGTTTTGCCTCAATCAACAATTGCAATGAATCAGCTAATAGTTCAGAGCCTGGATTGGCGGTTTGCTCCGGCGGTCACCGGCTCAATTCTAGCTCCATAAACCGGCTCTCATCAAAACTCCCAATCGATGACAGCGGAGAAAATTCGGTAACGGTATGCATCTTGTGGGACGTTGGAGTTGATGCTTTCCTGCTCATAGCCAAGTTGAAACGTCAGATGTTCGTTATACTCGTAACCAATCGAGATTTCCCACGACAAGTCGTTACGCTGTCGGAGATTGGCAAAGTTTGCTGAACGCTGGAGGTCATACTCGTAAGTGGCCTTACGAACGGTGGTGGAAATGCTCCAGGGTGCCGTGCGCAATCGCCAGTTATGGGATATACGCTTGCGGCTGTAATCAAAGTACCCCGAGCCAATATCCTCGTTCTCGAGAATCGAGTAGCGGGTACGCATGCGGAACCGGCGTTTGTTGTCCCAGTAATGGATCCACTCTATACCCCGCTCTGGTCGATCGTAACCTAGATCAGTGTCTGGCATATAAAATCCAATCTCATCACGCTGGCTTCGCGTATCATAATCACGTCGCATCATCGTTGCATAAAATCCAAACTCAGACCTGTACCCATAATCCACTCCTCCAGACAGACGAGCGCCCGCTTCCAGATAGTCATCCAATGGCTCATCAAAATATTGCCTCGAGACTTCCACCCCAACCTGAAGCCATGTGTTTGCAGAAAGTTCCCGGCGCAACACGGGTTCAATACTAACCTGTTTCCCAACTACTTGCACCGTCCCAATATCATCCTCAGTTAACGATGCATCGTAGATTTCATCGATGTAGATGACTCGAAAATCCGTCTCCATTTGCCAATTCTCTGCAAAACTTTTCTCTAAGCTGACGTTGAATAGTCCTGATTGTTCACTGTCCACGGCATCAGCGTCAAGGTAGCGTCGGTCATCCAGCGCGCCAAACATCATGACCTCGACACCGTCCTCCGCCAAGGGCACCCGGATGGCCATGAAATCCAGTCCAGTCGCAATGAACGGGCTGGACTCCTCGGCAAACGCCGACAGTGTGACATTCTCCTTGTAGCCGCCACCAATCCGCAGGTTCGTAGAAAAATCCCAAACAGAGATTTCCTGCATCAACTCCTTTTCTATGGAAGCTATTTCCCTATCATAGTCGGGGTTGTTCAACTGGGGGTCCTGCGCAGAAACTGTTGACCAAGTGCACAGCACCGACAGAAACAACAACCAACGGGGAATTACATCCATCCTCAATGATCTATATACGCAGAGAACTGGCCAAAGTTACCAGAAAACACTGAATCCGCTCACTTCATTTGCTCCCGCAGCCAAGCGGGGCGGTCGGTGGTGATTCCATTGATGCCAAACTTGGCCAAGCGTTTGGCCTCGGCCGGCGAGTTCACCGTCCATGTGAACAACTCCAATCCTGCTGCCTTAACCTTGTCAAAAAAAGCCCTGTCATCAAGCCCCTTGTAATTGACATTTATGCCCTCAATGTTGGCAGCCTTGGCCATAGCAATAAGTTCTTCCGCACTGGGTGTTTGTACCCCTGTTTTATTATCCAGATTGAAACTGGAGAGGTAAAAGCAGTCAATTCTGGGGAATCTGGCCTTGGCCTGTTTGACGACTTCGTAGTCGAAGCAGATCACCACCAACTGATCTGCCTTCTTGCCGCTCTTTTTAAACGCCTTGGCCAAGCTTGGGATGATTTCCGGTCCGCACTTTACCTCAACAAACATTCGCTTGCCCTCGGGGATGGTCGCAAGCACATCGCTGAGTTCCGGAATTCGGACACCGTTCCACTTGGCTCCTTTCCACGCACCGACATCGAGTTGCTGTAACTCGGCCAACGTTTGACCTACAACTTTTCGATCTACACCAGCAGTCTTCTTCGTGCCTGAGTCGTGATGAACAATAATGTACCCGTCTTTGGATAGGTACACATCCACCTCTACGGCGTCTGCCCCCTGTTCCCAGCCAAGCTTGACCGACTCAAGCGTGTTCTCCGGTGCATCGTAAGATGCGCCACGATGAGCGACAATCTCCACATCATCTGCAGTCAATTGCTGACAAAAGGCCAAGGTGCAAGACAGCCCTGTTCGAGTTAAGAATCGTTTCATTGGTAATATGCGGTGCCAAATGTCTAAATGGCCGACGAATCTAAACAACTCGCATTTACGGTTCAATCCATGCCGATAGACGTGTTACAATCCATGTTGACTCATAAAAAAGAATCCGTGGGGATCAGGTTGAATAAACTTCGATCTGTCAATGTCAGACTTACGTAGATATTCACGACAGTGATTGCCAGTTCACATCACGCGAATTGCCTTACACACAAGGGCGTTTTTTCCACATATCATTTTTTCCAATTGCCTTCCTTTCCTACTTTTTCAAAAGGAAAATTATCATTCGAACAACCGGGGCATAAACCCAACTGACGTCTGGATCGAGTGCGTGCAAGAGCAACCGGCGCTGGTTTCCGGCGCGAGCAGCATTCCGCCGGCCGAGATCAGGCTCAGCCAACATCCGCTGCGAATGCCCTCGAATTGACTTCGCTTGTTGGTTTCAATATCCCACATGCCATGGTAGTAGTGCCTGAAAAACATGGTATGATTGCTTGCGGACATTGTGCCGCAGCCGCGCCGTTCAGGCAGGTCATCACGCACCTGCCGCCCGGTGGTCAAGTCAAACGCCCACTGGTCAGAGTAGAACGTGTCGCCGATGACAACCGGATGTTGCAGGTGTCCGCTGTGATGGCCCTTTCCTTCCTTGTGGTGATCCTCCCACAGTTGGCTGCCGGCCGGTATCAGAACGGGGCTGCCATCCTTGCCCTTGCGAGTCTGTTGCTCAGCGGCAATGGCATAGGTATGGTAGTGTTTGTCCTTATCGGTTCCGGTTGCCACAAGAACGCCTTTGGATAAGACCAGATAACTCATGTACTGGAGTTTTGAAAAATCATATCCCTTTTTCCACTTGGTTTGACCGCTCCGCAGATCGAGCGCCACAAGTTGCTGGTCACCCAGTCGCTCAATCGGCTGGATGGAACCGGATCGTTCCACCGCCTCCCGCGCCCGGCTCTCAATGAAGTAAATCATACTGTCACCTATGGTGATGGTGGAGTTAATGATTGCACCACCCTTGTATTCCCAAGATTGCACTCTTGTCTCGGGATCGATACCGAACAGCATATCGCTGGTCACCCGACTGATGAATTTTGTTTCGTATTTCTCGTACCACTCCCCATCGTCTCCGAGGTACTCCTCTCCTTTCTTTACGCGGCTGCCAATCAGCATTTCCGTGGTTGCCGACAGATAGGCCCATTGGTGTTTGGCAGTGTCACCTTTCGGTACGCTGAAGCGCATGGTTCGCTGCCCGGTGGCACCGTCAATGCCGATGCAGTAACGACCCTGTACGAGGTACAGTCGATCTCCAGCCGCCACCATGTTGCTGCTGTCCCGGGGAACATTGGCTCGCCGCATCTCCGGGCTGGAGAAACTCCACCGAACCGTCCCGTTGTAAGCATCGAGCCCAAACAACACGCGGTCGCCCTGGATGAAGAGAAGGCCTTTGGTGGAAAGAGGCGCGGGGTTGCGCGGACCGCGGTCCGGCATCGGGCGAGGCCCCGGTTCGCCCCACCATTTCACACCAAGCTCTCCCTTCAAAAGATCGTCTCCGCTGCACGCTGTGTTTTGCGCGTTGCCGTACTGGTGCGTCCATTCGCCACCTCCGTCCAAACTTGGTCGCTTGTATACCAGCCAACCATTTTCGCCGTTGCTGGAGCGAATCAATCGGCTCTCCGCTTGGCCAAGCCAACGTTGTGCTCGGCCAAGCTCACCTGCTTGGCGAAGCACCGCCATCCCTCCACCCGGCACGAGACAACGGACAACCTCGGCACCCGTTCCGACAGGCAAACGCCCCTCAATCAAATGCCGCTCCGAGACAACCAAGTTAAACTGCATTCCGCCAAGCATCCCGTCGTCAAGCGACCCCTCCAACACCGACGCACGAACGCCATACACCCCTGCCTCATCAAGGGCCGTACGAATCTGTTGCACCCTAGTAGCCTCCTCCTCCAGTACCACCACTTGCATGTCGGACTGGCGAATCACCTCCAGCGCCAGACTGCCATCCGCACCGCCAAGCACCAGACAGTACCCTGCACGGGCATCAGCCAACTCAAGAATTTGTGCAACCCAGCCAGCCATCTTGCCCGTCTCAAGTGCCGACTGGCTGGCAGGTGCACCCGGTAGTCCATAATAGAAGGAAGAATCAAATTTGTATTGTTTACTCTGGACAGCCATCCCGGCGACAACACCGGCGATATGATAGATGTACTCGCCGTCGGGCGATAAATCACTCACCGTTACAATGTGACGCCGGTCCTCTGTTTGATCTGAAATATCCACCGACTTGCCATCTGGCATCGTCCAGCGCACGCGGCCTACCATCGGCCGGGTAATCTCCCAACTAATCGTCACCGTCGACCGATCCACCCAGTCAACAAACGGCCCGTAATCAATGTCCAGCGATCCGGTCTTGCCCCCGGGTTCAGTTGCTGCCGAGGCACACTCGACACTGGCATAGGTAAACATCACCACAAGCTGACACAACAAACGCACCACCAACATCCCTCTCAACCTTTCAACAAAAATCATCTCGTGGGAGCGACTGTTATGGAATTCGTCCAACGCTGCCAGTCTTTTCGCCTAGTAGCACCAGAATTGCCAGCAACGCCGTTTTGCCGCACAATGGGCGCATGCCAAACACGTTTGGCCATCTGTTCCGCATCACCACCTGGGGCGAATCCCACGGTGGCGGCGTTGGCGTCGTGCTCGACGGTTGCCCTCCCCAACTCGCGCTCGACGAGTCAGACATACAGCCTGACCTCGACCGGCGCCGCCCCGGCCAGTCCAGCATTGTCACACCGCGCGACGAGGCCGACCGCGTGCAAATTCTCTCTGGTACATTCGAAGGCAAAACCCTCGGCTCGCCAATCATGATGATGGTGCACAACAACGATTTCCGCCCGGAGGCCTACTCGGAGATGAAATCCAAATTCCGCCCCTCACATGCTGACTACACATACCAGCGTAAATTCGGCTTTCGCAACTGGCAGGGTGGCGGACGGTCCAGCGCTCGCGAAACCATCGGCCGCGTCGCCGCCGGTGCCGTCGCCAAAAAACTGCTCAAGCAACGATTCGGCGTTGAGGTGCTTGCCTACGTCAAGCAGGTCAAAAAAATCGTCGCCGATGTCAACCCTAACAAGGTCAAACTTCGGGAAGTCGAGGCCAACATCGTCCGCTGCCCCGACACCATTGTCGCCGACAAAATGATCCGGTTAATCGAACGCACCCGCAACGCCGGCGACACGGTTGGCGGCTTGATCGAAGGCGTCGCGCGAGGCCTGCCTGTTGGATGGGGCGACCCCGTGTTTGACCGACTCGAGGCCGACTTGGCCAAGGCGATGCTCAGCCTCCCCGCCTCAAAAGGCTTCGAGATTGGGTCCGGCTTCGGCGGCATCACCCTGACCGGCTGCGAGCACAACGATCCGATGCGGGCCAAGCGAGGCAAAGTGCTCACTACTAAAAACGACTCTGGTGGCGTGCAGGGCGGTATCTCCAACGGTGAAACCGTCCTCTTCCGTGTGGCCTTCAAGCCGGTGGCCACCGTCATGCACAAACAGGACACCGTCGATGAGCAGTTGAAAAACACAACGCTTAAAGGCCGAGGCCGGCATGATCCGTGCGTGTTGCCGCGTGCCGTCCCGATGGTCGAGGCCATGACCGCCCTTGTGCTGGCCGACCACGCTCTGCGTCACCGCTCACAGAACGAATGGTAACCCGCGGTGCTTGGCCAAGCGCTTGTCTCACAGCCCTAGCGCCGACTCGGCTGCAGAGACCGAAGAGGCCTCATTTGACTGCAGAATGGTCTGCCATCCCTTAGCCCTCCCTGTCTCGATGTTTTCCGGCCGATCGTCGATGTAGAGGATGCCTGCGCCGGACTCGCCAGTCCTCTGCTCAACCACGTCGTAAATAGCCTCGTCTGGCTTCATACCTCCCTCCTCGAATGACAAGACGTATTGGCCGAACCGAGCGTAAAACGGAAACCGCTCGCGGATGTGCCCAATCGCAATCTCGTTGGTATTGGAAAAAACGCAGGTGGGAAAACCGAGTGATTTCAGTCGATCGAAGAAGCCAATCATTGTCTCCATCGGCGAAAAAATATCGGCGAAGATACTGACAAACTCCACGCGGTCGCCGCGAAACCCAGCTCCGTCACGAATTGCCTCAAAAAACTCATCCGTCGTGATGTTGCCAGACTCGTACCCATCCTGAATAGGCGAGTCGACCAGTCGCTGAATCTGCTCCATTCCGGCCTCGCTACGCTCGGCAAACCGACGCACCGCGATGCTGTAGTCAAAATCGACCAACACCTTGCCGAGATCGAAGACCACAACACTTGGCTTGCTCATCGTTTATTTCACCTCCAACTCGCGGCGACCCTTGAGCGCCTGACTCAACGTCAGCTCGTCGGCAAATTCCAATCCGCTTCCAGCCGGCAATCCGTGGGCAATACGCGACACTTTGACATAACTATCACCCAAACGCTTGGCCAAGTAGTGGCTAGTCGCATCGCCCTCAACGTCGGTACCTAACGCAATGATCACCTCATCTACAGCGCCATTGGCCAAACGCAGCTCGAGTTGTGACACCCGTAACTCCTCCGGTCCTACGCCGTTCATTGGAGAAATTTTGCCGCCGAGTACGTGATAGCGGCCCCGAAATGCGCCGGACTTCTCGACATTCAAAATATCGACCGCGCGCTCGACAACACAAACAGTGCGCTCATCACGAGCCGGGTTTACACAGATGCTGCATGGCGATTTTTCGGCCAATCCGCCGCACCGGTCACACTCTATAATTTTCTCGCGGGAAGTGACGAGCACGTCGGCCAATCGCCTAGCCACGGCGTTATCGGCCTGGATCAAGTGAAGAGCGAGCCGCTCCGCGGAGCGCGGGCCGATGCCCGGCAGACGGTTGAGTTCCGCCACCAGCGCTGCAAGCGGTTCGGGGAGCGAAGTCACGGGCTTCAATCAGAGCCCCGGCAGGCCCATGCCACCACCCATACCGCCGGTGAGTTTGCCCATCTCAGAGGCCTGCGTTTCGCGCCCCTTGTCAAGCGCCTGGTTGACGGCGCCGAGCACCATGTCTTCGAGCATGGAGATGTCCTCTGTATCCACGGCGTCGGGGTCGATGCTGATCGACTTGACCGCACCGTCGCAACTTGCGGTGACCTTGACCGCACCGCCGCCACTCGAGGCCTCGACGGTTTGATCAGCCAACTGAGCCTGAGCCTCCTGCATTTGCCGCTGCATCTTGGCGGCCTGTTTCATTAATTTACCAATGCTTGCCATGTCTAAATTATCGTCTCACTTCCGCACCTCAACGATGCGGCCCCGGAACAGTTCCAGCGCCTTTTGAATAAGCTTGTCGTTTTTGAATTCCTCCGGGTCGAGCTGCTCCGGCTGCGGGCTTCGCTTTGCTTTTTCCGGATTGACGCAGATGGGGTTCTGCGGCTCTTCGACCGGCTCCGGCTCTGGTGCCGGTGGCCTGCCACCGGGCGGCGGCTCACTGGTGAAGCGAAACTGTGCATTTGGATGGCCAAGCGCCGCAAGTTGCTCAGAGAGCATGTCGCGGTTGATCTTGTTGTCCATCAGGCCAACGTGCTCTTCGGCGAAGCTGATCTCGAACGTACCCTTTGAAAATGACACAGCGTGCGCCTGCTGGAAATAGACCTGCTTGAACGGACTAGCCTTGGCCGCAGCGGCAGCAAGCTTTGCCCAAAGCGCCTGTAAATCAACCGGTTCATCCTGATTTACCAAAGCCGGTGGTGGTGTTGCTCTTGGGGCTGGCTTGGCCGGTTCGCTTGGTTTGGCAATTGGTTTGGGGATCGCATCTGGGGGCGCTTGGTCGGCGGATGGCAGCTCGTTGTCGCGCAGTTTTTCCAGTTGTCCAAGCACCTCGTCGATGCCCAGCGCGGACTTGGCCTGTGCCGCCTTAAGCAGGGAAACCTCAATTAATATTTTCTTCGACGTAGCAAGTCGCAGGCGACCTTCGCACTCGGTCAGAATATCGAGCACACGGGTCAGCGCTTGCCCGTTTGTCAGCTTGTCACCAACCTGCAGGGCGGTCGCCTCCGCTTCGCTGATCTCGAGCAACGTAAGGTCACCCTTCGACACGACGTACACGAGTCGATTGCGGATGTGCGTCAGTAGATCGCCGAGCAACCGGCCCAAGTCCTTGCCTTGGCCGGCGAGGGCGTTGAGTTTGGTGAGCGTCCGGGTTGAGTCGCCAGTGAGAACCGCCTCGGCCAATGCGAACAACTGACTCTGCGCCGTCAGCCCAAACATTGAGAGCACATCCGGCTCGGTGATGGTTTCGCCGCAAAAACTGATGAGCTGGTCGAGCGCCGACTCAGCATCGCGCATGCAGCCTTCCGCGCCGCGCGCGATGGCGAACAGAGCCCCCTCATCAATCGTCACCTTTTCCTCATCGCAAATGAACTTAAGATGCCCAGCAATTAGGTTCACCGGTATACGCCGGAGGTCGAAGCGTTGGCAGCGGGACATGATAGTCGGCAGCACCTTCTCCGGTTCGGTGGTGGCAAACATGAACTTCACGTGCGCCGGCGGCTCCTCAAGCGTCTTGAGCAGGGCATTGAACGCCGCCGTGGTGAGCATGTGCACCTCGTCAATGATGTAAATCTTAAACTTCGACGAGGCCGGCGCGTAAACGCACGTTTCGCGCAACTCACGCACCTGCTCGACGCCGTTGTTGCTGGCACCGTCGATCTCAAGCACGTCAATCGAGCGGCCTTCGGCGATCTCGGCGCACTTCGGGTCATCGTCTGGGAAATCAACCTTCGGGCCGTCGGTGGAATTCAGGCACTTGGCAAAAATCCGCGCTAAGGTCGTCTTTCCCGTTCCCCTTGGCCCGCAGAACAGATATGCATGCGCAATCCGCTCGCCGCTAATAGCGTTGGCCAACGTCTGGCTGACGTGATCTTGGCCAACGACATCGCTGAAGCGTTGCGGACGGTATTTGCGGGCTATGACCTGATAAGACACCAGCGGCAGTCTAACCGCTTGACGCAGCCCAGAAAAGCGCAATGCGCTTGGCACACAATTCTTGAATATCCGCCGCGAATCTGCTCACTTGGCCAAGTGCGGTTTCCCCGCCCACTCGAAATGGCATACGACATCGAATCCCGTCTAGCCGTTTGCAGCTGGTCGCTGCAACCGGAATCCCCCGAAGAACTCGCCTCCCGCGTCAGCGAGATTGGCATTCCGCGCATCCAACTCGCACTCGATTCGCTCCGCGAAAACCCGGATATTTGGGGCAAAACCGCCGAGCTGTTTGTCGACAAGGGCATCAGGATCGTCTCAGGTATGTTCGGCACCATAGGCGAGGATTATTCGTCACTCGATGCTATCAAGGAAACCGGCGGGGTCGTGCCAGACGAGCATTGGGACGCTAACTGGTCCAACATTCAGGTTGTCGCCGACATCGCCGCCGGGCTTGGACTGAAGCTGATCACCTTCCATGCCGGCTTCCTGCCACACGAGGAGAGCGACCCCGGTTTTGCCAAGCTGCTTGACCGCATTACTCAGATTGCCGACGTGTTTGATGCCAACAACATCGACCTCGGCTTCGAAACCGGACAGGAAACCGCCGACACGTTGCGTCTCTTCCTCGAGAAACTCAATCGACCCAGCGTCGGCGTCAACTTCGACCCGGCAAACATGATCCTATACGACAAGGGCGACCCGATCGAGGCACTCGAAACTCTCGCGCCATTCCTCAAGCAATGCCACATCAAGGACGCCACCAAGACGAAGGAGCCCGGCACGTGGGGTGCCGAGGTCACCGTTAGCACCGGCGAGGTCGATTGGCCAGCGTTCTTCGCTACCCTGACCAAACTCGACTACAGAGGCGACTGCTGCATCGAGCGCGAAGCCGACAACCAGCGTGTCGCCGATATCAGGACTGCCCACAAATTCCTCACCCAGCTTTAAGATCATGGCAAACGACACCATCAACATAGGCATCGTCGGACTGGGCTTCATGGCCGCGATGCATATCCGTGCTTACCGCCAAATCGAGGGCGTAAACGTAGCAGCAATCTGCGACCTCGACCCCGAGCGACTCAAAGGCGACTTCACCGAAGTCTCCGGCAACATCGAGGCCGATGAACCGGTCAAACTCGACATGTCAGTCGTCAAGGCATATCAGGATTTCAATGACCTCCTCGCCGACGAGTCGATCGATGCCATCGACATCTGTACGCCGACGCGCACCCATCTGCGCATGGCCAAGCCGGCACTCGCCTCCGGCAAACACGTGATCTGCGAAAAGCCGCTCGCCCGATGCGTCGCCGAAGCCAAGGAACTCGTCGAAGCGGCCGCGCAGGCCAAGGGCCATTTCATGGTGGGCATGTGCCTGCGTTTTTGGCCTCAATGGGCTTGGCTCAAAGAAGTGGTCGACAGTGGCTGCTACGGCAAAGTGCAGGCTGCACATTTTCAGCGAATCGCCGAACCGCCCGCTTGGGGCCAAGCAATTTATTTCGACGGCGAAACGTCCGGCGGCGCATTGTTCGATCTGCACGTGCACGATACTGACTTCGTGCAACATGTCTTCGGCAGACCCAAGTCCGTTTACTCGACTGGCTTCACCAAGGTCAGCGGGGCGATAGACCATGTGTTGACGCAGTATGAAGTCGATTGCGGGGCCAAAGTTAGCGCCGAGGGCAGCTGGGCGATGACGCCCGGTTGGGGATTCAACATGTCGTATCGAGTCATTTTCGAGCGCGCTACCGCCGACTACGATGTCGCCCGCGAAGACGAGCCGCTGCGCCTCTTCGAGGAGGGCAAAGACAAACAAGTGATCGAGTGCGAAGGTACGGATGGTTACGCTGGCGAGTTGGCCCACTTCATCGACAGCATCCGCTCCGACCAAACGCCCAGCGTCTCTGCAGCCGAAGGACTCTGCACAGTCGAAATCTGCGCCGCCGAAGAGCAGTCAGCCCTAACCGGCCAAGCAGTAAAACCGGGCTGAGTTACAATTGCCCCTTCATTACCCGCTGGCATATTGCCGGCAGCACCACCAGCGTCGGTGCTGTCGCGGTGTGGATGCCGCCAATGCCAACGGTGGCCAGGCCGTCGGCACGAAGCCAATCGATGCGACAAAGCGGCGTGTGCCAGAGGTACAGAAGGAATCTATTCCGCAGCCCTGGGCTTATCCTGTTGGGGAACTCGAAGGTTGATGTGCAGGTCGCGCAGTTGCCGGGGCTCGGCGGTGGCGGGGGCATCGCTCATGAGATCGGCACCCTTGGCCGTTTTTGGGAAGGCGATCACTTCGCGGATGCTCTCCGAATCGCACAGCATGGCTATGAGTCGATCGAAGCCAAGCGCGATCCCGCCGTGCGGTGGTGCGCCAAACCTGAACGCCTCGAGCATATAGCCGAAGCGTTCTTGCGCCACGTCGGCCTGGATCTGCAGCACATCCTCAAAGATAGTTTTCTGCAACTCGCGCTGGTGAATACGGATGGAACCGCCGCCCAACTCGACCCCGTTGACGACGATGTCGTAATGCTGGCCACGCACTGCCTTGGGATCGGTGGTCAGCTTGGGGATATCCTCCTCCAGCGGTGAAGTGAACGGATGGTGACTAGAGTACCAGCGATCCATTTCCTTGTCGAACATCAGCAGTGGGAACTCCACAACCCACAGGAAATCGTACCGGTCGGCCGGAATACTCATCTTGCCCATCTCAGAAAGTTTCTCGGCGCAGTAGAGGCGAATTTTGCCAAGAATCTCGCAGGCGTTGAGCCACTCATCGGCAGCGAACAGAATGAGGTCTCCCTCCTCGATCGCTAGTTTTTCCTGCAGCGCGGCTTTCTCAGCGTCGCTGAAAAACTTGACGATGGGCGACTTCCACTCCCCATTCTCGACCTTGATGAAGGCAAGCCCCCTGGCTCCGAAACTCTTAGCGTAATCGGTCATCGTCTCCATCTGCCCCTGAGTAACGCAGGCGAATCCCTTGGCATTAAGGGCCTTAACCACGCCGCCCTTGGCCACTGTGCCGCTGAACACCTTGAACTCACTCGAGGCGAAGTCGTCGGTCATGTCCACCAACTCCATATCGAAACGTGTGTCCGGCTTGTCAATGCCCCAGCGGTTCATCACTTCCTCAAAGGCAACGCGCGGGAACGGCGTTGGAATGTCGATGTCGAGCGCAGTTTTCCAGATACGTGCCAGCAGTCCCTCGATAAGAGCGTAAATATCTTCGCGGTCGATGAACGACATCTCGATATCGACCTGTGTAAACTCCGGTTGCCGGTCGGCGCGCAAGTCCTCGTCACGGTAGCATCGGGCAAGTTGAAAATATTTCTCCACACCGGCCACCATGAGGATCTGCTTGTACTGCTGCGGCGACTGGGGCAGGGCGTAAAACTGGCCGGGATGCAGTCGGCTCGGCACAAGAAATTCACGTGCGCCCTCGGGCGTGCTTTTGAAGAGCGTCGGTGTCTCAATCTCGAGAAAGCCCTGCTCTTCCATGAACACCCGCGTAGCGGTGGCCACCCGACTGCGAAGGCGGATATTGTGGATCATCTCCGGCCGGCGCAGGTCGAGATAACGATGCTTGAGGCGCAGTTCCTCGTTGACCTTGGCGGCAACCTCGGGATCGTCGATACTGAACGGCAGCACGTCAGCTTGGTTGAGCACCTCAAACTGCTCGACCACGATCTCGACGAGGCCGGTGTCGATTTTCTCATTCTTCGTGCCGTCGGGACGGACGCGCACCTTGCCGGTGACGCCGATGACGCTCTCGCTGTGGAGTCGCGTGGCGGTCTCGAACAGGTCGGACGGGAGGTCGCTGGGATCGAACACCGCCTGTGTGCGACCTTCGCGGTCGCGAATATCGATGAAAAGCACCCCGCCGAGGTCGCGGTTGGAGTGCGCCCAGCCGTTGAGCGTGACGGTTTGGCCGACGTGTTCGTCTCGTATTTCGTTGCAGTGATGAGTGCGCTTCATTGGCTAAAAGTTGACAGACTCCCTGAAAAAGGGCGCTAGATATTGCCGGGGAAGGCCCCAGTTTTCAAAGTTTAATTGCAACGACTACAGGTTGAGCAGTTCCCTCTGCCACGGGAGGATCTGCTTGCGTTCCTCTCCATCCTCAAGCGAAAGCCGCACCAGAGTAGAGCGGCTGGCGATGAGTGTGGGATCGATATTGAGTTCTTTGGCCTGCTTGTCACGCAACTCCTTGAGCGACTCGTAAAACAGTTTTTCGCTCTGTGTGATGCGGCGGCGGACGGTACGCGGCGTCTCGGGCCACTCCTCGGGAGGCAAGTCCAGCGCTTGGCCAACAACATCGCGCAGGGACTTGAACCGGCGGTTCGACATCTTGGCCGGCCAAGCGGTCTTGGTTTTATTATTGATCACGGCCCCGGCCAGACGGACGAGATCCTCGTGTCGGACGATGAAGTACGGTGGCTTGTTGGCGTCGATCGCCTCACCTTCCCTCCAGTGCCATATCGCTCGCAGGATGGCCTGCTCGCGCCGACTCAGCTTGCTTGAACCCTTGATCCGCCACTCTTGATTCGGATCGTTCTCCCTGGGGACTGCGTGATCCTTGATGAGTTTGTTGCAGATTTGCTCATGCCAACTCAGACGCTCCTTGGCATTGAGATCGTCGCGCAGAATATTCGCCAGTGCCCGGAGATGACGACTGTCGTTGAGTGCGTAGATCGCCATCTTGTCGGTCAGTGGTCGGCGCGTCCAGTTGGCTTTTTGCGATCCTTTGTCGAGCGAGATACCAAGCAACTTGGACAACAAATCGTTCAGTCCGAATGCAGCGAAACCCAGCAGTCGAGCGGCCCACATCGTGTCAAAAATTCGCGACGGAACGAATTGCTGTGCAGCGTACATAAGACGCAGGTCGTTGTCAGATCCGTGGATATGCAACTCCCGACCGGCCAGAATCTTGAATAGAGGCTTCAAATCAAGTTGCTGGAGAGGATCGATCAGCACGTCCGTGCCGGGCAGGCTGATCTGCAGCAGGCACAATTTCTCCGGGTACGAGTGCAAACTGTCGGCCTCGGTGTCGAGCGAGACCCAACTGGATTTTCGTAACTCGGGAAGAAACTCCTTTAGCTGGACTTGAGTATCAATCAAGCGGCGCAATTGTGTCAGCGGTTTCGCGCTTGCCAAGGCAAAACCGCCGATCATCGGCTTGACGGAAGCGAAGGAACCGTTTTTCCTCTCCCCCCCAACGGGATCGATGATGAACAATCTGGCAAATCAATTCACCAAAACAACTGCTGAAAACCTTGAAAAAACGGCTGTTTTCTGGGGTGGCGAGCAATACACCTTTCGACAGGCACATGCCATCGCCTCCGGCTTGGCCAAGCGACTGAAGGAGGAGCACGGCGTGCAACCGGGCGATCGGGTCGGCCTTTGGCTGAAAAACTGCCCGGAGTTTGTATTCTCCCTCTTCGGCATCCTGCTGGCCGAGGGCGTGGTGGTATCAATCAACAATTTCCTCACACCGGACGAGGTCGCCTACATCCTCGGCGACTCTCAGGCCAAGGTGCTGATCAGCGAGGCCTCGATGGCCGAGGGCACGGCGGCGCTCCAGTCACAGAACGACGGCCTGACCGTGATCGAGGTGGAGGAACTTGGCCA
>Ga0163108_10001528_pt1 | contig 16972 bp, 9 predicted proteins | sample Fk1155metaG_FD_109644 | JGI IMG/M metagenome (GOLD analysis project Ga0163108, IMG submission 109644) | Marine microbial communities from the Central Pacific Ocean - Fk160115 155m metaG | ecosystem: Environmental > Aquatic > Marine > Oceanic > Photic zone | place: The Central Pacific Ocean...
GATGAAGTGGAAGCTCTGGCGGCTCTCATGTCGTACAAGTGCGCATTGGTCGTTGTTCCTTTCGGCGGGTCCAAGGGTGGACTGCTCATCGATCCAAAACAGTATGATCGTGACGCGATGGAAAAAATCACTCGACGCTTTGCTTTTGAGTTGATCCAAAAAGATTATATCGGATCAGGCATCAACGTTCCGGCTCCTGACATGGGCACGGGACAAAGAGAGATGTCCTGGATAGCAAGTACCTACATGGCCCACCGCCCGAATGATATCAACCACCTCGCCTGTGTTACGGGAAAGCCTGTTTCTGCAGGGGGAATCCAGGGGCGTGTGGAAGCGACCGGACGTGGCGTCGTGTTTGGAATCCGCGAGTTCTTTCGCTACCCGGAGGATGTCAAACTGGCGAAGATGGAGGGGAACTCGATAGAAGGGAAAGAGGTCATCATCCAGGGACTTGGCAATGTGGGGTATTACACCGCGAAAATTCTAGACGAAGAGGATGGAGCCAAGATCACCGGTATTCTGGAATGGGATGGTGCCGTCTACGATAAGAACGGATTAAATGTTGAAGAGGTTTTTCAGTACAAAATTGAAAACGGGGGCGGCATCAAAGGATATCCAAAGGGGAAATTTACTGAGAACAGTGCGCAGTTGTTGGAGGAAGAATGCGATATCCTCATCCCTGCCGCTATAGAAGGAGTCATCAATCAGAGCAATGCAGGCCGTATCAGGGCCAAGCTCATCGCCGAAGCCGCGAACGGACCGGTTACCTTCAAAGCGGAAACGATTCTCAATGAAATGGGCGTGGTCATCATTCCCGATGTTTACCTCAACGCGGGTGGTGTCACCGTCTCTTATTTTGAGTGGATCAAAAACCTGTCGCATATTCGATTCGGGCGTATGCACAGACGATACGAGGAGAATCAGAATAACCTGCTGATAAAAGCCATTGAGCAATCGGGCACAAAAGTGCCACAAGAATTGATAGCACAAATCGGACAGGGACCTGCTGAAATCGACCTGGTGCGATCTGGACTCGACGATACCATGCGGATCGCTTTTCAAGGAATTCGTGAGCGGTTTTGGTCGAATGAAAAGGTGGGCAGTTACCGAATTGCGGCGATGGCAATTTCCATAGAAAAAATTTACAACAGCTATCGCCTCATGGGCATTTACCCATAAGCTATTTTTAGTTTGTAGTTGCCTGATTTATCAGGCGGTTTTAAAAGAGCTCGATGCCCGTCCAGCCTACCTTTAAAAATCAAAGGAGTGGAGGGCAGGAAATCAAGCAACTACAAAAACATACGCAAAACTCTCCAAGCTTTTTTCAAAGGGATCGCTGACGTTGATCGGGATTAATGGTATATTAGCTCCCGATTTTCCTGTCCGAAAACTTTTAAATAGGTACCGCATGTCTGACCCTCAATCTGGTTCTTCATCCCAATACGAACAAAGTGGTGTGTCCAGCCGGGGAGCCGAAGACGCGCTTTCAGGATTGCTGGAACATGTCCTTCCTACGAGAAAATTTGCTGAGCGTTTTCCGCTGGCCGCTGATATCGGTTACTTTGCCAACGTCATTGATGTCGGTAACGGATTAGGTATCGCTTTCGGTACCGACGGTGTGGGGACGAAGATCATCGTGGCGGAACTTATGGATCGCTACGATACGATCGGTATCGACTGCGTGGCCATGAACGTCAACGACCTGATCTGTGTTGGTGCGAGACCCGTGAGTATGGTCGACTACATCGGTTGCTCATTCACCGACGCGCGAATCTTTTCGGAAATCGGCAAAGGTCTCGCCGAAGGGGCCAGGCAAGGGGAGATCAGCATCTCCGGTGGTGAGATTTCGCAGATAAAAGAAATCATCAAAGGTGTAGACCTCATCGGCGCGTGCATCGGCTCCGTTCCGCTGGAAAAAGTTAATACGGGAAAAGATATCCAGCCCGGCAACATGATCATCGGTCTCGCTTCAAGTGGGGTACACTCCAACGGACTCACTCTGGCGCGGAAAGTTTTGCTCGGCGAGACACGGGAGGAGCAGGAAAAGAACGTCAATAAATTTGAAGAGCGCCTGGGCCGAACCCTGGGCGAGGAATTGCTCGAGCCCACACGCATCTACGTGAAACCCATCATGGAAATGCTCGATGCTGGTATCGATCTGAAGGCCATGGTGCACCTTACCAGCGGCGGTTACAGTAATCTTAATCGAGTGGAAAATGACAACATCCGTTTCGTGATTGATCCGTCACCGCCCGTTCCCGAAGTATTCAAACTCATTCAAGAACGCGGCAAAATTTCCGATGCTGAAATGTACGAAGTGTTTAATATGGGAACCGGATTCGTGGTGATCGTCGAAAACATGAAAGAAATTGCCGAAGTAACAGCCATCTGCAAAAAATACGACATCGCCAGCAACGTGATCGGAGTCGTCGAACCCTGCCAAGGCAAAGAAGTCACCATCCCCGAACATGGTCTCGTAGGTAAAGGACAAAAAATCACATCTGCTTGATCCCAGAGGTCGGGTCCTTTGTTCGAATTTTGTAGAATAGGGATAGTAAACCTTATTGAACCACCCTCACCCCGACCTCCCACGCCAAAGGCTCTGGACAGGCTCTCCCATCAAGGGAGAGGGAGTAAGCAAATTCATCTCTGTAGCCTGTAGGGCAAGGCTTCAGCCTTGCGGATTGAATAAAGTGCCCTCAACTAACCCAAAGGTCACAGGCCTGAAGGCCCGTCCAGCCTACCCTAAAGCATTAATGAGCGGAGAGCAGGAGTTGTCCTACAAAACCAAAAGAAATTTCTAATGCGAATGCAGGGCGATGGCTATTGTCTTTTCGATTTGGTTGATCTTGAACAGGGCATCTTCGTAAGCGGGGGCCCCGAAGTAGGATCTTGGATTATTTGAGATGCCTATGGCTTCCTTGGGCATTCCCAGGAATCCGGTGGTCATTTTGCCGTCTTTATCTTCATCGTGCAGGACGGTCACGGCGTAAGTTCCGAAAGCTATTTCTTCAAGCTGGATTTCCATTGTTTCATGCGTGACGTCTCCGTTATAAGTACGGACTGCCTGGCTGGAATCCAGTGGATAACCCGCTTCGGTTGCGAAAACATTCACGATAAATTGCCCGCCACCACTTTTGAATCCACTAGCCATGATGACCAGTTTTCCCGCCATTTTAGAACTCACTGTTCCTTGTTGCCCATATATGTTTGCAGGCAGGGCCAAGGTTAACAAACAGGCAATGACCATCGCTTTGCCTACCCATAAAAAAATTCGTTTTTGCACAATATTATCCCTCTAAATTATTTCCTCAATAGACCGTTAAATCATTTTGCCATGCTTGCCCTTCGAATGTAAGCCTTGGAGTCAATACTCTGGGATTTAAGCTCGAAGATTTAATCGGGCAACATTCGTTTTGCGAACCCATTGTATTTCGGAAAATGAAATTTCCACGACAACGGGATCTTCTTCTGGCAAGTGAGAATTTAAACAGGATCTGTACTTAATGAGTACGCGATCCATCCCAAGTTTTAATACCCAGTTAGAAGGTTTGAGCGCTTTGCGGAATCGGGCGAAGACTATTAAGAAAATGATTCCGAAACCAAATCCGGTTGGATATAAAACATAAGGTGGAAGTGTTTCACCAAATCCCTTGAATCCTCCCTGATCGGCGGTGATAAAACATGCGGTCGTAAAAAATAGAAAAAAGTGGCGAACAGGAAACTTTTTAGCGGAGAGTAACGGTAGACTCTCACTTGGTCAATGAGGTCCGGACTGTCTATGATGGAATGGAGTTTCATATGCGCGATGAGTAAACTGGCGGGATAATTTATTCCTCCAGGACTTCGCAGTCATTTATGTTGAAAATTGAAGTAGCTAGATCGTCACCATTGTTATCTTGATAATTGTATGAATAGGTTACCCCGTATTTTAAATTATCGCGGACACTTTTCTTGACAAATACTCTGGCCACTTATGGGAAAAACTTTGCCAGAAAGACTAGAAGAACTGCGACTGGGCTGATGTAGCGGATGAGGAAACCCCAGATATGTCCCCAGTGGAATATTGTTTCGTGTTTTTCGATTTCTTCTTCAGCAGATTTTGTGCCCCATACCCAGCCGACGAATATTGCTGTCAGCATTCCCCCCAGTGGCAGAAGATAGTTGGAGGCGATGTTATCGATGTGATCAAAAAAGTTCATGCCGAAAAGCTTCGCATCCGATAATACTCCGAATGATAATGCGGAAGGAATTCCAAAAACAAAGATGATGGTAGACGTTATAACCACAGCCTTTTTTCTGCTCCATCCCCGCTGATCAATGAAATAGGCGGACACCACTTCCAGAAGAGATATTCCCGAGGTTATTGCCGCGATGGCAAGCAGGATAAAAAAGACAATAGAAATAAAATTGCCGAATGGTATACCTACAAAAACAGCAGGTAGTACACTGAACACTAGGCTGGGTCCTTCGGCTGGTTCGAGTCCCATTGCAAAAACTGCCGGGAAGATGACCATGCCTACTAACAGCGCGATCATCGTGTCGAAAATGACAACGTATACTGTAGCGGAGGTCAGGTTTTCATCTTCCGGCAGGTAACTGCCATAAGTGAGCATACAGCCCATGCCTAGGCTGAGTGAAAAAAACGCTTGGCCTAACGCAATTAATATTGTTTGCGGACCAATTTTGCTGAAGTCTGGTTTCAGATAAAACTCAACACCTTCCATTGCTCCGGGAAGTGTCAACGAACGGAACATGAGAAGAATGAGAAAAATTACCAGGGTGGGCATTAGTATTTCGCAGGCTCTTTCAATCCCACTATGCACTCCGCGTAACACAATGCCAACGCAGACGCCCATGAAAAGGGCGTGATAAAAAAGGCTTTCCCATGTATTAGCGATAAAAGAATCGAAAAACTGTCCTGCCTCCTGCGGGGACGCAAAATTACTAATGGCTTGAGTGAACGATTTAAAAACGTAAGCAAGTGTCCAGCCACCCACCACTCCATAAAAGGAAAGGATAAAGAATCCAGCCAGCACGCCCATGTACCCGATTCCGACCCAGTATGAATTGGGTTTCAACGTCTGGAACGCGCCGACAGGGTTGAGGTTTGTTTTTCTGCCGATGGTGAATTCGGCGAGCATGATGGGGAGCCCCACCGCTATGGTGCATAGGATATAAATGAGAACGAAAGCGCCGCCGCCATTTTCGCCAACGATGTAAGGGAATTTCCAGATATTGCCGAGTCCGACTGCTGAACCCGATGCCGCGAGGATAAACCCGAAACGGCTGTTCCAGAATCCGCGTTGCTTGCTGTCGTTGCCCGTGGTCATTAGAAGGAGAGGTTATAGGGTCAGGATGTCTCTACATCAGGGAAATTGATGTAGAATGGCGAAAGGTTTCACACTAAGTCAGCAACACATTAGTATCCATCAACATATTTCCAACGAACTGTTTTACCGCACTGGTATGAAAACACAAATTACCGAAATTCTGAAAACGATTCCCAAACTACCCGGTATTTATATCATGAAGGATAGCCGTGGGGAAACCCTTTACATCGGCAAGGCCAAATCCTTGAACATCAGAGTGCGATCCTACTTTCAGAAATCGCGCAACATGCCAGCCCGAACGCGCATTTTTACAGACAAGGTTCGCGATATAAAATTTCTGACCACCCGGAACGAGGCCGAGGCGCTGATCCTTGAAAGCAACTTCATCAAAAAACACCAGCCTCGTTATAACGTTCTCCTGAAAGATGATAAGCACTATCCCTATCTTCGCCTGACGACGCAGGAGAAGTTTCCACGGCTGGAAGTGGTTCGTCGAGTAAAAAAAGATGGCGCGACCTACTTCGGACCTTACACCATGGTTAAGGAAGTTCGTGAAACGATTCGGTTGATATATAAAATTTTCCCGCTCAGGCAAAGTAGGGATCGTTTGGATGGCACGGCTCTAAGAAGGCCATGCCTGAACTACCAGATGGGACGATGTCTTGCTCCCTGCGCGGGGTACCTGTCGAAGGAAGAATACAATCGGGTGGTTCAAGACGTGACACTTTTTCTCAAAGGCAGGAATCATGAATTGGTTGAAAGTTTGCACAAGAAAATGGAGTTAGCTTCCAGCCAATTACGATATGAAGAAGCTGGGATTTACAGGGACAAAATACAGGCTGTTAAAACGGTTTTGGGGAAACAAAAGATCATATCCACTTCTCTGGAGGATCAGGATATCGTTGGATACTGTCGTGAACGTAACCATGTGATGGTTCAAGTGCTCGTGGTTCGAGGCGGCAAGATGGTGGGTGAAAAAAATTATAAAATGAAGACCCTGGATGATACCGATGATAACGAAACGCTGTCATCATTTCTCAAACAGTATTATGCCGATGAAATCATCTTCCCCAGAGAAATCCTGTTACCGCATCCGATAGACGAGTCCCCGTTAATATCAGGCTGGCTATCGGAAAAAAAGGAAAGCCGGGTTCGTTTGGAAGTCCCTTCACGTGGGAAGAAGAAAGACCTTGTGCGTATGGCAGAGGAAAATGCCAATTTCGCCTTGAGGACGGAGTTGGATAAAGGAGAGCTTGGACTCCGAAGTCTGGAAGAGTTGAAGGAAACGCTGGGGCTGAAATTTTTTCCGGAAGTCATCGAAGGATTCGATATTTCTAATATATCAGGAAAATATGCAGTTGGGTCGGTTGTGGTCTTTAGAAACGCTATGGCCGAAAACTCAAAATACCGACGCTATAAAATTGCCGAAGTGCAGGGCATTGACGATTATGCGATGCTAAGGGAAGTGATCGATAGGAGATACAGTCGTTTGGTGCGGGAAGGAAAAGCATTGCCCAATTTAATCCTGATTGATGGTGGTCGCGGACACCTTTCCAGTGCGGAAAAAATGATACTAGAGTTGGACCTTTCCGGGAAAATGGATATCGCCTGTGTCTCCAAGGGGAAATTGCGCAACAATGTGGAGACTGATGAAGTGTATCTTCCCGGAAAAAAGGATCCGATCCTTTTTCGGGAAAACGCGCCTTCCCGGTATTTACTTCAGCGAATCAGGGACGAGTCACACCGGTTCGCAATATCGTATCATCGGAAATTACGCGACAAGAGCACACTGGCTTCACCGTTAGAGTCGATCCCGGGTATTGGAAAAAAAAGGCGATTGCAACTTCTCAAAAATTTCGGCAGTCTGGACAGTATAAGAGAGGCTTCGCAGGAGCAATTACAAGCCATGCCGGGAATTACAGAGGACTTGGCCCTGAAAATACTGACCGCCCTCGGTAAAGGAGGGGGCGGAGCGCCATAAATGGCTAATCCTTAACAGTACAAATGGCGATATAATAACGATATCAGGGCCGCAGAAGGTAGTCCTGATAATGCAGTATTTTAGCATTTCGGATTCTGAAAAATACGGATCAGTTCGTCCAATGCATCTGACCCTGAGGCGCGAACCAGTTTTTCTACCTGGCTAATAAACTGCTCGCGGGTGCGGAATTTCATTTCAACTTTTATTTCATCACTCTCAAAACTGTCCTGAATGTGGACCCGTGTTCTGTCATCGAGTTTCAATGCATCGAGGGCTTTGGCCAAACGAAGGTTCATATCGCTAAGCATGGGATAACGTCGGGAATGAAGAATTTGACGAACCCGATCGTAGCGAACATTGGGAGGAAGGTCGTTTTGTTTTAGAACCAATTGTAATTCGGGCAGGCCGAGTAATTCATCAGGAGTTATTTCATCTCTGATAGAAATTTCGTCAATCCATTCCAGAAGGTCTCGCCATTTATTGGCCCCTGGACGAAGTACGGAAAAGAAGTTTTCAGTTGCTGAGGCACTTTCAGAGTTCCAGCGAAATAATATTGAAAAGGTTCGCAGGGGAACATTTGTTTCATGGAGCAGGTTTTGCAGACCGGAGGTCAATTGAGCGGTACAGAGATAACCATCCAATAATTTTTTGCTTCGTTCCAGACCAAGCACAGGCATAAACTTTTCCATGATACGGTTTGCTGGAACTTCACTTTCTGATAATTTAGAGAGGATGAGCCCTTTTTCAATAGCACTGTAATGACGATGAACCTGATTTTCTGATAAATTAAGCATCAGCATCGATTCTTCGCTGGATGAAGAATCCAGAATCCGTGCAGGAATTTCATTTAATTCAAGCAGAGAAGATATCATTACACGACGATGACCGCAGGCGATACGAAAGCGGTTTCCAATAGGGACTAGGGTGACCGGGTGGGTTACGCCAACCTCTTCAATTGATTGCTGGAGAGAATTGGCAGGAGCGCTCAGGGAGAAATTGGTCAATCGGTCATCCCTGTCGATATTTTCGATAGGGACAGTTTTAAAGAAGTGAGTTAATTTATTTTTTGTCATAAGGGCTATCGTAATCTTTCATTTAGAGAATCTAATGAAGCGTTTCATAATAATCTGTTTATTGCTCACCGGCATGATTTTAACCGGATGCGAATCTTCGCCTGAGGGAATGGTCCTAGTGTCCGCCGGTAACTTTATCATGGGAACCGATGAGGTTGATACTGACCAGCATGCCCTCAGGTTGGGGCTGGATAAACCATGGTATGCCGATGAGTCCCCGGCATTCAAACTTTATCTCAAAGATTATTATATCGACAAATACGAAGTGACTCGGCTTCAATATTACATATTCTGCCAGGCGACGGACCATAAACCGCCGCGTACATGGGGCGGAGACAGGTTTCCGGAAGGTACCGGGAATCATCCTGTTTCGCATGTCAATTTTTATGATGCCGCCGCCTACGCGAAGTGGGCCGGGAAAAGGCTTCCAACGGAAGCCGAATGGGAAAAAGCCGCCCGCGGACCCGACAATTATATCTATCCGTGGGGTCATGAGTTTGACTTTTCTGCCGCCAACGTCAGTCCATCAGCAAAAAAGAAGCGAGGTCAAGGGCTGAAACCCGTGGGAAGCTTTCCGCAGGGAGTCAGCTTCTATGGAGCTTATGATATGGTCGGCAACGTTTGGGAATGGGTGTGGGACTATTACCTGCCCTACCCGAATAACACAGACGCCTGGAAGGAAAAAGATAAAAAACTGCTTGTTGTTCGCGGGATGTCTTATCTTGGTGTGGGCCATTTCCCTGAAGAAGAATTTAAGAAGGTCATTGCCTTGAAATCCCGGGTAACCTCTCGTGAGCGCCTAAATCCTTTCTCTCGAAAAGGTGATGTTGGGTTTCGCTGTGCTAAAGATAAGCTCTCCGTCTACGAAAATATTTTTGGGAAACCTGTCAAAAATTCGAAAGGTTCTGAAGTGGGTCGTTGAAAAAACAAGTTATAGTTTTAGGGTAGTCAGGATAGAAGTGCTTGCAAAAAATTTTAAAATACTGATTTTAGGGCATGCTACATTATTACATCCACGCTATAAGTAAAATTTTCCAATGCCAAATTTTAATATTTTATTAAGGATGTGACATGGAGAAGATGCTTTTTGAGAGCTCATCCATCTAAGACTTTAAGTCTTTTTTAGTCAAATATATAGGTCGCAGGGATCTGGATTTTTGAAATAAGTGGTCTATTTTAATTGAATTCATGCGAACAAAAGTTGAAGCTGGTATAAGGGTGATCTGTGATCGCTTCAATCTTACAGAATAACAGTTTGTGTTTTTATGGTTATCCATTGCAGGATAACGCAATTGGATTTGATCCCAAGTACCTGGAGAAAATTTTCAAACCTTTCGAGCGTTTGCACACGGCGCCAGAGTTTGAGGGTAATGGAAAGGGGCTGGCGATTTGCCGGAAAATAGTCGAACTGCACGGCGGAAGGCTTAGTGCTGACAGTATTCCAGGAGAAGGCTCCATTTTTACCATCACCCTGCCACAAAAAAATAGTTGAATACTGCCTCATTTTCCTTCTATAAGATTCAAGCATAAATTTCTTTCGTTGTATAATGGCCTGAGGAAAATTCGTCAACGACTGCCAATGCCTGTCGGGTCCCACCACACACTTCAAGATTTAAACTAAACTATCTGGAGAAATATGAGTTTTAAAAGTGAATTAGGAAATCAGGTTCTTATTCTTGATGGAGCCATGGGAACCATGGTCCAGAACCTCGGATTGACAGACGCCGCCTTTGGCGGTCCCGAGTTCAAAATGCTCACCGACCTGTTGGTATTTTCGCGTCCGGACGACTTGGAAGGCATTCATCTTGAATATCTCCAGGCAGGCGCCAACTTGATTGAAACGGATACTTTTGGTGCGTCGCCGTTGCGGTTGAAGGAGTTTGATTTTTCAAAATTTGACCCTTCCGATTTAAAGGCCATACCTGATCAACTGGACCTTAAAACCTGTTCGCTGGAATCGTTAACGGTGCAACTTAATATAGAGGGTTGCCGTATTGCATGCAGAGCGATAGAAAAATACCGCGCTCAATCGGACTATGATGGGAGGCCGCTTTATGTGGCAGGGTCCATTGGCCCTTCCAACTATGTGGTATCGAGTACCGAGGCCAATCTCAATCAAGCCACATTTGGTCAGATCGTTGAAAACTTTTACCATCAAGTCTGCGGGCTCATCGAAGGAGGCGCGGATGTGCTTCTCATCGAAACCCAGCAGGACATTTTGGAGACCAAAGCCATTATTGAGGGTGCCAATAAAGCTTTTGCTGAGAAGGGAACCAGGCTTCCAATAATGGTTCAGGCAACGGTCGATGTGTTTTCGAAAATGCAGATTTTTAATACAGATATTCAGGCTGCTTATACCGCTGTGTCGGAAATGGGGATAGATGTGTTTGGAATTAACTGTAACGTCGGGCCGAAAGAGATGGCGGCTACAGTAGAAAAGTTGAGTCGTTTTTGCAAGCATCCTATTTCGGTTATTCCCAATGCGGGGCAACCGATTTCTGAGGACGGTCAGACCTGTTACAAGCTTTCGCCAGAAGATATGGCGGTTACCATGGAACCGTTCGTTCGTGAATACGGTGTGTCCATTGTAGGTGGATGCTGTGGGACGACTCCCGCTCATATCAAAGCGTTGAGAGAGAAATTAAACGGTGTCGTTCCAGCGCCGAGAGAACCTGACAATCGCGTATTTGTTTCCGGGCCGCAAGAAGCAGTCCCTATTGATGGATCTAAAGGACTCGTGCGTATTGGTGAGCGTCTCAACGTTCGCGGAAGCAAGGTGGTGCGGGAGGCGGTGGAACATGATGGGGACATAGCCATGCCGGCTCTGGAGGAAGTGGTCGGCGAGCAGGTTAGGGATTTGGGGATAGAAATCATAGACATATGCATGGATAGCAATATTGTGGAAACTGAGAAAGTACTTCCCGAGATCATCCATGGCCTTACTAGCGATTTCAAAGGTGTCATGTGTATCGATTCTTTTTCCGTGGAAGCTTTGGCCAGGGCGATAGAGAGTTATCCGGGTCGGCCCATCATCAATTCAATCAGTCTTGAGGAATACAAGGATGGTGAAAGCAAACTCGACGCGGTTCTTTCATGCACCAGCGGCCATGGCCCGGTTTATATTGCGCTGGTCAATGGTCCGGAAGGTCCAGCGCAAACTGCCGATGAAAAATATAACCTGGCCGCAGAAATCGTTAAGCAGGCAAGTGAAAAATACGGAGTGACACCCGACCAGATTTTGATTGATGTCAACGCGTATCCCATAGGCAGTGAATCGGTGGAAGGGCTTAACTTCTGTGCCGAGACCCTTGAAAGCCTGCCTCGTATTAAAAATATCCACCCAGACCTGAAAACTTCAATCGGTGTTGGTAACCTGACCAATGGTTTGGGCAAGAAGCCTTACATGAGGAAAGTTCTCACCAGCGTATTCCTTGACGAAGCTCGCAAGGTGGGACTCGACTGCGCTATCTTGAATCCGAATCACTACGTTCCCCTTGAGAGTTTGCCCAGTGAAGATGTAGAGCTGGCGCGTAGGGTGATACTCCAGCGTGACATGAACGCTTTTGACACACTCGAAGAAATCGCTCTCACAAAGAAAACGGGTATCAAGCAAAGGAAAATAGACTATGCCGATCTTTCGACTGAAGACAGTGTTTGCGCGAAGATCAGGGATGGGTTCAAGCAAAAAGAAGATGGGGCGGTGGAAAAAGATGGCGTTGAGTATTCCTACCGGGATCACATTGTGCTTGAGGCGGCAGAACTCATAGACCGTCACGAGCCATTGGAATTTATCAGCGCCTATCTTATGAAGACCATGCGCGAGTTGGGGGATGCATTTGGGCGCGGGGAAGTGAGCTTGCCGCATTTGCTGAAGAGCGCAGACGTTATGCGTAACGTGATGGAATTTCTTGAGTGGTACATGCGCTTGAAAAGCGGAGTGAATCCAGAGGATGAAATTCAGTACAAAGGAGTCGTGGTGATGGGTACCGTGTATCAGGATGTGCATAGTATTGGCAAAGACCTGGCGAAGACCTTGCTGGAAAATTATGGGTACCGAGTGATAGATCTTGGTGTGCAGGTGCATCTGGAGAAATATATTGAGACGGCGGAAAAGGAAAACGCTGATGCAATTGGTATGAGTGCGCTGTTGGTGCAAACATCCAACCACATGATCACGGTGGCTCGTATGTTGAAAGAGAAGTCTTGTGATATTCCGATCCTGATCGGCGGTGCGCCTGTTAACTCAAGACACGCAGGATATGTTGCCATGTATGGGCAAAGTGACACGGAGAATATTTTAAATAATATTTTTTATTGCGAAAGCGGTATGGACGGGGTGAACGTGATGAACCGTCTGATGGACGACCAAGGTCTTTCCTGTTTTTTTGGCGAGAACAAGGAACACTTGTTGAGTGAATACCAACGCGCCAAAGGCATTCAGGAAAAGAAAGACGAACTGCTGTCGACTTTGCCGAGACGTATGGTCGGATTCAAAAAGCACGAAGTCCCAAGGGATGGCTATGGGTTGCACAAGGTTGAATTTAAATTGCGCAAATTGGAATCTAACCTCGACAATAAAAGCCTGTTCTCTCTCAACTGGAAATTCGGCAAACAGTCTTCATGGAAAGACAAGTCGGTCGATATCGATCAACTAAAACAATTGAAAAAAGAGTGGATCGAAAAAGCGGAATCCAACGGATGGGTTGTCCCAAAGGCAAGATTTGTTCTTTTGCCTGCTCAGTCAGATGGAGATGAGGTGATACTTTACGATCAGGAAGATACGGAAAGGGAAATAGGGCGTATTGGTTTTTCCGTTTGTATCGGCAAAGGGCAGAAGGATATTTTTTCTGCCGCACAGTATTTTCACCCGAAGTCTTCAGGGCAGATGGACGCGATTGGATTGCAGATAACCACGGCGGGCAATGAAGCTGAGAAGGCTATCACGAAGTTTAAAAAGGAAAACGATACGGAGTCGGCGCTCTATTTGCAGGGATTGTGTGATCGAGTGGCTGAAGATCTGGCGGAATACATTCATAATCTCATAAGATTGAGGGCGGGACATAAAAAGGATCGCCTGGGTCAGCGATACAGTCCGGGCTACTCCGCGCTAACCGATTTGTCAAACAACAAGGTGATTTGGGAGATTTTGAAAGCGGAGGATCTGGGTATCGAACTGACTGATGCAAATGAGTTTAACCCACCCAGCACAACAGCGGCGGTGGTTTGTTTTCACCGGGACGCAAGTTACACCTGATGCTTATATGGGCAATTTTGGGGTTGTAGTTCTTTCGAAAATCAGCGTAAAAAAGCATCAAGTTTCTACGAATTTATTCCGAAAACTATATATACACACCGGCACATCACACTAGATCGGGTTATCGAAAAACTGACCCAACTCCTCTAAACTTAGAGAGTTACCTTTACACATGGACCCTCATCTTGATTAAATAAAGACTTGTTTTAAAAATCCGGTCTGATAAAATGGCACATCCAAGCTAATTGGCATTAGAGTTTTAAGGTTATGACCTGATCTTTTTAAAGAGAGGGTTGTTTATGGCTGTCATTCCGCATCCACTTTTCATAAGGATACCGACGATATGTTTAAGCGATTTACAGAAAGAGCTCGCAGGGTCATCATACTTGCGCGGGAAGAAGCGGAATTGTATCGCCACGAATATTTAGGCACCGAGCACATTTTGCAGGGTGTTGTTAAGGATGGCGGGGGAATAGCGGTTGCCATTATTCAAAAGACCGGCACCGACTTGACTCAACTTAAAAAGGAATTGGAGAAGAACCTGCCACGGAGTTCCACTTCGTTGATCATTGGTGATATTCCATTCACCTCACGTGCGAAGAAAGTTCTGGAGTTTGCTGTTGAAGAGGCACGCTCCTTGAATCATAACTATATCGGGACAGAACATCTTCTGCTGGGACTGCTCAAGGAGAAGGAGGGGGTGGCCTGCAGGATTCTTAATAGTTTCGGGATGTATTTCGAGGATGTTAAGGAGAAGATTGTTGAGATGTTTAAAGAGCCTGCCGAAGCTACGCGCGAAACGGGCAAGACACCGACATTGGATGAGTTCAGCCGGGATCTAACCAAGATGGCTGTGGATGGTAAGCTCGATCCTATCATCGGACGTGCCAAGGAAATAGAGCGCGTGATTCAGATTCTCAGTCGCCGAACCAAGAACAATCCGGTTCTGATTGGAGAACCCGGTGTTGGTAAAACAGCGATCGTTGAAGGATTGGCTCAGCTCATTATGGAGCGTGAGGTTCCAGATACCTTGTTTGACAAGAGAGTGGTTTCTCTGGACCTCGGTTCATTGATCGCAGGCACAAAGTATCGCGGCCAGTTTGAGGCTCGTCTCAAGGGAATAATGAAAGAGATCATACAGAACGATAGTATCATACTGTTCATAGACGAGCTGCATACTCTGGTAGGGGCTGGCGCGGCAGAGGGCTCTGTCGACGCGTCAAATATGCTCAAGCCTGCGTTGTCGCGTGGTGAAATCCAGTGTATTGGTGCGACAACTCTGGAAGAGTATCGTAAATACATTGAGAAAAACGGAGCGCTTGAGCGAAGGTTTCAGCCAGTCATCGTTAATCCGCCTTCGATGGAAGAGACGGTCGAAATTATTAAAGGACTCAAGGTTCCTTATGAAATGCACCATAAGGCCAAGATCACCGATGAAGCCATCGTCACGGCAGTTAGGTATGCTGACAGGTACATCAGTGACCGGTTCCTTCCAGATAAAGCCATCGATGTAATTGATGAGGCTGGTTCCCGAGTGCGCTTGCGAAAAGTAACTCAGTCGCCTGAAATGAGGAAGATTCAGCGGGACATTGATGTCATTGTTCGCGACAAAAAAGTGCGCATCGAAAATCAGGAATTTGAAAAGGCCGTTGAGTTGCGCGACAAAGAGGAAGAACTTCGAGCCAGCTTGGAAAAAGAAAAGGATAGCTGGGAAGGGAAAAATGACAGTGTTGAGCCCAGTATTACCGATGAGGATATTGCCGCTGTTGTGTCGAGCATGACAGGAATTCCACTTTCCAAGATTGAGGAAGGTGAAAGTGCTCGTCTGCTGAATATGGAGTCGGAACTGGCTGCCAAGGTAGTTGGCCAGGACGAGGCGATCCAGGTTCTTACAAAGGCTATTCGCAGGTCGAGGTCTGGACTTAAAGACATGCGACGGCCTATAGGTTGTTTTCTTTTTCTTGGCCCGACGGGCGTGGGTAAAACAGAGTTGGCGGGTGTGCTTGCTGAGTTTATGTTTGGTGATCGCGATGCCCTGATTCGACTCGATATGTCAGAGTATATGGAAAAATTCAACGCATCGCGTTTGACAGGAGCCCCTCCAGGTTATGTGGGGTATGAGGAAGGCGGTCAGCTGACAGAGAAGGTTCGACGCAAACCTTACTCTGTCGTTTTGTTTGACGAAATTGAGAAGGCCAATCCAGATGTTTTCCACCTGTTGTTGCAGATTATGGATGATGGGCGCTTGACGGATAGTTATGGCAGGGTGATCGACTTCAAGAATACTGTCATCATCATGACTTCCAATATCAGTTCACGGTCTTTGGACAAGGGGACTTCTTTGGGATTCCACAAAGATGATGCTGAGATGAATTATGATCGTATGCAAAAAGATTTGAAACAGGATCTCAAGCGCACGTTCAACCCAGAATTCCTGAACCGGCTGAGCGAGACGGTGGTGTTCAGGCCACTGGATGTTGAGCATATTGTCAGTATTCTCGATGTTCAACTGCTTCAGCTCAATGAACAACTCATCCAGCAGGGGTTGACCTTGGATGTTACGGCAGAGGCCAAGAGATGGTTGGCGGAAAAGGGGTATGACAAGAGCTTCGGGGCTAGGCCTCTCAAAAGAGCGATGCAGAAACATCTGGAGGACGTTTTATCCGACGAGATGCTCAAGGGAAGATTTAAAAGCGGTGGCGTGATCGAAGTGAGTCTTCAGGGCGATATTTTGGTTTTCACCGAGAAATCGGGTGCCCTTAACGCATGCTGACAGGCTCGCCGGGCAATAGAGATAAAGTAACTTCCAAATTTTCGTAAAGTATTGTAAAGTATTAGGGTTTTAGGTCCGAAAAGGCTGAAGAACCCCTGATACTTTTTTTTTGGGGTAAAATATAATTTTTGCGGGTGTGGTAGTTTAACCCGTTTTTTTACAAGTATTTTTTTATGATGATGAAATTTCGCCAAATATTTTTGCTCATTTCACTGGTCATTCTTGTGTTCGCTTTTGCGCCGGAGACTCATGCCCAGGATGGAGGTTTGGTAGGCTCGGTCAAAATTCAGGGAAACAAGCGTGTGGATGATTCTACCATCCTTTACTACATCAAAACCCGGAAGGGCGAACCTCTTTCCCGGAATCAAATCCGAAAAGATATTGAACAAATTTATAACTTGGGACAGTTCAAGGATATTCGCGTGGAAACTCAGGGTGGTCTGGATGGCTTGGAAGTCGTTTTTATTGTCGAGGAAATTCCATCTATTGGTGATGTTGTTCTTCGTGGCAACGATAAATTGAGTGACGACGAAATCCGGGAAAAACTGGCACTCAAGC
>Ga0163108_10001529_pt1 | contig 16969 bp, 16 predicted proteins | sample Fk1155metaG_FD_109644 | JGI IMG/M metagenome (GOLD analysis project Ga0163108, IMG submission 109644) | Marine microbial communities from the Central Pacific Ocean - Fk160115 155m metaG | ecosystem: Environmental > Aquatic > Marine > Oceanic > Photic zone | place: The Central Pacific Ocean...
AAGTATGCTGAGAATAAGGCAATGATGCGTCGTGATTATACAAAAATGTTCAGTGAGATAAATGCTGATTATGTGATGAGCAACTTTTCATGTGAACATATGGTTGGATGCATTGTTCCATCTAATTCCGCTGTAACAAATAGTTACGATATTTGGAAAAGTACACATGTGGTTGATCCGCAAATTATCAACAACATATTTGATGATAGTAACACTGTGGTTAATAAACCAAGTATTGTCATTGATACGAATATTGAAACGATTTCCGATCTTTTAAAGATTATCGATGAAAATGAATATGATTCAACATTAACATATAATATCGATCTGAAGTCTCTTCATAAAATCAAGTCGGAATTGTTAACAATGGATAATATGGTGGGGCTCGAAAAATTCAAGAAATCAGTCACAGATCAATTATTGTACTTCCTGCAAGGTTTACATAAAATTGGCGATGGTGACTATAAACATACAATTATTTATGGACCTCCGGGCACAGGAAAGACACAAATTGCAAAAATAATGGGATCTATGTATGCAAAGGTTGGTATTCTTGAAAAGAATAAATTTAAAAAGGTTACTCGTAGTGATTTGGTAGCAGGATATTTAGGACAAACTGCAATCAAAACTCGAGATGTTATTAATGAATGTGTAGGAGGTGTACTTTTTATAGATGAAGTATATTCTCTTGGTTCTCAAATTGATGATGATAATTATTCAAAGGAATGCATTGATACCATTTGTGAATGTCTAAGTGATCACAAGAATAAACTTATGGTTATAGTTGCAGGGTATGAAAATGACATCAAGGAGCGTTTTTTGTCTCGAAATAATGGGATGGAATCAAGATTTATATGGAAATTTAAGATGGATGAGTATACGTATCAGGATCTTTATATAATATTGAAACGAATGGTGGAATCAAATGGATGGATATTGGATAATGACATTACAAATGAATGGTTCAAAGATAAACATGATAAGTTTAAAGCGTATGGGAGAGATATGGAGAAATTGTTTTCATACTGTAAGATCTGCCATGGTAGAAGAATTTATGGAAAGGATAGTAGTATTAGACTTACATTAACAATTGATGATCTTAATACTGGCTTGGACACATTTGAAATAAATCAAATGAAAGACCCTGGTGAATCTGTGCGCAAGCAAATATTAAACACGTTATATATGTAAGTTTGAACTATATAATTAATATATTGATCCCTATTAGTCATGGAAGAACGAAAATCAATACAAATTCACGAAGATTTTTTTTCGTATGGAAAACCAAAGAATCGGACTGCTAAGAATAGACCATCAACAAATGAGGTAAAAATAAAACAGCCACGGGCAAATAACAGTACATTAAAGGCCGCAAAACAATCTTTGGCACGGTTGCTAAGAGATCATCAAGAGAAAAAGTATCAAGAACAAAAACATAACCAACCCAGTAATTTTGGTAATATGTCAGGTACATTTGCAGTTGCAAATAAATTGCTTGAAAATATCACTGAACCCATAGCTCCCGTATATGATAATGGACAAATAGAACCAAAACAGTCTGTGCATATGCATTCTAATGTTCCAAACATAACAGCTGTTCCAAAATTCGGATGTCTTAAGAATGGAACTCTTCCAACATATAGAATGGTACAAAATGCCCCTACAACATCGTATCGGCCACCAATACCAAGTACTACTGCTCTTCCGGTTTATAATAATGCACCTATGCCAGCGCCAGTTTATAATACAATGCCTATTATGCCTGAAATAGTGCATGTAGATAATGTTCGACAACAAGAAGAGTCAATTGCCCTTAAGGAAATAAATAGTTCAATAAATAGTAAACAATTAAAACCAGGTAAATATAGAAAAACATATAGACGAAAATACAAGGTAGGAAAACCAAAAGGCGGAAAACATGTAGGTGTATTGGTTGCAAATAAAAAAGTACGGACAAACATAACACTTAAAATGCAAACGCTTAAACATGAATCACTTGCGGCTATACGGAAATTTTTAGTAAAGGAGGGCTTTATAACAGTTGGATCACAAACGCCTGAACATGTGTTAAGGAAAATTTATGAATCAATTAAATCGGTATGTGGAGATGTAAACAATACAAATGCAGACAATTTGGTCTATAACTACTTCCATAATGATGATAGTCAAGATTGAAATGGTAACAATAATCCAAATAGATTACTAATCATTTTCAATAATAATACGGGTTCGGAAGCACCTTTATATTCAGTGGTTGGGGGTGCCTTTATTCGGATATTACTTTCAATATCATATGTATAGTTTATGATGGGTATCGTAATGGGTTCGTCTAATTCTACATATTGATCGTAATCATTGTCACCCATGATTAGTATATATTATTGTACTAATCATTTTTATAAAAGATTAACTTCAATTTTCTGTAATTTCCCGTTCTTCCAGGCGTGAGTCTAATAGCTCTTTTATAGATGGGGCATTTTTTTCATGGTATTGGCTGTATATGCCCATATTTTCTTTATCCAAAATTTTCTTTGTATGGGTTGATAACATTACACTATCCGCATATGTTGGAACAAAAACGGTGTTGTCATATTTATATTTGTCCTGATTGTAAAATAATATAGGTGTTCTTGGAATAGGTCCCTTAATATCAATAATATCGCCCTTATTATTTTTAATCAACTCTATGTCGGTTATTTCTTGTTGTTTCAGGATATCCTCAATGGAATCATGGTATTCTACGTTGACATCTGTGTCAAATGGCTCCTGAAAATTTAGATTTAAACGGAATAAGGTAGTGAACAACCATACCAATGTTGCAATTAACCATTCTAATCCGTCCACGATAAACTTAAATGAACTAAATAATATTTCGAAGAACCACTGGTGAAGTATAAGAATCAAAAATGCTATAACAGCAAATACTGTTGCAATTTCATTGCTTTTTCCTCTTGTAAGAGCACTCAATATAAAAAGTATTGAAGGAATGGTAATCGCTGTTATAACAGTAATCAATGATATTGTACGGATAATCTTCATATACACAGTATCTACATATTTTACATTGTAAAATTGATACACTTTTATTTGTGATTGTACAGTATAATAAATATGATAATTCCAGTAAAATGTTTCACATGTGGAGAGGTCCTTGCTGATAAATACCAATATTATACGCGTGAGGTGAGGAAGCGTAAAGCGCAAGATGGTATGATACCGAACAAAGTGGTATACCTTACAGAACGGAATACGAAAAAAACACACGAAGGGTATGTAATGGATGAACTAAGGATTATTAATATGTGTTGTAGAAGACATATGCTTACACATGTAGATATTGAATAATATGTTCGATAAATATAAGTAGTATGAAGTTGTGTCGTCCAGCGAAGCTTTATTTAGTGTTGTCTCTTTTTGCATTCGTTATGATTGTTATGCAAAATTACGGTAATGTTGACAAATTATGTATAGGATTGTTATCTTGTAATATCCCTCAAACACATTTGGTATTAGGGATCGATCTATTGTACATTTTCTTTTGGACATGGATCCTTAATATGATATGCGATGTCGGCGCATCATTTATTTCATGGGTATTGGTGTTGATTCCTATTATGATTAGTTTTATTGTTGTGGGGTCTATGATGACGTTTTAGGTAGAAAATTGATATGTACAGTGAAATAACATGTATGTATATATCAATGATGGCAATGATCAGTAAAGTTCTTGAGAATGATGAAATATTAGAATTTACTCTATCTGGAGTAGATCGTAGTGTCGCAAATGCATTACGGCGTATCATTCTTAATGATATACCGGTAAATGCATTTATTACAGAAACATTTGAAACAAATCAATGTACTATTACAGCAAACACTTCACGATTTCATAATGAAATTGTCAAACAGAGACTTTCATGTATTCCTATTATTATGTCAGACTTGGATATTCTTCCAGGAAACTATACTCTTGAAGTTGATAAAACAAATGAAGATCAGCGACCAACTTATGTTACAACCGAAGACTTTAAAATACGCAATAAGGAAACGGGCGAATATATGGAAAAAGAGAAGGTGAAGCGGATATTCCCCCCTAACCGCATTACGCAAGACTACATCATATTTATACGCTTAAGACCTAATGTTAATAATCAGCTTACGGGCGAGCAGATTAAATTAGAGTGCGAATTTGGAGTAGCTACCGCGAAGGATAATAGTATGTACAATGTGGTATCACGCTGTAGTTATGGAAATACAATTGATGCTGATAAAGCAGCAAGTGTTTGGGCACAAAAGGAGGCCGAATATCGCTCAGTTGGTGGTTATACAGAAGAAGATATTGAATTTGAAAAGAATAATTTTAACCTTCTTGATGTGCAACGATGCTTTGTTGAAAATAGTTATGACTTCCAAGTTAAGGGATTGGGTATGTATACGAATAAGGAAATTGTGATAAAGGGGTGCCAAGTAATGATTGATCAAATAGAGGCATTTATATCGTTAATCGATGCTGATCAAGTATCAATTACTGCGACAGATGTTGTGTCTGACAATATGTATGACGTCCGACTCGAAAATCATGATTATACACTGGGGCATATGTTAGAACGAGCTTTATATGATAAATATTATAAAGGTGATAACACGATGAACTTTTGTGGGTTTATAAAGCAACATCCGCATGAGTCGGACAGCATTGTTCGGCTTGGTTATAAGACGGTTATTGAGCCTGTAAATATTCGTCAGCAATTAAATATTGTGTCAAGAGAACTAATTGAAACATTTCGAGGAATAATGAAGACATTCGCTTAAAGAAAATTGACAGTATATATGTTTTTTACTGCATATATACAAAGCAATGTTAAAGGTAGTTAACAAAAAAGCATTAACTTATATTTCGACGTTTAGAGATGAATTATCTAAAAAACTTAATGATTTCGATATGGGAAATGACGATAAACGAGATTTATTGTCATTTATATACGACTACGAAGGACTCACCTTCGATAGAGATGACATGGTTGTCCGAAAACGGGTAAAGAATGTATTGCCCGAAGATAATAGATGCTGTGCGCTTCGGGCAAATGGAGAACAGTGTACAAGAAGAAGAAAGGACGAGGGAGAATTTTGCGGGACCCATAGTAAAGGTACGCCAAATGGGGTAGTTGATAATGAATGTAGGGGACGTAATACGGTCTCAGTATCAATGCGTATAGTCGAGATAGGCGGTATTGTTTATCATATAGATAATAAGAATTGTGTATATAACACCGAAGATATTATGAATGGGGTTTCTCAGCCTCATGTGATTGGTACATATGATGTTATTAATAATGTTGTTAATCGGGTGTAGTTGGTTTGTTAATCTTTCGTTCTATGATTTCACGTGTGCTTTTTTCTCGACTTTCATGGATGCGTTTTGTTAATTCGGATGCTTTTTCTTCATTGCCTTCGAAAAAATTGTATACTACACTATTTAACAATTTTGCACTGATTGGTTTAGATACATTGCGTTTTTTGTAACGTAAGTTTCCATCTTTTAAATCGAATGTGTCGATTTCATTATCACGCATAAATTCCATTAGTTGTTCACTGACTTCTTTTTTTTGTTCTCTTCGAGTTTTTTGTTCTCGCTGTAATGTTTTAATTTCATTATCAAGTGTTATCCACTGCTTTACTAAGTTTACAAGATCATTATTAGACATTATGTATTAAGAATTGAAATTTTTATGTTTTTACTGTGTGTAATTATGGAAAATAATTCCGGGTGCGTAATGTATATGCATTTTACCTATCGGGGGCGGGTATCGAGCAATGCGAGCAAGGCGGTTAGCAATGGGGGTGCGGTTCCGGCGCGGCGGGGTCGGTCTGTGTGGGGTCCGCTCACGTGGCGGTTCCTGCACATGGCGGTTGAGCAGACGGGGGAGGCAGAGTGGGAGCGGGAGGGAGCGGTGATTGTGCGTATGCTGATGGGCGTGTGCTTCCACCTCCCGTGCGACATCTGCACGGGGCACGTGCGTGCGTACGTGCGGGGCTGCCCGGTGCCGGTGGGTCGGTCGGCGGTTCGGGAGTGGCTGTGGCGGTTCCACAACGCGGTGCGTGTGCGCACGGGGTCTACTGCGGTGCCGGATGCGGTGCTGGGGGAGTACGCGCGGGGGAGTCTGCTGGACGCGTGTCGGCGGATGTCTGGGTCGTGGACGATAAGCATGTTCGGGGCTTCGGCGCGGCGGTCGGTGCTGCGGGATGCGCGGGAGTGGGCGGCGGGGCGCGCGGTGGTGGCTTAGATGTCGTCTACGCAGAGGGGCGCCTCGGGGGCGAGCTCGGGGGCGTCGATGATGGTGTCCTCCTCGAAGAGGCGGGGCTCGATGGGGCGGATGCGCTCCTCCTGGGCGTCGTCGTAGGTGCATATGAGGTCGGCGTTCTTGCGGGGGTTCTCCCACTCGCGCAGGCCGACGAGGACGAGTGCGCCGGGGCGCACGACGTTGGCGTGCTTGTTGCGGCCGCGGTGCTTGGCGCGGATGTGGGCGACGAGGGTGTGGTCGGGGGTGCGCGCGTAGAACATGCCGTTTCCGAGCATCTTGTCGACGCGGGCGTACTGCTCGAGCGGGTCCTCGGAGAGGCGCAGCTTGTTGGCGGGGACTTTGCGGGGCATTGTGTTTGCGGCGCCCGGCGGGGGCGCGCGGATCAATTTTCGGCGTTTCAAAACGTCACTCATTTCTGAGACTGTCACTCATTTCTGGATCATGTAACGTTCTCCGTTAAATGATATTGGTTCTGTTTCCTGGACGAAAAATAGTTTTGTGTTTGCGCAGTTGCGTGGTTGCCGGGTGCTCGGTTGCAGTCTTACAGGTTGCCGATGAGGCGGCCGTTCTTGTAGACGCGGCAGCGGAAGGTGGACTTCTTGGGCGCGTCGCACTTGTCGGCGCCGGGCGCGGGGGCCAGGTACTGCAGGCCGGGGGCCGCGCGGCCCACCACCGCGGCCCAGGCGGCGCCGCCGGCCAGGCCGAGCCCCACCGCGGCCAGCGCGTGGGAGGCGCCGTAGCAGCCGTGGCGGGCGCTCCAGAGCAGGTCGGCCGCGATGAGCGCGGGGAAGAAGACGAGCGCGGGCACGTTGGCCATCAGGCGCTCGTGGCGCACCATGGGCAGCAGCAGGTAGCCGAGCGAGTAGGCGAGCACCACCAGGCCGAGCGGCGCGGAGGACAGCTCGCCCTCGCCCAGCTCGACCAGGCGGCAGACGGGCGGCGCCTGCGGGGCGGACAGGCCCAGGCCGTTTGCGGCGGCGGCCGCGCCCAGGGCGGTCAGCAGCAGGCCGGCCAGGTACATGACGCCCTTCAGGTCCTGCGCGAACAGCGATGCGATCGCGAAGAAGCAGACGACCACGAAGGGGGCCAGGCGGAAGAACAGGTAGGCGAAGGATACGAGATTGAGGCGCGCGGGGTTCATATTATACTATGCTGATATTTTTCAAGGACATAAACAGAGCGCGCCAGCTAAAGCAATGGGAATTCCCCGCTACTTCTCTTATCTCATCCGCAACTGCCCGGGGCTGCTGGACGGCGTGTCGGCCTTCGTCGCCGCGCGGCCGGACCTGCTCTGTCTGGACTCTAACTCACTCGTGTACGACTGCCACCGCGCGCTGCTGGAGGAGCGCCCGGGGCTGGCCCGCGACTGGCCCGCGCTGGAGGCGGCGCTGGTGGCGGGCACGCTGGAGGCGATTGAACGCGTGCTGCGCATGGCGCCCGCGCGCGAGGTGCTGGTGGCCTTCGACGGGGCCGCGCCCTTCCCCAAGGTGCAGCAGCAGGTGCGGCGCCGCAGCCGCGGGCTCTTCGAGAAGCAGGGCCCCTCCGGGGGGCAGGCGACCGGCGACTGGCCGCTCACGCGCATCACCGCCGGCGAGCCCTTCATGGCCCGGCTCTCGGCCGCCGTCTACGCGCGCTTCGCGGACCGGCCGCACGTGCGCTGCGACTGCGCGGACCGGCCGGGGGAGGGCGAGCAGAAGATCTTCGCGCACCTGCGCGCGCACCCCGCGCCCGGGCGCGTGGCCCTCTACGGGCTGGACGCGGACCTGATCATGCTCTCCCTGCTGCACCTGCGCCGCTGCGCCAGCATCCACATCTTCCGCGAGGCGCCCGACTTCCTGCGCTCGCGCATCGAGGTGGCCGCGGGCATGGCCGGCGAGCCCGCCTACCGACTGGACGTGGGGCGCCTCGCGGAGCGCATCCCGCGCGCCCTGGGCCGCCGCCCCAACGGCCCTCAAGACCGCCACCGCGCCGTGGCCGACTACGTGGCGCTCTGTTTCCTCCTGGGCAACGACTTCCTGCCGCGGCTCATGGCCGCCAACATCCACGCCTCCGGGCTCGAGCGGCTCTTCGAGGCCTACCGCGCCGCGCGCGGCCACCTGCTCACCGCCGACGCGCGGCTCGACTGGGCCGTGTTCGGGCGCATCTTCCGGCGCCTGGCCGACCAGGAGCAGGACGCCCTGCGCGAGGAGCTGGCCCGCGACCGCCGCTTCCGCGGGCGCCCCGCCGACCCCCGTCGGGAGCCGGACCACTACGCGCCCGCGCGCGCCGCGCTCCAGGAGTTCGTCGCGCCCGACCACCCCGGCTGGCGCGAGCGCTTCGCGGCCGTAATGGGCGACCGCCCCGGCTACAAGCGCCGCCTCCTCTGGGTGCTCGACTACTACGTGGGCCGCGACCCCGGCGGCCACTACCAGACCATGAACGAGGCCGTCCTCGCCTCGCAGGTCCTCTGCGAGCCCGACCCGGACGCCCGGGTGCTGCCCCTCCTGCCGCGCGACGACGGCCCCCTCCGCAGGCTCCTCGACTCCGACCTCCCCGTGGCCCCCGTCAACGGCCTCGCCCCGCTCCCCCTCACCTCCGGACCCCCTCTCGCCTTCCCCGTGCACCAGCCACACCTCATAGACCCGTGATCCCCGGGCCCTTGTAGGTCATTCCGGGGTAGCAATTAAATACTTGTTTATGCCGCCCAATTTTTGCGGCACAAATGCCTTACGGTCGCCTTGTCGTAGAATAATTTGCGCAGCAGCTCCGCCCAGCCCACCGAGCGATGCTTCCCGTGGTTGCATATGAAGGCTATGTCGCCCGGGTTCTCCGACTCCACGTGTGTTAAGATGGTTTCGGCCAACTCCAAGAATTTCGGGTGCAACACGATGCTGTCTTGGATGACAGGGCTCAGGCCGGTCAGCTTGTGAACGTCGAGATCCTTGTCTATTTTTGTTTGAAACTTCCGCAGATCGAATATCAGGTCGCAGTCGACCGCCTTCTTGTCCTTTTTCACTCCCCAGCTGTAGATGGTCAGCCGCCTGTCCTTGTCGATCGCCCTCTCGTCTATTTTGGTCGGCAGCTGGCTCAGCACAGAGTCCACGCTCACCTCCGTTTTATGCCCCGCGTCATACACGATTCCGAGCTCGTTTTCATAAAAGTCGTACACCAGTTTAATCACCTTGTTCTCGGGAGCCCCCTTCTTCATACACATCACCAAGGTCATGCGACTATATAACTTTCGGGCCCATATCAAGCTCCTTCTGGGGGTATATGCGTTTAAACACTTATTTTGCGGCAAAACCCGTAAAAACAAGCATTTTAAAATGTCACTCATTTCTCAAACTGTCACTCATTTCTGGATCTGCTATTTTGGCTATTTTGGTCCAGGTTCTCCAATATAACTATAATTGTTCTGTTTTATAATTGCATAGTTTGTTTTTTCATTCATGGATTCTACTGTATTTGACATATCCCCTCTTGTGTGTTTAATACAAAGGTCATACAAAGGTCATACAAAGGTCATACAAAGGCCGTACGAGGGTCATACAAAGGTCATACGAGGATCATACAAATGTCATACAAATGTCATACAAATGTCATACAAATGTCATACAAAAGGGTATACAAAAGGGCGTACGAGGATCATGGGAGGGGTCGCCCCATGGAGGAGATAGAGATCGGTATGTACGGCAGCAGAACATAAAAATGTGGATAATGTATATACATGAGTGCCATACCGGAAGTAATATTTAAGCCGCGGGTGATGGCGGCCCTGTTGGTAAACATTATGGCGCACGACGTCACGCATGACTATAACGGCGGGAGTTCGAGCACCAAGCGTCTGGTGAAGCTGAAGAAAAGGATCGCGGAGCAGTTCCGGCTTCCGCAGGAGGAAGAACCGCCACCACAGGCAACGCCAGTGCCGCGGCCTCGGGCACCAAAAGGTAAGCGTGGCAGGGACGACGAGGATGTTTCTCGGGACGACGAGGGTGCTTCTCGGGACAAGCGGATGCGCGTCGCTGCGTTTCCGGTCCCCGCAGAGGAACTGGCCCCCGGCTTTGGTTTCGCGATACCTGTTGCGCAGGCTGTCCCGGTTATGGAGGTCGAAAGGCCGATTACGCATCTCACGGGCGATCGGCGGTATTACCCGATGGATGAGAACCAGCAGACCCCGTTCATGTTGGAACATCTGGACGAGTCTGGGGCGCCCGAACCGTCGAGTAACATTGATCCTCTGGACCGACCTCCGACGGAGGAGGACCGGGAAAATATGACCGACGTGGAGAGCCGGCACTCGGACGACTTCGTGAATAGCCTGGGGAACTGGCTGGGTCGCGTGGGCCGCAACCTCGGACGCGTGACGCGCGCTGCGTCTGTGTCGCTGGACAACCTGCGGCAGGAGCTGGAGGAGGCCACGGTGTACCTGTTGGGGGAGATGGCGCCCCGGCAGGGCGGAGGAGCAGACGTGATAGTCGACAGACCCCTTGTGGGTAATACCCTCGGTCAAGCGCAGCAGCCAATCGGTCAAGCGCAGCAGCCCTCTGGACATGTAAAGCGGTTGCTCGATTTGGAACGTTACCTTAAGAAGCGCGCCCTTGATGAACAGTGGGAGAAGGAACAGGCGCAGCGGGAAGACACGGATGAAGACACGGATGAAGACACGGATGAAGACACGGATGAAGACCAAGGTAAGGTGACCCTTGATGGCCCGTCGCCTTCGGTGTCAGGTGACGCGCCGGTGAAGAAGCAAGTGCCAGATGAGTACCTGAATCAGTATAACTTCATAGCGGGTGCATTGGCGAGCCCCATCCGAATATCTTCGGATCCAGAGGATCCAGAGGATCCAGAGGAACCTTCGATGGCCGAGGAGGCGCTGCAGATCCGCCAGATGATGGCCGACATCTTCCACAGCCTGTGTGAATCCAACCCGGGAATGCCCCCCATCACGCTGTATACGTCACTGACCTACCGAACGCTGATCGCGTTTTCGTTGGTGACGGACGACTACAAGCGGCCTCATGAGGAGCAGGAGATCCGTGGGCTTTTTTCGAGCACTGGGGGTGCGGTCCGTGACCAAATGTCGCAGCAGAGACCCTTGGTCGCACAAGCAGCAGGCGGCGCGGGAGGAGCAGGTCCCGCGGACGCAACCTATGTGGCCTACATCAATGATGTTTCGAAGGAATTGGAGTCGAATAAGTATACGATCGAGAGAACGGTGGCGGCGACACGCGACATGGACAAGGCTGCGATAGAGAAGTACCTCAACGGCATCATGAATGCGTTGTTGCCCACGGATAACAGCATGAAGCCGCCCACCTCGGCGCCCAACAAGGTGACGGCAGCGTCGTACGCGCGCATGCTCGCCAGCAAGCGGGCGAACCCCGGAGAGCGTATGCAGATGGTGTATGACGAGTTTCTGGGCAAGTTCGCGACCAACGTGGCGGCACAGAAGGCGAACAATGACATCCAGTTGGATCGTTATGAGGCGGCGCTGGAGAAGGTGCAGCTGGGCAAGGACCTCTCGCCGCAGGCCCGGGGGGTGGTGAACGGATTGTCGCGGGCGGTCATCGAGGGCGTGCTTGGGCAGTTGCCCCGCAAGACCCCTGGCAACGCGGCGACCCCCATGGAGATCGGGTTCCACAACTTGCAGTACGGCATCATGGAGGGCGCGCGGGACACGGGGTCGACGAGCACGATCGACGCGAATCTGTATGACGGGTTCATCAAGCACCTGAAGAACGACCCCGCGCTCCTTACGAGGGAGGCGGCGCTCGAGCTCGCAAAAACGGCCCGCGAAAACAAAGCGCCAGACCCGCTCTATAAGAGCTTCGATACGGTGAACAATGCGTCGGATCTGAGCCAGTTGTACGAGGACGACCCCGCGGCGCTCCTCGGCAAGAAGCAGGACTACTACACGGCCTGCACGGGGGCGTCGGTGGCGGACGCCATGTCCTACTGCAGTTACACCAAGGCGAAGGACGACAAAAACCTCGTGTTGCACGACATGGTATTCCAGTTGGGCGCGAACAATACCGGGCTGAACTACACGGGGTACAGCACGCAGGCCAAGAAGAAGAAGGACGTCTACAGTGTGGGGTTCCACATCTACGTAAACGAGAAATTCGTGGTGGGCCCCACCTTCAAGAACGTCAACTTGACGACGGGCAAGGAGCTGTCGGCCTCGTCGGTGTACGCCAACGTATTGAACCACATCGGCACCAAGATGAGCTGGGTGGCGTCGCCGGAGGACGTGGCGGCTGCGTTTGAGAACGAGTCGATCCTGGCGGAGTTCCTGGCGTGCATCTGTTTCAAGAACACGGGCGACCTGTTCCAGGAGATGAACGCGCTGTTGCGCTACCGCGGGGTGAATGACCCCGGGCGGCGCTCATTAGTGGAGGACCCGTTTATGATGTTTGTGGGGAACGACCGGCCGTCGAGCGTGCGCGGGATGGCGATGGCCCGGATGTACGAGCCGGGTTCGGCGGTGAACAAGAATGCGTTGATTGGCTATGTCTCGACGGGCACGCAGCAGTTCGTGCGCGCTTTTGGGACTCAAGGGGGCGCCAGGGCTTCTCCCGAAGGGGGCGCCAAAGCCAAAGGCAAGGCCAAGGCCACGCGCAAAAGTATACTGAAGAGGAGTAAGAACAAGACGCGAGCGCGTAAGAAGGTGCGTTTTACGCTTCGCAAAAGCGCGTAGTAAGGTTTGCTTGTACGTAGGTAGAAGCAAAACGGCAAGGTCCTCAAACGAGATCCACGACGAGGGGATAGTGGTCGGATGCATTCCGGTCGCAGCTCTCGGTGTAGGCGTGGTAGAAGAAGACGTCGTCGATGCGGTCGAAGAGGGCGGGGGAGAGGAGCACGTGGTCGATGGCGCCCATCTCCCCGTCCTCGGCGGCGCAGTCGCCGTTCTTGTCCCACCAGTCGGAGTATCGGTCTCCCTGGCCCACCCACTCGGCGGCGCTGCGCAGTACGCGGTCGTAGGGGCGCGCGGCGGTCCCGTTCTTGAGGATGTCGAGTACGAGGGAGATGGGTAGGTTATTGTTTTTGTCGGGGACCTCGGCGTCGTAGTCGTTGAAGTCGCCCAAGAGGATGACCTCGCCGGCCTTGAGGGCGTCGGCCACGGCGTCGGCCACCACGGCGGCCTGTGCCTCTCGCTTCACGCAGCGGTCGCTCCTGTCGGGGTACGCGAGAAGGTGCGCGCCAAAGACGGTAACGTCGACGCCCATCCACTGGATCTTGGCCACGTAGTTCTTGGACACGCCCTCGTCGCTTGATCCCCGTAGGTGTTTTGTGTTCCCGGCAACGTCGATCGCCGACTCGGCGGTGCAGGTGGATCCCGGTACGGGGAATGCGGCGCGATCGTCGAGTCTGTACATGTCGAGCACCTGGAGGGAGGTGAGTAGGCCGACGTTTTGGCCGGTGCTACTATCGGTGCCCTTGACGAAGTGTCCCTGGAGCGCCTTGCCGCCGTCGTCGCGGCTCAGCTGGGCGAGTGTGTCGATTTCGTGTATCCCCTCGACCTCGCATATGTTGAGGAGGTCGGGGCGCACGGCGCTGACTATGTCGGCCACGGTGGTCATGTGCGTCTCGGCGCGGTCCGCGTCGGTCCATGTGCAGCCCTGCCCGGGGCAGTCGGCGGGGCTGTAGTAGTCGAGGAAGAGCCACTCGACGTTGTATTGCATCACGCGGAATGCGGAGCACTGGCATGCCAGCAGTATGGCCAGAAAATACATGACGGTCATCATTATAAAGGGCGTATATAAAAGGAAATCCGAGATCCTAAACGGGGGTATAGAGGCAAGCGGCGGGTATGAGTATGGAAAGTTTGTTCGCGGGAATGGCGAGCGGCGTCGCGCAGACGCTGGTGGGCCATCCATTTGATACCTTAAAAACGTGGCGACAGTGTGGTACACCGCGACAGTGTGGTAATCACGATGGATCTGCCAATCGATCGCTTACGCCGAGGATGCTGTACCGCGGGCTGTCCTACCCGTTGATGCAGAGCCCCATGGTGGTCGGGGTCGCATTTTACGTGAATGACGCGGTGCGGGACCGCAGCGGCAGTCCCACACTGGGCGCAGCGACGTCGGGGGTGGTAACGGCGGCGATCATATGCCCGCTCGACTACTACAAGGTGCAGGTGCAGCAGTATGCGCGGGTGCCGAACATGCAGCGGGCCTTTATGAACCTCCCGGTGGTGATTGGCCGGGAGACGCCGTCGAACGTGGTCTATTTCGGAACGTACCGGTGGCTCCGGGAGAGGCGCGTGCCGATCCCGGCGGCGGGTGCCGCTGCGGGCGTGACTGCGTGGATGGTGACCTACCCGCTCGACACGGTGAAGACGCGTATGCAGGCGCGTCCGATAACCTTCAGAGAGGCGTGGTCGGAGGGCAACCTGTGGCGCGGCTTCGCCGTATGTTGTGTCCGGGCGTCGTTGGTGAACGCGTTTGGGTTTTATGTGTATGAGCGGTGCTTGATGTATGCGCGTCGCAAAAAATATAAATAAATTCGTTCTAAAAATGTATTGTATGTGGTGTCACATAAGAGGTGACTATGCGGTACATGGAACGGATCCTCATATAGAGAGTACCTGTCCCTTGCGCGACGCGTGTCCCTTGCGAGGCACAGTAACCCTCACGCAACGGGCGTTTACGCTGGACGCGGTGGCGTTTCGGGTCCCGAGTGGACCGGGCGCCCCCCATCCGGTGATGTACGAGGCGGCCGCGGCGCGGCACGAGCACTGGGTGAGGGTGCTCATGCGCATGTATAAGAAGACGATGAGTTATAAGAAGCACATTGTGTTTGTCAACAAGCGTCACGCGGAAGCGTACTGTCGGCGTCAGCGCCGTATCTACAGATGGACCTGTGGGCTGTATGGGGAGCAAATACCCGAGGTCGCGACTTCTACGCTTGGCGGGCGTCGGTACGTGATGGGAAAATTTTAGATTGCGCGTTATTGCGACAACGAAATATGAAAAAATTGATTCGGGCGATGGTTGAAGCGGGATGTAACCCAAGTAGAAAGAATACAATGACACCCCGAATTGAGAGAGGCTTGAAGGAGATGCAGTACACCCACATCAAGAGCACGCTCGCGATGGACCCGGAGGGGTGTTTCAGTGACATGGAGAAGGAGATCCGCGAATACTACCAAAAGTATGCGAATGGCGTGTCCGACGTGGATTCGTTCAGGACCGAGACCCGGATGATCTACGACCTGATGCATCACGTGTACCGGCACATGTTTGAAAACGACCCCGGCATGAAGGATGTCCCTGCCGATGTACGTCGGGAGACGATAGAGTTCTTGGAAAACATGCAGTTTGTCAGGGATCATGCTATGTCGTCGGAGCCCGAGCTCATGGCCGTCTGCACCAAGCGGGCGACTGCGGTGCGCGCATTTATCGAACAGAAGAACCGCGAGATGGACGAGCTGGTCAACACCCAGCGGGAGATGGTTGGTACGCTGCGAAGCATTCGGGACGGTACGATGCAGAAGAAAGAGCGACGGCGGGAGCAAACCGTAATGGCTGCCGAGAAGCGCATATCGGATGCGCTGGACGAACTGCTTGCTGAGGAGGCGGGTAACAAAAGGAAGCGCGATGCATAGCGATGCATAGGCAAGACAATGGACACAAATATTATGGTTATGCCATAATATTTTTTATAGTTTAGCTGGAGGTACAAAAATGCGCACGTATAATATATGACCCTTACTTCACAGACCAAGCGCGAATGCGTGTACACCAATATTGATTTCTGCAATTCCGGAACTGAACACAAGGTCCGAGTGGTGCCGCTGGACGACATTACAACCAACGAGATACAAATGGGGGACATGGTCAAGAAGATTCCGGGGTACACCCGGATGTTTGTGCCGGTGGAGTCGGCGTGTCCGCTCGACGTAGCGAAGGTGGGTGCACAAGAATTGGAGAAGTGCATGGCGTATAACGATCAACACAAGTACACCGCTGTCTACGAGAGGCGCACCGAGCCCCTTATGGAGTACCTGCGGCGCACGCCGCTTGCGTCGGCTCACCGTATGCGCGGGCTATTGGAGATAGCGCTCGGAAATCTGCACGCGGAGGGGATTATACACGGGAAAATAACAAGGGACAGCCTTGTGGTGACGGAGGACACGCGCATGCCGCTGATCCGCGGTTTCGAGTATGGCCGCGCGGCGGATTCTGACGAGGCGGCCATGATGGAGGAGCCGGCCATGATGGAGGAGCTGGCCCGCTTGAGGGGCGTATTTGAATCGCAGGATTAGATCCGAACAGCAGGATTAGATTGCGCGTATATGCGAGATATTCGACCGGTTATTGGCGACTGATTTGCAGCTGATCTCGAGCGGTCCGGAAACAAGGACGACGCGGTCGTGTTCGCATGTTGGAATCAGTTTGCACGGCAGCTGGTCGTAGTAGTGAGTTTGGCACAGGTTCCAGAAGCAGAAACGCGGTCGCGAGGAGGCGTCGGCCCAGCAGTCCATGATCTCCGATGTGTGTTTGTGGGTGTACTTGTCGTTGGCAAAGAGGACGACAATGTTGGGCGGCACGACAGGACCGACAACCCCCTGTTGCTGGCATTCATTGCATGCGTATTCCATGGCGCGTACGCATATGCCAACGTTTCCGACGGTAACGCCCAAATTATTCATCACGTTTCGCACCATATTGGCGTAGTCG